>Ga0247843_1004749_pt1 | contig 19911 bp, 19 predicted proteins | sample LaCruzMarch2017__FD_192420 | JGI IMG/M metagenome (GOLD analysis project Ga0247843, IMG submission 192420) | Freshwater microbial communities from meromictic Lake La Cruz, Castile-La Mancha, Spain - LaCruzMarch2017_8m | ecosystem: Environmental > Aquatic > Freshwater > Lake | place: Spain...
ATGTGAATGATGCAAGTTTTTGTTTTACCTATGGCGATGGTGTTTCTAATGTGCAGATTGATAAATTAATAAATTTGCATCATGAAAGTGGCAAGCTAGCAACTGTAACGGCTGTGCAGCCACCTGGAAGATATGGCCTTTTGGCTCTAGGAGCAGATAATACTGTTACAGGGTTTCAAGAAAAACCCCAAGGTGATGGTGCTTGGATTAATGGAGGTTTTTTTGTGCTTGAGCCAGCAATATTTGATCTTATTGATGGAGATAGCACTACCTGGGAGCAGGAACCATTGCAGCGCTTAGCAGCTGATGGCCAATTACAAGCTTTTCAGCATCGTGGCTTTTGGCAACCGATGGATACATTGAGAGATAAAGTTCAACTTGAAGAACTCTGGGCATCTGGCAAAGCGCCTTGGAAGTTGTGGTGATTGAAAATAGTGATTTTTGGTGCGGCAAAAGAGTTTTGCTCACAGGCCATACGGGGTTCAAGGGCAGCTGGTTATTGCTATGGCTGCTTGAACTTGGCGCTGAAGTTTGGGGCTATGCATTAGATGCTGATTTAGCACCTAATTTATTTCGTTTACTGGAGCCTGAATTCAATAAAAAATATAAATTAACTAGTCACTTTCATAATCATAGGGGTGATATTACCGATTTAAATACTCTTTCTAGATTAGTAGCTGAGGCTCAGCCTGATGTGGTTTTTCATCTTGCTGCCCAAGCATTAGTTCGCGCAAGTTATTCGGATCCATTAGGCACTTGGGCTGTAAATGTGCAGGGATCGCTTAATTTACTAGAGGCCTTAAAACCATTAAATAAACTATGTGCAGTGGTGATGATCACCACCGATAAGGTATACGAAAACAAGGAATGGCTTTATGGTTATCGCGAGAATGACCCACTCGGTGGGCACGACCCATACAGCGCCAGTAAGGCTGCAGCTGAAATTGCAATAGCCAGCTGGCGATCAAGCTTCTTTGGTGAAGCTGTTCACCAAACGCCCCATCTGCGGATCGCCACCGCACGCGCCGGCAATGTGATCGGCGGTGGTGATTGGGCCGCTGATCGGATCGTGCCTGATGCCATCCGCTCCCTTGCCCGGGGCGAGCCGATCCCCGTGCGCAATCCAGCGGCTACCCGCCCCTGGCAACATGTGCTTGAACCTTTAGGTGGCTATTTGCGCCTTGCGGAAGCGCTGGCCACCAATCCAGCACCTCCTTGCGAAGCGTTTAACTTCGGGCCCCCATTGGCAAGCAACCGCACGGTGGGGGAGCTGGTGGAAACAGTCCTTATGCACTGGCCCGGGGAATGGATTGATCAAAGCGACCTAGCCGCCCCCCACGAGGCCAACCTGCTGCATCTGCAGATCGACAAGGCCCATCACCAGCTGGGTTGGCAGCCCCGCTGGGACTACGCCACCACGATTGCCCGCACCGTGGGCTGGTATCGAGCTCAGCACAATGGTGCCAGTGCTATGGCCTGTTGTTTGGCGGATCTGAACGCTTACACCCGCCACAGTTGATAACGACCCTGGACCTCACTCGCCACGCTGCCTACAAACTGGCGACCTACGCCATTGAGGGCGACCGCCTCTGCTCGTGGCGAGTTGATCTTCAAGATGGTGATCCCTTTGTGGATTTCACATCAGGTGCCCAAGGCAGCGTTTTCTGGTGGGAAGAGCGCCCCTGGGTCGTGATCTTCAGCCAGGATGATGGTCGGGTGGTCGCAACCTATCCGACCGATGAACGCACAGTGACCAATCGCAGCGGAGGTGGTCGATGGATCTTTCCCAACTTCTGACGACCCAACTCATGGGCATGCAGCGGCTGGTTGACGCCGAGACCGGTGCCATCCTGTTCCGCCATCCCACTCTGCGCGGCATCCCTGATCTGGTGATTGAAGGTGACGGTTACACGCTGGAATTCATTAGACCAACATTGCTGTGCCTAGACATCAGTGATCCCACCGGGATGGCACGCCTGCTGGCTGATCCTGTGAAGGCCCAGTTGCCGGTTGGGGTCTGAGATTCAGGAAATCAACCAAGACAGCAGCGCAAATCTGCATTACCAGACCTCTTCGACCTGCCTTCGCCCACCAATTCCTTCTGCATGACCGATCAAGCAACCCTGCGCGAGGAAATCCTGCGCCTCACCCGCGAGTATTCCCGCCAGGTTCACGCAGGCTTTCGCCCCGCCTCAGACCCCGATCGCACCCCCTGGCAGGAAGGCACCACCATCCCCTATGCCGGCCGCGTGTTCACGGAAGACGAGGTGGAAGCAGCAGTTTCCAGCACCCTCGATTTCTGGCTCACTCTCGGCAAAGAGGGCGACGCCTTTCAGCAGGAGCTGGCCGCCTTCATGGGGGTGCGCCACAGCCTGCTGGTGAACTCCGGCTCCAGCGCCAATCTGGTGGCTATCTCTGCCCTCACCTCCGCCAAGCTGCCGGAAGCCCGCCGAATCAAGCCCGGTGATGAGGTGATCACTGTGGCGGCGGGCTTCCCAACCACCGTGGCGCCGATCGTGCAGGTGGGGGCGGTGCCGGTGTTTATCGATGCCGATCCGATTACAGGCAATGCCCGCTGCGATCAGTTGGAAGCGGCCTACAGCAAGGGCAAAACCAAGGCCGTGATGATGGCCCATGCCCTGGGCAATCCCTTTGATCTGGCGGCCACGCTGGTTTTCTGCCAAAAGTACGACCTGTGGCTGGTGGAAGATAACTGCGACGCCCTCGGCTGCAGCTACTCAATGCCGCGGCAGCTGGCTGAGAGCCTGGGCTTCAGCGAGAACAGCCCTGGCCTCGATGAAGGGCCGGATCGAGTGATTCGCTACACGGGCACCTGGGGTGACATCAGCACCCAGAGCTTTTACCCGCCCCATCACCTCACCATGGGCGAGGGCGGTGCGGTGAATATCGTGCGCGATCAGAAGCTCAAGGTGATCGCCGAAAGCTTTCGCGACTGGGGCCGCGACTGCTGGTGCCCCAGTGGCATCGATAACACCTGCAACAAGCGCTTTGGCTGGCAGCTTGGTGAATTACCTGAGGGTTACGACCATAAATACACCTACAGCCACCTGGGCTTCAATCTCAAGCCGCTCGATCCTCAGGCGGCGATCGGGCGGGTGCAACTGCGGCGACTCCCGGAGTTCATCGAGGCACGCAAGCAGAACTGGGAGACGTTGCGCCGGGGCCTGGCGGCCCATGAGGATGTGTTGGAGTTCGCCCTGCCAACCCATGCCACGGGCTGGGATGCAGAGGAGGGGTTTGCCTGGGATGACACAGGATGCCGCACCGATTGCTCCTGGTTTGGCTTCAAGATCGCGGTTAAGGCCGGTTCTCCTTTCAGCCGCACCGCGCTGGCGCAGGAACTCGATCGCTGTCTGATTGGAAACCGCATGCTGTTCGGAGGCAACCTGCTGCGTCAGCCTGCCTTTGTGCAGCTGCGCCACGACAACCCCGAGGCCTTGCGGGTCGTGGGCGAGATGGTGGGGTCCGACGAGATCATGGGCAGCTCCTTGTTTCTTGGGACGTATCCGGGCCTGACGCCGGCGATGCTGGACCGGGAGATTCAGGTCATCAGCGCTTTTGCTGTCAACATTTAGGCTTAGCGATGAAGAAGATCGCAATTCTTGGATCAGGTAATATAGGTTGTGACTTACTTGTCAAATGTCAAGAAACTGATGGCCTAAAGATTGTTTCCTTCGCCGGGCGTCACGCCAATTCAAAGGGCTTGGAGTTTGCGCTTCGTCGTGGTGCTCCTATTACGGACCGAAGCATTGAAGGGGTGCTTGAGGATGGAGAAAAGCCCAACATTTTAATTGACTGCACGAGTGCCGCCCATCATCAATACAATTACGATCTGTGCAAAAAACATGACATCCGTATCGTTGATATGACACCTGCAAAGCTTGGGATTTCATGTTGTCCGGTCGTCAATCTTGATGCCTGCCTTGATGCGGATAATATCAATATGATTTCCTGCGGCGGCCAGGCTTCGATGCCAATTTGCCTTGCAATTAAGCAGGCTAATCCTGCAATTAACTATATCGAAGTGGTATCCACGATCTCGTCTGCATCGGCAGGACCGGGTACAAGAAGAAACATTTCTCAGTACATCACATCTACCCAGGAGGCTATTCGCGATATGCTGGGAATTTCATCAGTTAAGGTTATTATTAATATTACTCCAGCAGTCCCCCCTATCCATATGAAGACCTCTGTGCTGGTTGATTCTCAGGCAATATCTAGCGAATCTGAAACTAGGTCAAGCATTGAAAGTGTTGCCTCCAGGGTGCGATTTTATTCGCCGGGCTATTATACTTCTATCGATTTGCGTAGATTAAGCACCAAGACTATTTGCCAGGTTCAGGTTACTGGCAGTGGTCACTATCTGCCTGCTTATGCTGGTAATCTCGACATTATCAATTGCGCTGCTCTGGAGGTGATTAAAAAATTATGAACCCACCGCTCCTTTATGATGTCACGCTGAGAGACGGATCCCATGCGAATCAGCATGGCTTTACGGCAGAATTCTACTCTTTATATATAGATAAAGCATATTCTTCGGGTTTGCGATATATTGAAGTCGGCCATGGTAATGGGCTTGGTGGAAGCAGTCTGCATATTGGTCGCCTGAAGGATCCTTTGCTTTGGGATGTCATTACTGAAAAAGCATCAAGATATCAGGATTTAAAAATCGGAGTTCATGTTATTCCTGGGCTGGCAACTTTTGAAGACCTGGATTTGGCCAGCGACGCGGGAATAGCCGTGTTCCGAATCGCATGTCATTGCACAGAAGCTGATACAAGCGAAACATATATAGAATATGTTTCTCGGCAGGGACATGAAGTTTGGGGCCTGCTGATGATGGCACATATGACTAAGGCGGACCGACTGGCTAGGGAAGCCAAGAAAATGGAAAGTTATGGCGCTTCACGCATCGTCTTTTTGGATTCTGCGGGGGCGCTGACTCCCTCTATGGTTCAGAGGATTGTCAATGAAATTCTATCAGTAGTTGAGGTGCCACTTGGTTTTCATGCTCATAATAATCTCCATGCAGCTGTAGCCAATTCATTAGCTGCGTTGGCATCTGGATGTGATGCAATCGATGCCTGCGCTCGTGGATACGGTGCAGGAGCTGGGAATCTTTCTTTGGAAGCCTTGGTTGCGCTTCTTGAGAAAGATGGCTGCTTGACTGGTCTCGATCTCAAGCAATTGATTGAATTATCAGGATTAATTGAGAGGCAATTTCCCGCTTCTCTGCCGATTGTAGATAGCCTTTCGACGGCAACGGGCTATTACGGAGTTTTCTCAGGATTTAAGCCAAAGATCTTGGAGGCGGCAGCATTTTTTGATGTGGACCCTATGGATATCATCGCATCTCTTGGGCAGGGCCAAGTGATTGCAGGTCAAGAGGATCAGATCATTGCAACGGCATCAGAAATGGCAAAGAAGCAGCATCGCTGATGACTGGCAAACTTCACTTACTCGGTGGATCTGGCCGAATTGGGCGAGCACTGGTTGATTTGTTGGTCACACAGCCCTTAGGCAATGTGAGTTCAATTCAAATCTATTGTGATTCCACAAAAGTTTCGGATGTTCAGTCCCATTATTCCGGTTATTCTTCTCCTCGAGTAAAAGCAAGTGGATATTCTGCTCTTAACACGATTTCAACATCAAGCCGGCCCGATCAAGAAACAGAGAATATTGATAGGCATATCGTCCTGAATCTACGCGGAATAAACAATAAACAGCAGTGGCTTAATCAGCCTCTTGATTCTTTAGAACTACACGCTAGATCATGCCGCGCTGTAGTTGATGCTGACCTATGGATGCAGCCAGGTGCCGAGATTATCCATCTAAGCTCCTTGCTTTGCGACTTGATCGAAGGCCCTAGACCCTTAGACGATATTTGCGAGGGTCAGGAGAGTTATCGTAGGCCTTACACAGTTAGCCGTTTGCATCAAGAGATGATTTTATCCGCCAATGCCTATCAGCATTCAATATGCACTTCTTTCTTGCGGATGCCTGCTGTTTATGGTTTTGAAGACGATCATCTCAGTCCATGGGTTTTGAACTCCCTATGCAAGGCGAAACTTCGTAGCCAAAGTGTTGAACCTCGACATCCCGATCGTATTGTGTACTTATCTCATCGATACCCTCTGCTGGTATGGATTAGATCTTTGATTGGAGAATCCGTTCATCATCACAAGAAGCGCACGGTCAATTATCTGAGGCCACCCATGCTTCGTTTGTCGGTTTCAGCTTTGGCAACTCTTGTTCAGGAATCACCAAGGTTATTCTCGTCAGCAGAAGCTGGGCAACTTCAAATTACTTTGGAGGGGGATGTAACAATTACAAATGACGATTTAGATTCCCATTTGAGTCTTCTCACCGCTTCCATCTCGGAGCTTTTGGCCAATGACTAAAATTAAAGTTGCAGAGTCAGTTGCTGATTTCTTGGCCAAGCATGGTGTAAGCCATGTCTTTGGAATTATTGGCTCTGCCAATGCCCACCTTTTCGATGCCGTTTATCAGCATCCAGATCTTGAATTGGTTTGCCTCCATCATGAACAAGCGTGTGTTATGGCCGCCCATGGCTATTACATGCAGTCTGGGCGAATGGCGGCAGTTCTTGTCACCGCTGGAGCTGGTATTGCCAACGCCTTAACCGGCGTCGTTGGTTCTTGGGCTGACAGTGTACCCGTGTTGATTCTTAGTGGCCAGGAAGCAACAAAACAGTTTATGAGTAATAATCTGGCGAGAATGATAGGCATTCAGGGTGTTTACGTTGAATCCATATACAAAACCTGCACGAAAAGCGTTGTTACCTGCCAAGAGCCAGAGCAGGTTCTTCATGAGCTTGCCGGGGCATTGAACTTAGCGAAGACGGATCGCCAAGGTCCGTGCATCGTCGATATTCCGATTGATCTTCAGTCCGCACGCTTAGATGGCGATGTGGCAGAACGCGCCCTTGCCGCTCCTTTTAGTTCGACTCATCCTCAGCCGTCGGGCCTGGCTTCTGAAGATCTCCAGCAGCTTGGTGATGCCTTGCAGAGATCCCAGGCACCTTTGCTCTGGCTAGGCAATGGTCTCCGTCGACTGGCTTCTGAGGATCTTCGGTCCCTGGTCAAGGATCTTGGTCTTCCCTATTTGACCTCATGGACAGCCACAGATCTGTTCTCACCCATTGAAGGGCTCTATGCCGGCCATGCCGGAACCTATGGAGGCCGTGCTGGCAATGTTCTCCTGCAGTCTTGTGATTTGTTGATTACATTAGGAACTCGTCTGGCTATTCCTCAGAAGGGCTACGTCGATGACGAGTTGGCGCGCCGTGCGGAGATCTTTGTTGTTGATTGTGACCAGGTTGAGCTGGATAAACTGGGTCCCCGATTTATGAAGAAGTTTTTGGCAGACGCCCCAACAGCGCTTACTCAGATTCATGAGTCTGTTCAGACTGTCGGCCCTTTGGCTGTCGCGCCTTGGCTTCAGCATGTCAGAGACGTCCGTCAGGATATGCCACTCGTTGAAGACTGCCATCGTAACGAAACCTGGGTTGATTCCTACGCATTCATGGCTGATCTAGGGAATGCAGCTGGATCTGATGCAACCTTTGTGACCGATATGGGCACGGCTCTGATCAGTGGTTTTCAAGTTCTGGAGCCATCGGATGGTCAGAGGTTGTTTACCAGTCAAGGGCTGGGAGAAATGGGCTATGGATTGCCCGGTGCCATTGGCGCCTGGTTTGCGGATCCCACTCGTCAGGTGATCTGCCTCAACTGCGATGGCGGCCTGATGATGAATCTTCAGGATCTGCATTCGGTCATCAGTCACTCCATTCCGTTGAAAATCGTCATCTTCAACAACGATGGCTATCTGATGATCAAGCACACCCAGAATGCCATCGTCGCCGGCCGACGCGCCGGCACGGATGTGGCCAGTGGCTTGAGTTGTCCTGAGTATGAGCCGTTGGTCAAGGCCTTCGGATTCCGCTATCTGTCTTTGACCAAGGGAGATGATAGTGAGGTAGTGATTCGAGAATTCCTGGAAGCCGATGAGCCTATTGCTTTAGAAGTTTACATGGCACCTGATCAATTGCTCGTTCCGAAGTTGTCAGTCAGTATTACTGCCGAGGGCAAGCTTGTTTCACCACCCCTTGAGGATCTGAGCCCTCTTTTGCCCCTTGAAGTTCTCGAGAAGAGCTTGCTGGTTCCCTTGCATCCAAATTCAATCACCTTGAGTCGTGTCGTAGCTGAAGCAAAAGGCGATGCTATCTACTAATGAGTATTCATAGCATTAGATCAGCAGAGAATCCAATCGTCTGGTCTGATCTTGAAAATGTAGTTGAGAGATTTCCTGCTTGGGAGTTTTTTCGCGGTCAGACAATCCTCATCACAGGTGGGAATGGACTGCTCCCTTCCTACCTTGTTCGAGCTCTGCTGCTTGCTAATAGAGTGTATCAACTCGGCCTGAAGGTTACTTGTATCATTAGATCCCGGCAATCCGATCTTTTTCGCCTTGCGCCGTGGTTAAACGAGAATGCTTTGCAACTTGTCTATGGAGAAGTTGAATCATATTCCTTGGAACAATTGACTCCTCATTCGATCGTCATTCATGCTGCAAGCGGTGCCACACCAACTGTTTATCAGACTAACCCAGTAGGCATTATTCTCCCTAACACAGTAGGAACAGCGCGACTTTGTGATCAGGCGTGTGACTGGCAGTCTCAGAGATTTCTCTTTTTTAGCACTGGAGAGGTGTATGGGGTCAATAGTTCTCCATGTTTTATGGAGACCGACTACGGCTTTGTTGATCCATGTGCCTTGCGCAGTTGTTACGCAGAAAGCAAGCGCTGCGGAGAGGCTACATGTGTTGCATATTCTCATCAGTACGGATTACATGCTGTGATAGCTCGTATCTTCCATACCTATGGGCCTCAGATGAAGCTCAATGATGGCCGTGTCTTTGCAGACTTTGTTCGAGACTCTCTTGAAGGTAGGCATATCAAGCTATCCAGCTCTGGCGAAGCGTTGCGTTGTTTCTGCTATCTGTCTGACGCAACAAGTGCGTTCTTGCACCTCATTGTTTCTGGCGAGACGGCACAGGCTTACAATCTTTCAAATCCAGATACCGAGATCAGTATTAGGGATCTGGCCTCTCTTCTGGCCGGTCTATCAAATCCACCTCTTGAGGTGTACTTCGGAAACAATCAAGATCTCAAGCCTGGCTATCTGCCAAGCCAAGTGCCGAGGTCGTTGCCAAGCATTGCCAAAGTGCAAGCTTTGGGCTGGCAGCCTGTTATTGGCTTGGAGGACGGATTTAAACGCACACTTTCTTCTTATCAAGACTAAGCAAATATTTCCTTCATTGAGCGAATTGAAACCAGCCTACGCTGCTGGCAATATTTCCAAGCATGCCTTTATTAAATAAGCGCATGCCCGCTTTCATGCCTTGTTATTTCAGTATGCCCTTGAAATAGAGGATACTGATATTCGGAGCATTAAAATAATGATCGCAAAGTCGTGGTGACTACGCGAGCCGATGGCATTGCCATACTCGTCGATCCGTCTGAGCATAGAACAGCTCCAGTAGAGTCTTTAAATTTTGGCAATGATGAAGCCAGCGATTCTTCTATTATTCGGAGCCTTGCTCCCCATATGGATATAATGCTAGACATTGGTGCTAATATCGATAGGTATTCTCTTTTGGTTTCTTCTATCAGTCCAGGTGCTTCTTTTCATGTCTTCGAGCCTATACCAGTAACCTTCGAGCATCTTACCGAAAATTGTTCTCTAAATAGGCCTAATTCGATTAAATGTCATAATTTTGGTTGTCCACTTATTCCTGCTCTTTTCCGTTCTATTTTTATCCAGAGGGTTCAGGGTATGCGTCAATTTGAGTTCTGGCAGACATAGATGACGCTCAGGTCATCGAGTGTGAGATAAGAACTCTCGGCAATTTTTTGCTTAGATCTGCCCCCTGCCGCCACAATCGATTTCATCAAATGTGATGTTGAGGGCAATGAGCTATTTGTATTCCAAGGCTTCTTCTCTGTGTTAGAAAAAATTAATTTTGCTGGATAAACTACTTTGAAAATGGTGCACTCCATTTGGTTGCCAGCCAAATAAAGTTATGGAGCTTATATTTGGTCTTGTTTATTCTGCGTATGGAGTCAACTCTTGCGGTGGCTTGAGTGTTGTTGAGAAAATTTCAAAAAATACAACAAATACCTTCTTCTTTGATCATCCAGGTTCAAATCTCGTATCCTCAATAGCCAAATATCTTCCCTGCAGGTTATCTAAGGCGAACAGTGCTTTGAGATGCGGAAACGAGGCAGTCTGTTTCCATCAGTACGAGCTTCATCCTGTGATTGCTTGAATCTTCCATGCCTATGGGCCACTAATAAAGCTCAGCGATGGCAGGATCTTTGCAGATTTTTATCGAGATTTTCTTGACGGTAAGAGGACCAAGCTTGGCAGCTTTTGTGAGGCTCTGCGTTGTTCCGCTATTTGTCTGACGTAAGAACTCTGTTCTTGCTCCTCATTCCTTTTGTGGAATCAGCGCATACTTACAAGCTTTCAAATCCCATCGCCGAAATCAAGATTTGTGACTTGGCCAGTTTAGTTGCTGATGTGACAGATTCACATCTTGAGGTCTATGCAGGGACCAATCCAGATCTCAAGCCGGGCTTTATGCCCAGCACGGTACCGAAGTTGCTCCCAATTATTGCCAAAGTGCAAGCTTTGGGCTGGGAGCCTGCTGTTGACCTGTATGATGGATTTAAGCGCATTCTTTTTTCCTGGTTATGTCTGAATACCACCTCTTAGATCTGTAGACCAAGGCAATTAGTGCCAGACAAGAATATTGGTGCTTTAGGTATTATGGTGCAGCGCACAACCCTTCTTGTATTAGTCTACCGTTTTTGTCTGCAATTATTGCCGCCTATTGGCTCCAAGGGCTTTAGTTATGCATTGCTTTTGTTTGCATGGTTTTCATAAATGAAGCCGATACTCTCAATCCTGGTCCCTACCTTTAATCGCGCTTATTTTTTAGAGCGTCTACTTTCTGAGATCGAGATGCAGCTCCGTGAATGTTGCCAAGAAAGAGATGTAGAAGTTGCGATTAGTGACAATGCAAGTGAAGATTTGACTTTGCAAGTCCTTGATAGATTCTCGCGTCGCAACAAGTCATGGATGGTTATCAAAAACTCAGCTAATTTGGGAGCTGACGCCAATATGCTCAAATTGCTTTCGAAATCAAGTGGTAGCTTTAAATGGGTGATCGGTGACGATGATCTGCCCGCTCCCGGCCTATTGCCGTATATTCTAAATTTAATACTAGGCCAATCCCCTTCGCTTATTTATCTGCCTTCAGTATGGTCTCCCGATATTTCAACCCTTAAGATAGACTCTGTTCCCAGTTATAGTTATCGTTGCATCTCCGGTCTCGGTGTAGCCTGCGAACTAAATATTTGGGTTACATTTGTAAGCTCCTGGGTATTCAACGCGGATCAGTTATTTGCTGGTCTAAGCTCAATGGAACAAATTTCAAGTGGCCAAGGAACATCCTTTATTCAACTCGGCTGGATCCTACCTTTGCTGACCTATCCTCAATCAACTATATTTATTGCTCAGAATCCCGCAATCCTGGCCACCTCGGGCAACACAGGCGGTTATTCAATTCTTCGAGCATTTCTTGTTAACTACCCTGGTCTTGTATGCAAGTACACTCCTGGCTTTACTCGGATTCGTTTGGCCCTGATTGGCAAGGCCCTTAGATCTTACATGCCGAGACTTATCTTGTCTGTTCGTCTTGGCAAGGCGTATCGTAATTCGGGCGATAATGCAGGAATCTTTTCTGATAGCTTTAAACTCTTATGGTATTATCCGAGTTTCTGGTTGCTATGTCTGCCAGCTTTATTGGCCCCTGTTGGTCTGATCCAGTTTATTCTCTCTTTGGTTTCTGCTGTCAAACGAATTTTTCAAAAGTGTACAAAGCTTTCCTAAGCACGCCTTTATCGTCGATTTTTTAGCGTTTTAATCGCAAATGGACCTGCTGAGAAGTATTTGGCGAGACTATTCAAAGCAGATCTTGAGCATGTTTTACTCCTCCGATTTCACCATCCACCTTCCTGACCGCATTTACACCAGGCGCAAGGGCTTCGTTTTGTATGCATAAGGACGTTTCGCGCTCGCTTTTCCAAAGATCTTGGAGCGTTTTTGCCGGTCTTTTGACGACCTTTTCTATTCCAGTCTTTCTGACTTCCAACCAGCAAGGCTACTTCTACACCTTCTCCTCTGTTCTTGCTATTCAGATCTTTTTTGAGCTCGGTCTTAGCCAGGTTCTGATCTATAAGTTTGCCTCTATTGTTTCCGCTGTTGGCGAAACCCCTCCTGAGCTACAACGTCTACGGCTGACAAGTCTTCTTTATGTTGCGCGCCGCTTCTACATAGTTCTTTCACTCCTCTTCTTTATTGCCGCTCTCATTGGTGGCTACCTTTTTCTCTCAACGTCCACTATTTCTGGGGTTGAGTGGAGGCCTCAATGGCTTTGTTTGGTTTTAGCGACCTCCGTCAGCTTGGCTCAGAGTGTCAAGCTAGTATTCCTAGAGTCTCAGGGATGTGTCGCCGACGTAGCCACTTTTAGGGTGAAAACTGGCTTGGCCTCGACTATTCTCTTTCTTTTATCCTTAGTACTAGGAGCAGGTCTTTGGTCTTCCGTTGTTATCCCAGCTGTCAATTCCATAACTTCGTCCCTTTGGATATATAAATCTAGTAAGACCGACTCTTACCGCCATGCACGCCTCTTAGACGCCAAGATAACCCCAAGGCAGATACTGAATATTTGGAGGCTCGAGATCTTCCCGCTTCAGTGGAGAACATTAATATCCTGGATTAGTGGTTATTTTATTTTTCAATTGATAACGCCAATTGCATTTTACCGATTTGGTCCTGCGGTCGCAGGTCAGCTCGGTTTTGCTATATCTGCAATGAATTCTATTCTTTTCTTATCTACAACTTTCGTTTCTTCTGTCTCGCCTCGCCTTTCATCGGCTTTTCACTCGATGAGGCTTAAGGAGTTCAATATGTTGTTTGACGCTAGCTTTAAGCGCAGTATTGTAGCCGTTTTTGTTTTGTCGCAGCTTTTTGTCCTGGCTTTGTATATGCTTTCTATTTTTAGTGAGCCGTATGCCAGCCGTTTTTTGCCGTGGGACCAGGTCTTGGTATACTCACCTTCGATGATTCTGTCTGCGGTTGTATACTGCTGGGCTATCTATCTCAGGTCCCAGGCTATTGAGCCTTTGGTTGTTCAGTCAGCCATTACGGCATTGGTAATGGCGCCAGCAATTTGGCTGTCTAGTTTAATCTCAGTCACCGCTATGCTCGCAGCGATGCTAGTTATTTCATTGTTCAGTGCAGCGGCAGTCTGGAGAATTTACTCCGTTAATCGCGCATCTTTAGCAAGGGCATCCTGCGGCTCATAAATCGGCACCTATCTGCACTTTTTTGTTAGGGTAGTTTTACATCCTTGTTTTTGAGTCGTCTAGTCATGCCTGCGCGTAGCCGAGAGTACGGCGACGGTAGATCTCGCTAGCTGTTTTGTCTCACCAGGTTTGTCAGCCGTGCAGCTCAACGAGTTGCTGCTGAGGTGAACGAGAGCCCAGGGCCAGGTCTGATTCAAGGATTCAGACCGGGTTCTTCCTCAGCTACTGAATGCCATGGCCAGTAGTGCCTGATAACGTGCATCACAGCCTGCAGGCCTCTCTGGATCAAGTCAAATCCAGCCCATCGCCCCAGCTCCATTAGCTCGGTAGCGGTGGGCGTGTTCATCGAGCTGGGTATCCCGATTCCAGTGCCAACCCTCAATGCCAGTAATCTCTCACCAGTTACATCAGAGCATCTGGGTTGGTGAGCCGGCTGGTGAGAAAGAGGCGGGTGGCCTCCAATTCCACTATCCAGCTGGTATCGCTCCAGGCTTCATGGATGTGCGCTTTGGCGCTCGTTTCGCCCGCAGCGCCCATGTGATGTGATGCTACTGCCGTGGCTGATCAGATCGAGATCGGTTGCGGCTGAAGGGATAGCGGGCACAGGTAGGAGGCCTTAGCGCCGACTTCACCCATGCTCGCAGCTCCGGCTAACCCACCTATTCCTGACTTTGAATCACCCCTGTGCATCCACCCGTTGTTACTAATGGCTTTTTGACATTTGGCCAATGGTTGCTCGAATGCTATCTAATTTGACGTCATTGATTTCCGAATTTTGGGCATCCTTGCTTCGGAAGTGCATTTCGTTCAGGCCTGGTCTGCTTTTCTTTTCTTCAGCCTTCCATGCGTGATCTTACGACCAAAGTCTCGTCCACCTTACTCTTACTTCTCTTTCGTCTGCCTGACCGAGTGGTGTCATGGATCAAGTCCTCCCTGATATCTCATCAAAATGGCTGGCCTGACTTTTTCGTTCATCACACGGCCCGTATCCTTGGGCAGAATTACATAAGTTTGGCCCCCGGATTCCGGGCTGGCAGAGGTTTGTGGATGCAGGCCATCTACTCCTATTGCCAGGTAAGTTATGCCCCAAGGCTTGTTATCGGAGCTTTGTTTGGCTGTAGCGATTATGTGCACATTGCATGTTCGTGTTCAGTGGTTATCGGCGAACATGTCTTGGTTGGCAGTCATGTCCTGATTACTGACCATATGCACGGTGGATACAGCGGGAATGATCTTCATAGCGATCCCATGTCAGTTCCCATTGCGCGACCACTGGTGGGGAAGTCAGTTCAGATTGGTGACCGTGTACTCATCGGAGACTCTGTGCGAATCCTGCCCGGTTCGGTTATCGGGTCAGGCTGTATAATTGCTTGCAATTCTGTGGTAAACTCTATATTGCCCGCTAACTCAATTTGCGGCGGAACTCCGGCTAGGCCGATCAAGGCATTCGATGAAGCTGCTAAGTGCTGGAGACGAGAATAAAGAGATGGGTGGCCATGTCGGCAGGTCCTGCTTCTTTACGAGCATCTCAACTAATTACATTGCCAAGGCAGTTGCCTGGGCCTGCTCTGTTCGCCAGCTCTATCCTAGGTCTGCTATTTATTTCTATGTTTATAACCTCTCTGAGCTAACTCGTGCTGCACGGAGCGAGCTGGAGCGAGCGTGCGTTGATGTTGTGGGCGGTGAATTTTGTTTGAGGGACCCCCTCCGCCTTGTGAGATCCGAGAAGCGCTACCCTTACATCTTTTCGCTCACAGAGGGCTGCACTTCTGTTAAGCCAAGAGCAGCTCTTGAGTTGCTCCAGCTCTATCCAGATGTTACGTACATGGATCCTGATACGATCCTCTACCAAGATCTCGACCAAGGGCGTCCCTTGTCATGGGATCTGCAGTTGATCCCACACATCACGGAGCCAACTGGGAGCCCAGCAATTCTCAATGAAAGGCTCTTTCTTTCTTCTGGAGTCTTCAATCTTGGATATTTCTCTGCAACCAGATCAAGTGCCATCTTTGAGTATTTAGAGTGGTGGAATTGCTTTCTCGAAAATTATTGCCATGACAGCATACAACTTGGCCTCTATGTTGATCAGAGGCCATGTGATCTTGCCCCCTGTTTTGTCGAACAACTGGACGTCATCCGGCATCCTGGTTACAATGTAGCGTGGTGGAATTTATTCAGCGACCGTCAGCTTGTTTCTGGTGATGGCTGCTTCCAGGTTGTTCGGCGTGGGGATTTCTTTCCGCTCATTTTCTTCCACTTTAGTAATTATCCCGGTTCTTCGAATCTTTCACTGCCTGTTGCCCGTCCCTTGCCTGAGCTGATGGCTGGCCTCCAGGAGCTCTCGCTTCAAGCCTCATGGCCTGATGTTAGTGAACTCTATAGAGATTATGACCAACGTGTCAAGAAATACGCCTCTCTTTTGGAGTTCGTTTCCTCCTGTAGCCAGTATCAGTTTTCTTATTGCGGCAAACGTATCCCTCAGTTGGCTCGGATTCTTTATCGCGAGGCGTACCCTAATGGAACGACCTGGGACCCATTTGCTTCCTCTCAAGCTCTCGTTGTGCTTCGTGCAATCGGCGTCATTCTTAGGCGGTATCATCGCGCGGATTTCAAGTCTGCTGTCAAGCGAAGTGTCAGGCTTTTCCTGTCTTTGCTTACCCCATCTCTTTCACGGCTTGACCCACGGCCGACGAAACTGCTTCCATGAAGCTTGCCATTGCCTGGATTTGTCTACAGGCCGAGGACCGCACCATATCCATGATCGTATCTACGGCGTCGATTATGTCGTTTGATGCATCTCGCCCATGTGCGGCGTCTTGCTGACACCCAAATGTTGCATGTCGTACTCTTCGTTGTTGGGATCACCTGTTTCGCCTACTGGATTGGTCGAGCTGCTCCAGCATGGGCTGGTGCATTTCTGATCTTTCTTCCTCTCCAGGTGATTGGCCTAGTCTGGTTTGAGCCCCCGTTTATCAGTAGTGATGTTACTTGGCTGCGTGGCTTGCCCATCACGCTTGTTAGCGCCCTGCTGCTGACGATCACGGTTCTGTTCTTTCGCTTGGGCTTTCCCTGGGCAGGTCGACTCTTGCCATCTTCTCCCAGACTCGATGGAGAGAGATATCCTGCCCTGTTGCTGTGTATCCCAGCTTCGCTGCTTGCATTGCTCAGCTTTCTCCCTGGTGATATTTCCACTGTCGCGGTCGCATTTTATGGCTGCACCTATCTTACTGTTGCCGTTCTGCTGGTTGGTATCTTTGAGTTATGGCAGAAAGAATTTCGCTCCACACACCTCATTTTTTCACTGTTTTATCAAATATTTCTAATTTGCTTTGCCCTACTGCGTGGCTCTTCTGAAATCGCCCTGCTGATTGCCAGATTTTCCACGCCCGTGGTTGCTGGATTGCTGACGCTGGCCCTGGCGTTTCCGTCTTCCAAACGACGCGGTTTGCGCCTTGCTTTGTTGATTCTCCTGGTTTCTCTAGTTTCCATTGGTTTGATTAGCTATTCAGCAGATCAGGACAATCTTACCGTTCTTCTCTACTCTGCATACAATAATGGGATATCAGGAGGGGGTCGCGAATCTCTTTTAGGCAGTGTCTTTGCCATTGCAGGAAAGCTTGTTGCTCGTCAAGACTATAATGAAATGCTTCGCAGTCTAACTACTCTCGATTACCGTTTTCTGGCTGATTCCTTAAACAGTGTTACCTATCCGCTGGATAGCCTGCTGCGGCTAGTCGGCATCCGCGGCTACGAGCATACTATCGGCCAGTTGCTGTTTTTTCTGCGGGAGGAGTCGCGTTCTCTGAATTCTTTTCCGTCTGCGAATATTCCTGCTGGCCTGGTTGTGACACTACTTAGTCGTCAATCAATACTTCTGCTCTTCTTCGTTGCCAGTATCTACGCCTTTCTCTTTTCTTGTTTTTTGCACAATGACAATGCTGCTGCTACATCGGCTGGCCGGCTGCAGCTGATCGTGGTTATTCTCAGCGGAGAGATGGCCTGCCTGTTCGAGCTCACCCCTGAATTCGGCCTCCAGGTAGCGTCGATGGCATTGGCCTGCTTATGGGGATCGTTGCTGGTCCATGGCCTGCTGCGTCGCGTCGTCAGTTCAGGGCCTCGCCAAGACTTCGGTTAATCCGTGTGCTTGAAAAGAAGCGCTCGAGGTAGGTGCCTGATGTGCTAGTGATGGCTTCGCGCTGGTCCTGCGTGAGGCTCCAGAGACTTAGAAGCGCGGCGTCATAGTCTGCTTGCCCCTGGCAATAGATCACTGGCCCTGGCGCGGGCTCAGATGTTTGGTGGGGGCTCATCGAGACATGGGCGATGGTGGGCAAGCCCAGGGCCACGCAGTTAAGCAGCTTGTTCTGGAAGCCCCGCCCGATCGGGTTGGGTAAAAATGCGGCGTGATTCCGCCCTGGAAGGCACCCTAGTATCTCTACATATCCGTGGTGAACAACCTTAAGCGACCTACAGTTGCTTTTGGGCAATAGATGGACGGAGCTATTGGCTGTTCCATACAGATTCAACACCACGACTTTGTTGACCCCGGGGCTGCGCAGAAAACGCTCCAGGATCCGCACCGCCCTGCGCGCGCTCACCTGATTCACCCACCAGTTGAGTGAACCGATGAACGCCAGCTGCAAGGGTCCGTGATCCTGCAGGCGTGGTGCTGGGCTTGCGCTGAATCCTGGCTGCAGCTGCACTTGATTGGGGACGACGTGCAGGTTGGCCCAGGAACCGTGTAGCCGTTCCAGCCAAGCCTTTTCCCGTTCGGTGGTGATCAGGACAGCCTGCAGCTGTGAATGTCTCCTGAGACAGTGCTCGAGTAGCCAACTGCTGGGAAGTTGGGCCAGATAGATCAAGGGTCTCCAGCGCCAGCCTGACTGCATTCCCCGCACATCGGTGAGGGTGAGGCTGTCCACCAGGTCGAGCATCAGCGGCTTGTCTGGTGCGAGTAGGGCGAGACAGGCGCAGTAGTTCCCGAGCAGCAGGGTTAGTTGGCTGTCTGTTTGCGGAGGCAGGCGGTGTGAGAGGGCCAGATAGCGCCAATTATTCGAGAGGCCGATCAGGCTGATGAGCAGCATCGCTAGCCGTTCGCGCCTACGTAGTGGTTGATTCAGGAGATTGGTTTCCTCCAGTTCAAACCTTTCTGCCAGGGCACTGCGCAGAGTCTTGAGCCGCTGACTGGTTCCGTTCTCCTGCTTGAGATGATCTGGGGGAACGGCGTAGATCATCCGTGCCCTGGGCTGGTTGCTCATCGTTCCGCTGCATTGAGCTGGATGGGAGGGCGTGTGGTTTCACTCCAGATGAGCCAGGCCTGAAGCAATCCCCGCCCCAGTAGGGCCAAGGCTGCCAGGATGCGACTGTAACCTAGCTGGCGGCAGCACTGCCAGAAGAGGTAATCCTCATGGTGCTGCGATTCAAAGCGAACCCCGGCAATGGCATCGCGGCGACCCCTCAGATAGGCGGCGTAAATCAGCTGCAGGGTGGGGTCGAGATTGCGGGCCTGGTAGGGGCCTGGAATCTGCTTCGGCAGGCTGTTGTGGTTCAGGCGAAAGCGGGGGTCGGCCGCTGTGAGCTGCTGCAGCAACTCCATGCCGCCATCGCAGGAGCCGTCATCCACCACGATCGCTTCCCAGTGGCGATAGGTCTGGCTTTGCAGACACTCCACGTACCTATGCACGTCACGCAGGCCATTGCGCACCGGGGTGATCACGGAGAAGCGTGGCTGCACCGAAGCCCTGGCGCAAGCCTGCCAGCCTATCCGCCGAAGGGGTGTTGCCCAGGGCGACCAGCCGCCACATCATCCACCAGTTGCAGCATCTGTGGCAGGCAGACGCTGGCTAGATCGAAGCGTTCCACCACGGTGCGCCGGGCCTCAACGCCTAGGTGGCGATGGCCGGCGTAGTCGGCCAGAACGGCGGCGATCCGCTCGGCCATGGCGGTGGTGTCGAAAAAATCAACGAGCAGGCCATTGCGGCCGGGCTCGATCACGTCATGCAGGGGAGGGGTGTCGGAACCGATCACCACTGCCCCGCAGCTCATCGCCTCTAGCATACTCCAGCTGAGCACGAACGGGTAGGTGAGATAGACATGGCAGCTGCAGATCCGGAATAGGTCGTGCAGTACAGGGTGGGGGATGGGGCCCACGAAGTGGATGCGGCTGAGATCGAGCTGCCCCTGCAGTTCCTCCAATAGCTTCTGTTTCCAGGTGCCGCCACAGGCCGGTGGTTGGCCGTAGCTCACGCCATCGCTGCCCACGATCACCACATGGGCCTTGGGGCGTAGGCGCTGGAGGGTGGGCAGGCAGCGCTGCTCTGCTTTGGAGTTGATGGCAAGGCACTCTCGGCCTGGAGTTATTTCGTTCGCGGCGTTAGTGGACGGCGCTGGCCGCTGACCCCAGGCGAGGTTGGATGCAGTCTTGCTCACCTGGCAGC
>Ga0247843_1004750_pt1 | contig 19909 bp, 11 predicted proteins | sample LaCruzMarch2017__FD_192420 | JGI IMG/M metagenome (GOLD analysis project Ga0247843, IMG submission 192420) | Freshwater microbial communities from meromictic Lake La Cruz, Castile-La Mancha, Spain - LaCruzMarch2017_8m | ecosystem: Environmental > Aquatic > Freshwater > Lake | place: Spain...
TATTAAAAACTCCTCATGGATATCCAGATGATGCATCTTCTGGACGTTTATTCTTTGCATTCTTCATGAAGAAGAATGTGTTACATGCAGACCTATTGTCACAAGCTATGGCAAAAAGAATTGGTGTGCAGTCATTAAAATTAGTTAAGTAGGATATTCAAAACAGTTCTAGTAGTTAATGTTTGTTGTCCTCTGTTCATTATCACCTACTTATCATCCATTCACGACATTTGTCATCTTCCTTGTCATCCATACATCTCCACCATCATTGTCATCCTTTCACCGTCCCTTGTCCAGCACCCCCACAGATAATAAAGGGACCATTTGGTCCTAGGACCAAAAAATAGGACTCCCTTTTTACTCACACAACAAATAATATAATGCCTTTTTGAAATACTTGGTACTTGGTCCTTAGCCTCGTCTGCCTCGCCATGGAGGCATCGACTCCCGCCTCCAACGCTGGCACTTGTGGTGGTGCTCATCTTTCACATGAGCTTCAACTGAGGGGGCGGCCTACTCGTCGTCCATCTACTAAACGTCAACATCTCCCACGCATAAACCTACGACATCTAAACCGACCACATCTCCCACGTCTAAATCTCCAACATCCAAACCGACAACATCTCCCACGTCGTTGAAGCCCACATCTAAACCATCATCTTATCCGATGACACCTCCAACGACTCTCAAGCCGAGCCAAATCCCAACGTCAAAGCCTACGACATCGTCAACAACAACATTACCGACTGCCACGCCAACTCGTATCCCGACTGTTACACCAACTCGTACCCAGACTACTGGTACAACTAGTAAGCCAGTAAGCTGTGCCGCCGGTACAGGACCCACTGGTACCGGTATCACATGTCCCGCGTCCCGCCGATGGCTCCTACACTGGGACATGTTCACACATGACAGGTACCAAGCCCAAGGCTGCACCTCTTCGTAGCAATATTGGCTGTGTTAATGCAGACGCCCTCGCTCTTCGTTCAGACAAAAAAGGTGTGAGCATCTATGGTCCATTTGAGGCTGGCTTTTCGAGTGCTCAAATGAGTTGTCTGTGTTAATGCAGATGCCCTCGCTCTTCGTTCAGACAAAAAAAGTGTGAGCATCTATGGTCCATTTGAGGCTGGCTTTTCAAGTGCTCAAATGAGTTGTCTGTGTTAATGCAGACACCCTCGCTCTTCGTTCAGACAAAAAAGGTGTGAGCATCTATGGTCCATTTGAGGCTGGCTTTTCGAGTGCTCAAATGAGTTGTCTTGGTAGCAACTCACTTCCTGGTGGCATTGATACACAACTTGCAGAAATGGTAATGTCAAAGTACTGCGCCAAAGAGATTTCTTTACTTGACTATTGTGGTGGACATACCAACTATCACTATCATGAACACATGAGCTGCCTATATAAGAATGAAACGTCTGGTCATTCATCCAGGATCGGTACAGCGGGGGATGGTAATGGTATCTACGGACCCTACATTGCAGGTGGAGTAATGCCAACTGATTTAGATGGGTGTGGTGGTCGGACAGGTATTACTCCCGACAGTAATGGTGTCGCAGTGTACTATTATCCAGTGAAGGAGTATGCACCTTTTACTGTCGGTTGCTTTGGTCCAGGGACGCTGGAGCAGTGCAAAGCGCTGTACCCAGGATGCAATACCGTTGATATCTCAGTAACCACAAACTATGGAACGGGAAAATATAAACTAGATGGTCCTTGCTTCGATGCCAATTGTAGTAAAACGGCTGGCAACAGTGGACGACCTGGTTTCATGGCTCCAATTGCAGGATCAGTTTTCACTTAATTATGGAATGAAAATATAGCAGATTAAATAAATTGTTCATTCGAACAGTATTGTGTAATTATATTGCATATTTTATCTCGTCATCGAATCTCATTATATTCCACTTCACTGTTGAGATGAAACTTCAAACAAACTCAGATCAAGACTCATTGTCTTACCATCCATCAGCAGTTCAGCTATTGCCTCACCAGTGGCAGGACCATTCAATATTCCCCAACATCCGTGTCCTGACGCCACATATGCTCCGTGAACGCCTGGTATGTGACCAATTATCGGTATTCCACCTTTCGTTGTTGGAAGGTAGCACGCTTGCGAGGTGTGTGGTGGTATATCACCAAGTTCAGAACTTGTCTTCTTCGTCGCATCAATAAGTTGGTAGACCTTCTCACTCCGAACCTCTTCCATGCCAGGAAGCTCTGTAACAATTATTGCTGGATCAGGAAAGCCCGTAATGTACGCGTCTCCATCTGGTCGGGGATATACCTCTGGATCACCATGACCTTGGAAGAATACCGACTGGTTTAACACTCGAGGACTTTTAATGAGTATGCTGTGATACTTGACACCCTGCATTTGTGGTAATTTGTGCTCATTATCAATTCCAAACCATGATTGTGCACTATCGGTCCATGGACCACATGCCACGACTAGTGCATCGCCATCAATTATTGTACTATCATGAAGTTGGACACCGCGAATTGATCCATCCTTGACAATCCCTCGCACGACTTTCCCAACAACTAACTTTGATCCAACGCTCTCCTGTGAAAATTTCCACATTGCATTGCATAGCTTTTTGGGATGTACCTGTGCAATGGTATCGTTACCACCCAGTTTTTGACATCCTACTGCATTCATGTCTGCCCATTCAACCCCTTCAAGCTTTTTACCGCTCGGCTTCTTCTTGACGTTGCTCTCGTCGCAAGATACAGATATGCATTCCAATCTTCGATAATCAATAGTATCAGCTCCAAAATGATTCGCAAGCTCGGCATGCAAATCAAAGCTTCGACGTTGTAAGTCTTGTATGGTACATCCGTCACTCCAATTCCTCGCCAAGAATCCACCTCCCTTGCCACTTGCGGCAGGTGCGATACCGACAGGGTCGATGATGGTACATGAGATGCCACGCTTCGCGAGATAGTAGGCGATTGAATTTCCAATGATACCTCCACCGGCGATGATTATTGTTGAGTAAGCCATGATCATGATCTATTTATCACGACGATGAGCTAGACGAGCCCCTATCTTCAAAATACTGAAGTGTTAGGCGCTACGATACTTGTAAATTCCCCCACGCCCACCACCATGGATCGTCATTGACGTGGGAAATCCTGCGAGTACCGGACGGTGCCGGTGATGGTCTTCCGTTATCCTCGACTGCCACACGAAAGTAGTGAACGGAGTATTAGTCACTAATAATGACATGGTCACTTTGTCCTAAAACAGGGCTTCTTTAATTAAGCAGAATGGGGATCGTATTTTGGTCATTCGTGATCCAAAGATCGATTTCACCTCGCGCGTCCCCACAATCAAACAATACAACAACAAACAACCCGTGAGACCGAAACAAAGATGAGAGCAGCTAGCTTGCGTCGTCGTAGCCATGACTGCGATGATACAACAAGCGACGATATCTCTGCATTGAGATTGTCATATTATTCTCGCTCTGAGGATAACAACGACGAGGACGATTCATTGTCATCGCGAGGACGACCCGGATCGCTGCCTCGCATGACAGTCAACAACATAACCACGATCGTCACGAAGATTGGATGCTTAGCCATCGGTCTCCTATGCCTTGCTTTGGCAACATCAGCTGTCATCAGCACCAATGTCCGTGGCGGCGGCAGCGCGTCCATGATTAGCAGCAATGACTATGCCCTGGTCAATCCGACGACAGGCAAGGCAACGGCGGCGGAGGATCAAGTGGGTGACATGCGGCGCAAACTACAGACAGCGCGTACACCCACGGCGCCTCCGCCGACGCGTAAGCCTACGTCATCACCAACGCGTAAACCGCGCAAACTACAGACAACGCGTACACCCACGGCGCCTCCGACGACGCGTAAGCCTACGCCATCACCAACATCTAAGCCCACGACGAAGAAACCAACAAGTAAGCCCACGTCTACCCCCACGACATCCAAGCCTACTGTGTCTCCAACATCCAAGCCTACGACGAATAAGCCAACTAGTAAACCGACAGCATCTCCATCAGACATTCCAACTCGGACCCCAACAAATTTGCCGACTTCGAAGCCATCATCCTCTGTAAGTACTTTTGTTTTTTATCTTTATTACACATCATTGGAATGAAAATTCACTCATAATTCAATTATCATGTAACACCTCTTACAATTATCATCATAGCGGCCAACGACCAGACAGCCTACTGAAACTCCGACGAACACACCAACAGAAGCACCTACAACTCTCAAGCCAACGGAGGTACCAACAAAGACGCCGACAAAATCTCCTGTCCCACCTAATGACGATTCGGTGCTTCAGTGTCCTCCTCCAGGGGAAACCATGATCGTAATCACGCCGGGTGAAAAGCAAATTGCGCCTGCTCCCCTCGATATCTTTTGTGGTATTTTCATACGCAAGGAGTCTGAAACTGGCAATCTCATCCCGCTCGTAAGGTCATACAGCGGCAAAGGGTGGGAGGCTGCTCCTGGTCCGCTCGCCTGTCCAACCAAACATGTGAATGCTAGTACGATCTTCCTTCCTCCACTCCAAGATACGAATGATAGATACGTCATCCTCGCGAAGGATGGATACATGTCTGAGAGGAAACTGGTTTCCAAATTCCTCGAGATGACCACCTTTGGTCCCCGACGTGCTGAGATCGATGCTCTGACCGCGGATGGGGACTGGATGACGGATGGTGCCTCCAAACGTGCGTCGTACATCCGAAGTCAAATTGATCTACCAATCACAAGTCATCGAGAGTATTGGCGCAGACGTACCAACAGCAAGGTAGATGCCACATCCCAAACTGCCAGATCTGATCATCCTTGCAGTCCAAATAGTAAGTGGCGGAAGTACAGCTACACTCCACAGGATCGATTGAATGCTCATGACGACAATATGTATATTGTCACAACCTTCGAAGTTGTGAAAGCTGAAGCAAACTTTACGACGACGATTTACGAGGCCGATAATGTGAATCAAGTTAAGAATGGTACCTACAACTTTTATGGTAGATTTAGTTCCTCAAGCTCCGGCTACTCAGGAACAGGCTATTACGACATGGGAAAAGTTGGTGATTCTGTTGAGTTCACCATCAATGCTCCATCGGCTGGTATCTACCCAATCTCCTTTCGCTTTGCTCAGGGCAGTCTCAGCGACAATGGTAATAAGAAGTTGCAACTCAGCTGTAATGGAGTCATCGTGAAATCATCTTACGACTTCTACCACACCGGAGGCTGGAGTTATTGGAAGTATTCTGATATGGTCAATGTTAATTTGATCGCTGGTGCAAACACTATTAAGCTCCTATCTGAACAGAATGAAGGTCCGAATATTGATCATTTGCGAGTAGGGAAGCCACCCGCAGTTGTTATGAAGAGTGAGTTCCCATTCGACACAGGTATAGCACTTTCCCAGCGCTATTTGTTGATTTTGTTCACTTACATATCTCTGCCATGCTTGTTACAACTTTGATCATCAGCCAACGGCTGGCCACGTGCTATTGCAAGGAATGGTGTCCATCTCATGGACGAATGGAACGTACAGTTGACCAACGTAACTTTTGCTGACACTCCTCATCCGCCCATGAGTCAGGCTAGGCCAACAAAATTGAGGGTATATCTGCCGGACGGCAGGGTTAGGAATTTGGATATTGGTAATGTAAGTCTCGCAATGATGCATTTTTATCCTTGATGCTGAATCGAAATCTCGTCGTACTTACCTCCCTTCTCTTCGTTCTACAAAGCCTGTTGTCAATTTCACCGGCTACATGCAGTATGTTTCTCAGAATCACTTTATCTTCGATGGCAGTGAGATTTGGGACGAGACTGCAAGTGATCTGAATCTATATCTAATGCTGCGAGGCCAAGAACTGCTCCTTCGTAATGGCTTCAACGGGGCCATTTGTGATATGATCCCACCATTCGCCGAGGAATATGATGCACCTGTATTCGGTGTCTTGCCATCAGGGGAGTGGCTACAGTGGACACCCACAATCATGCTTGAAGACAATGGTCCGTCAATCAACGATCCATCAAGCAACATGTCCTCCAAAGTTTTGAGAGATGGCGGTGGCGAGGCCGTAGTGGCAACTGATGGGGTTGTGAAGTGTTCGAACGTCCAACGCTCATTCATGAATGAAGACACATGCTTTTTGTCAACTCTCTCAACCGCTTGCTCGACATCCAATCCCGTCGGCGATGTGACAATGCCCATTAATACGACTGTCATTCTCGATCTTTACACCCTGACTGGCCGAGAAATCTATGCTGTCCAAGGACTGGTAATGGAAAGCATCAGCGAATCTCCGTGTGCTAAGACGAAATCTCGTTGGGTCGTTAAGCATGGTGCAACTTGCCCTCTACCCTCTGTGCTGACGACAACCACAATCAATGCATTAACAGCTGCTATCACTGCAAGCACTGATAAGAATGAATTTGTTACTGATATTGATCGAAAGGTTGTCTGTGATGTGAATGATTGGAATCAATCTTCTGATCCCATCAACATTCAGCTTCAAGTTGGCCCTGATTGCTTCTATCATGTCCATCCAGACCACCTTAACGTCTATGACTTTAGTGGCTGGGTCACGAACCACCCAGGAGGACCCTATCACATTCAAAAATGGGCGCAGGGGTGGGATGGAAATCCGGGATGGTATCTCAATTATCCTTTTTATGGGAATGTAACACGTAAAATTCCACAGCATCCAATGAATCGTTGGGTGACGAAGGCAAAGGAGCCCGACATTGTGAAAGTTGGAAGACTGGGTGATATTATTGCGTACCGCGACCTTCCTAGCGAGCTCAAGACAGATGATGTGGCAGAGTATTTTGGTGCAACGCCAACGATAAGAACGGATGGAGGTGTTGTAGTGTGTGGATCCTTGGGCGAGGTATCCAACGATCCAACTTTGTCTGAGATTTTCGACGCACAAATCACCACTGTAGGTACGTCTGATGATGAGAATTTGAGGAACCAGAAGAAAGCTGTTTGGACTGAGGTGGCTTTAAATTCAGTCGATCAATTGCGACAGCGAATGGCCTGGGCATTGGCGCAAATCGTCACTACGGTTCCGGTCAATATCGATGCATATGAGATGACTGAGGTATACCTCAAGTACTACGATACATTCGTCAAGCATGCATTTGGGAATTATCGCGATATCCTTGCCGAGACAAGCTACTCTCCGCTGATGGCTGAACACTTGTCTTATCTTCGAAGCAAGAGTCACAGCTATGTGTACGAAACCAGTAACAAGATGATTGCAAGAGCCGATGAGAACTTTGCGAGGGAGGTGATGCAATTATTTACTATCGGGCTAACGGTTCTTAATGATGAGGGCACCCCCATGTTAGATCCCTCAACTGGAGAACCGCTTCAAACTTATACTAATGAAGATATTGAATCTTTGGCGAGGGCGTGGACGGGCTTTGATCGTGTTCCAGTCCGTGGCAACTACGAAGAGGAATGGACAGGTTCATCGGATAACAGAATTGATCCGATGTTAATTGTTCCTGATTGGAGAGATCCTTTCCCCAAGTCCAACTTGAATGGTGGATTCATCGGTGATGGATACAAACTATGCAGTAGCTCAGTCCAGTCATTCCTCAAGAAGGGTGCTTCTTTCCGACTTCTTGGAGGGAAATCAACGTCTGAGTTAATGAGAGACCCGTCGTTCTTCACCTCAACTACTATGTCCGGCGAGATTTTGCGAGCCGTGCTCACTCCGTCGTCTCAACTATATCAAAAGCTTTACAATGGAGGAGATTATAAACTCTCTGTCACATTGGAGAATGACCTGGTATGTACTCCTGGCACCTTAGAATGCCAGGTCGACACATTACGCATTGTCAAAGTTGGGTTGGTGTACTATGAATTTGTTGAGATGCCTTGTGTTCAGCTATCCTTTTACAACAATGGTAAGCAAATTCAACTTTATGACAGCTGGCGCAGAGGGCAGATGTGTGCCAACCCAGCTCTTGCCCAAGCGCAGGAGGCTTGCTGCAGAGAGGACCGTAAGGATGAAGTTGATAAGGCAGTAAAGGTGGGAAATGTCACTTATTTATATGAAGGTGAACGAATGACTTTTGATAAGGCCAGGGACCGGTGTGTGGCTTATGGTCGAAACCTGTGTAATTACGATTATGTTGAAAATCAACCGTTCAACAACAGTGGCGCAGCCACCGCAAGACGCAGAAGCAGCGGATATCATTGGACAAATAAGGATTGTGGAGTCAATGTGAAGATAAACTCTGATGGATATATTGCAATTGTTCATGATGCCAGTTCGTCCTACACAGACACCGTCCCATGGTTGGTTGAAGAGAAGAATACTCTAAACTGGTTTCGTGTGTTTTGGGATGGCGATGGTAAATATCCTGGCAGCAGCGAGACAAACACGTGCGAGGCGAATAAGTGCAAAACAGTCGTGTCGAACGATGGGAGCTCCAGCTGCGTTTGCAAGACAATTGTTACCGACGATGTGGTATTTACTAGCACAAACAATGTGTCTAAGACAAATGTATTGTCACAACTCTTCATTGGAGCAGTCAGTCCTCAAGCTGGGAGCGTACCAACAAATCTTGCTGGTGGATTAACAGTCCATGTAGTTGGAGGTATCATTGACCGTGAGACTGTCTTTGAGGTTCAAGACAAAGGGCGGACGTTATTTTTGAAGAACACACGCTCGGCGGTTACTCTCGAAGGATGGACGATGACGCCCCAGATCTACGAAGCAGAAGATGCCACCATAAACAATGCGGTAGTGAAAAGCAATTATACTACGGGAGCTCCTAATCTTAGTCCTACTGGAAAGAAGTATGTCGACACAAAGTCTGGGAACGAGACAACTTTCCTCGAATGGAGTGTGAATGTGCCGAATGAGGGAGAGTACATGATTTCGCTGAGATACGCGCATCATCAATCACCGCGACCGTTGGATGTCTATGTGAACGGACAGTTGGTCACTCATCAGCGTGCTAACCCCAACAGCTTAGCCACTTTTGTCAACGTAGCTTCAGACCCTACTCCTGCCCAACTACCTCTTGCACGGTGTGCTGGTGACTGCGACAGTGACACCCATTGCATGCCTGGATTGTTTTGCATGCAGCTCGATAATGGTGAACATGTTCCTGGCTGTACTGGTACTCGTAGTTCAACTTCGTACGACTATTGCGTCGACATTAATGATTTTGAATATGGGTTTACGTTGCTTCCTACAGGAGGTTGGGATGACGATTGGCACATGTCCAAGCCGCTTACAGTTAATCTCAATGGTGAGTAATCATAGATCTTATACTGATGATATTATTTGTGTGTAACATGTACTAATGATCGCTGACAATGATGATTACTCTGTTTTCAGCTGGTCAAAATACTATTCGTGTTAAACTCCCTGCAAAATACAAAGAGGGCCCTAATATTGACCACTTGATGGTAGAAGGCCTACCAGACTCCTCGTCGCCGGCTTCATTCCGAAATCCTCCTCATTTTATGACCCTAATACCTGACTACGGATCTACAAGAGTTGGTGAAAGAACTTTGAGGGATGCGCAATATGAAACGGACGCAGTGCTTGATCATTACTTCTATCAGGACAACGTTGCACCATTCCTTTGCGTCCGTGTTATGCAGCGTTTCTCGTTTTCCAATCCATCCCCAAGATTCGTATCTGACTGTGTGAGCGCATTTAGAACTGGCATGTACACAACAGGGGGCACAACTTTTGGTAGTGGTACTTATGGAAGTCTCGAAGCCATGGTCGCATCGATACTTCTTCATAGTGAGGCCACCGATGGTGCGATCGCAGTCGATCCCAGTTATGGCTCGATGAGGGAACCAATTCTCAAAGTCATGAACCTTATGAGATCAATGGACTACCGAACTGCAATTCCCACTCCCATTGACAATTCTACAATGCAGACTGCACACCATACCAAGCTTTGGCATATTGAGGAGAGGATAGGACAGGGGCCGTATGACTTTCCCACAGTCTTTTCCTTCTTCTTGCCGAATTACATTCCTGACGCTGGACCAATCCTTCAAGCCAGATTGGCATCACCTGAGTCTGTCGTTGTGACTATGCCCAACATTATTAGCATGCTGAATGGATTTTTCTCCTTGATCAAGTATGGTCTATCGGATTGCAAGATTGGCTTTGCAAAATACATTGGCTATGGCGACTGCCTGGACAATGGTTCATATGGACGATCTTATGGACACCTTTTCTACGAGCCCACTGGAGTGAACGACTTTGAGCGGGCTGGAGATCTTGCCGAACTATTGACAGCTGGACGCTTGAGCAGTACCAATTTGAATAAGATTGTTGCTGCCTGTTCTACTGAACCCGACCAGGGAAGCAAAAATCGGTGTATGCAGCAGCTCATTGTCACAACTGGTGAGTTCCACTCGACGAATACTATCTCACAGAGTGGTGAAGACAGAGCAATCCCAATCCCTCCCAGTGCTAGTGCAGAATCGTACAAGGCCATCGTTTACTTCTCTTTGGCTGGTGGCTTAGACTCGTATCACATGCTTACTCCTCATACATGTGCAGATGGGACCTACGAAAGGTATAGGATCATTCGAGGCAAGACCGACATTAGTGAAGGTATTGGGTTGCCATTGAATCGCTTGCTTGAAATTCCAGCCAACAACGCCAACCAAACGTGCTCATCGTATGGAATTAACCACAATTTGACAGCATTAAAGTCGCTGTACGATCAAAAAGAGCTTACTTTCATTGCAAATGCCGGCTTGCTTGGCATGCCTGTGACGTCGGCAGATTATTATCATCAGGAAGGCTTATTTGCTCATGATTTCATGACTCGTGAGACGGCACAGGTGGATCTCAAAGAATTGTATGCTGGAACTGGTGTCGGTGGAAGAATTGCGGAGGTACTCACAAAAGCTGGGATTTCGACCAATCTATTCTCCATTGCAGGGCAGCAAGCACTACTGACGGGTGAATCTGGTTCTTCGTCGCAGATCATTCTTGACATTGGAGGACTCTCTAATTTCAATGAGAACCCATCCATCAGTAACATGAATGATGTAATTAAATCCCTGAATAATGGTAATACTGTCGACAGTGGTTTCAACGCCGAAACTTGGTCATCCAAGCTCACTGTGGCAATGGACACGCACAAGTCGTTGAAAGAGCAGGTTGACAATACCACTGTGACTACCATTTTCCCAGTAAGCGGCATTGCATCTGAGCTGAAGTTGGTGACCAGACTGATGCAAACTAGGGCGGCTCGCAGGTCCAAGAGAGACATCTTTTATGTCCAAGACGGTGGATACGATACACACGATTCAGTTGACGAGGCCTTGATTGAAAATTTCGGCAGGATTAATGCCGCCATTGATGCGTTTGTGAAGGAACTCAAGGTTTTAAATCTTTGGGAATCCACAGTTGTAGTTCAGTTTTCTGAGTTTGCCCGTACACTGAATCCAAATACAGGGGATGGCTCCGATCATGCTTGGGGAGGCAATCATTTTATGTTCGGAGGAGCTATCAAGAATGGTGGAAAGGTGCTTGGTCAGTACCCAAGCGACTTCAATGAAGGTGCAATGGCATTAAGTCGAGGACGGATGATTCCGTCGACTCCATGGGACGCCATGTGGTATGGTACAGCTGAGTGGTTTGGAATTCCATCAAGCTCCATGAGTAAAGTGCTGCCCATGCACAAGAACTTCCCTTCCTCAAAGCTGTATGACAAGGCAGAACTATTTGATGCACCTCTCTTTGCTTGATTAGAAAAAAACAAGATTAGATAATAGATTTGATAATTTATTGTAACAGTAGTATTTATTATCCAGTCATAATCACTGTTATTTGCTCTGTCGAAGTGCTTGTCGTATCAATATTCGTCAATCGGTTGTTCACATCCCTGACTCACAGGTCACACAAGTACAGGAATCTTACCATACTCTATTTGATTATGATGAACTCAATTTGTTCTGGATCCAACAATGATTTAGAGCATCAGACAAACACAGCCTATCCATTGGATCTTTTGTCATCAGTCGGGAAATCAGATCTCTTAACCTGTTATCCTCGACGGGAGGGATTATCAGGGGCGATTTCTTTATTTGATCGTACAAGTCTTTCATTTGTTGATGCTTCTCATGTCCCTTGCCAACAAACGGTGGTTTGCCAAATTTGACACAGTATATTGTAGCCCCGAGTGAATAGCAATCTGCTAGCTGACCGTCGTGCGGTTCTCCTGAGACGACTGGATAGCGGGATATATGGGAAGAAATATAAGTCTGGCAAAATTGAAACAAATAGTTGCTCGATGGAGATGGTTGAACAATTACCTTCGGGAGCCATAAAGCTTGGAGTTCCGCACGAATCCATTCGTATCCGGCCCAGGCCGGAAACACCAAAATCGGCTATTTTCACTGTTCCATCTTGAGTGAGTAGTATGTTTGACGGCTTTAGATCATTATGAGTGATACAGTTGTCATGTAGATATTGCAACCCCGTCATGATTTGGCGTGTGATACTCCTTAAATGATCAGCTGTCAAATTACACGTCCTTGCTATGTTCATCAGGTCGCCACGCTGGGCAAATTCTGTGATTAGATAGATCTTATTCACTGATGATGATAGTAAGAGAATGTGTTTAGCGTTGGTGATCGTGTGTGTTGGCATTGTTTACAGAGCAGATGTTCACGTACCATTCGGATCATCTAGGACTTCGTACAAACGCAAAACTGTCAAGAATGGTTGAGATGAGAGTGCATAATATAAATTCGAGAACAAAAACCACATACTGTTGTTTGCGTTGACATACGTACTATTAGGATGCATTAGCTTCTTCATTATCGCAACCTCCTTTTGTATATCAACAAACTTCTCACACAATAATTTCTTATTCATAATCTTTGCTGCATATACTTCGTTGGTTCTCTTATGCTTGCACAGACGTACTTCGGCATGTGCTCCTTTGCCAATATCTGAGAGTATAATGTAATCATTTACGACATATCGATTGGTAAGCCAACTTCCACTCTTAATCTCTACTGGCTTATCAGTTGGGAGTGGCACATGCCTGCGTTCTACGCGTGCCGTATCCTTCACAACGTGACAATCATCTCGACATTCGTATAATTCATGTGTTGCAATGATAGGGCACTGCTTCTGCTTCTGCTGTTGTTGCTCGAGTTGGTGACTATGATCAATTGCACTCTTTGGTGGTCCGCGCATGGTCTCTTTGGTTGTTGTAAAAGGCGCCACACTGTTGTTATTCGTTGTTTCTGCAAGCCAATCAACAACACTTTCATCCTTTAACAAATCGTCCATTGATTGATTTGTATTAGCTGCATCGGGTATTAATACATCGTCTATCCGAGTTGGAGCATTGTCATCTGATCCAACCGACGATGACTCTTCATCGTCGTCGACTAGCGTTCCTTTGATCGATGGAAGCTGTTGTTCATCCGAAGAAGAAGAGGAGGACGATGAACTGATCATGAATGTTGGCGGTGGCATTATGCCCACCCGTCCCGCTTCGATTTGTCTAACCGCTTGCTCGACTGGTCGATACATCGTAGTAGTGGTAGAAGTCGAAATCTCAGATGCAGAGGAGCTGCGTGGCGTAGTGGTTGTATTCCTCCTCGACGGTAGTATACCCACCCTGCCCGTGGATTGGCCGGTCTCATTCTCTAGAGGAGGAGGAATAGACACACATTCCTTGACATCGACGACGTCCTTCGATTGGAAACAGCCCATTTCCACCAGAGCAAATTTGAAACCCTCCCGCCATGCCCTTCCTCATTCTCTCGACTAAAGCTATTCAGCATGTTGTTGTATCGTCATAGTGGTATTTTCCTCCTAACTCTCCTTCTTCCATGCGGCATCGATTCCTCGGACGACACAGGAGTGTGTGCTGATGGGGTCTGCGGTGTCGGCGGCACTAGTTCGACATTGGAGCGTATCCGCGAACGTCGTCGTCAGCAAGAACTTGGATATCCTTCATCGTCGTCCGCTTCTTCCTCCGCGGCGGCAGTACGATTTACCACGGATGAAGCGGCTGCTGCTGCTGCTATTCCTCGTATCACAACTCTCACAGATGACAATATACGTCAATTAAATCAATTCTTTACCGACACGGAAGTAACACACAACATGCATCAGATAATTCAAGAGAACAATATACAGTACATGTATTCTGTCCTGGAGCAGCGACCCGAATTTGCACATGTCCGCGATGCCAAAGGTCAGGGACCAATGTGGTGGGCACATCAATATGGCAGGATGGAATTCATTCAATTATTCAAAATGCATGCCGTGAGTGAAGGGCTGCGTGACATTGATGGATTCACGCCGCTTGACTTGTATGGAAATAGTGGCAAGACGACGCTTGTTGATTTATTCCGAAAAAGTACTTCGAAGAGTAAGGAAAGCATGGATGATGATATTACGGAGGAAGAAAGATGGACTAAATTGAAACCATCAGATTTGCCACCTCCATATTTGTTTCGTGATTGGTCGAACACAACTGTCAATATAGTTGATGATGATGATGATGTAACAACAATAAAAGTTGCGACGGGGTCTATTGCTCAGCCAGGGACTGACAAATATTATTCCACCTTTGACATGTTGCCTGGTATTATTCCACGAGAGACTATTGCCTCAGTACTAGATTTGCTTCGTGGTCAGAAGGGAGATGGATCGACCTCTCTACCCCTAGATGAAGATCCTGATACAGTCGACGGTATGCCAACACAAGAGATATTTCTCGACAATGATGGTCTACGCAGTGGTGAATCGAGTAAGGGTGGACAACCAGAAGACTTGCCTCGACGGAAGGTACTACGTTCGAGTATTCGAAAATTATTGGATCCAATCCTATATGACAAACTAACCCCCTACATCCGTCAGCGCTTCTCAGAGCGATGTGGTAACGAAGTAGCGGGTCGTGCATGCACACCGTGTTATTCATTAATACGTCGATATCGAGCTGGTGAACGTATCTCACATGCACCTCATCATGATGGACATTCGTTCGTAACAGTGGTAGTGAGTCTATCTGACTACGGACGAGAATATCGTGGGGGGCTCTACGTTACTCCTCAATTCCATCAACGTAACTATCTGGCATTATCTCGTGGAGATGCAGTAGTACATCAAAGTGATTTATTCCATGGTGTACAAGTTCTCGAGAATGTCACGTTAGATGTAGATGAGAATGGCCATCAGCTTACCGCGCCAGAACGTTGGTCTTGGATATTATGGTTCCGTGACTCAGATACATGCCAAGATAATAGTCAATCATGGCATACTAAATGTGCCCTAACAGGTAATCCCACATGTCAGCTCCTTCATGCTAGAACTCGTGTTGATGAGAAGGATGTGTTACATTGGAATCAATTAGCATCGGACAGTGGACATGGAGCTGCGTCATTCAAGCTCGCGAGGGCCTACCTTAAATTGTTACCCTCATCATTGTCTTATGATCGGCAAAAAGCTATGGATTTATTCCAACGTGCCGTCGATACAACGAATGAGCCTGATGGACATTATGGATTGGCAGGACTATACTTGGAAGAAGTTTCGTCAAAGAGGGAAGGCGGCGATGACCCACTAATGAAAGCACTTATTCATCTCGAAAAGGCTGCACTGGCAAGGCATCCATTCGCCATGTTCAATATGGGAATTGCACATCTATATGGATATGGGTATCCAAATAATACGAACAATCCAGATATTGCAGGACAATGGTTGGAGGCATGTGGTCTTCCCGAGGGTATTTATCTCCGATCACTACAAATGAATGCACTTGGGAAGAAACAGGAGGCGGATGACTATCTAAAACAGGCAACGATATTAGGACACGGCTCGCCGATCAGAGAGGCTGCAAGAAAGCATACGGGATCTGGTGGTGCTGGCGGTGTAGATCTGAATTTGATATGGCCTATCTCATCCTTCGGGAATCGTCCAGACAAGGTGTGAGTAATGTAAAAATACAAGTAGGTAATACAATACTAGTGCTTCTTATTTTAGATCAGCAACGACTCTAGGAAAGATGTAAACTCTTTGCTTCTTCGCTGCTCTTCGGACTCCTCGATAAGCGGTTTACGGATTCGGCCTCGTTTTAAGATTTCGCATCCTGGCGATTCCAGCTTTCTTTCTGGTGCCTTGCGTTTAGTCGCAACTTTGTGTACCGCTGGTGTTGTTTGTGGAGTGTCTTCTATTTGATAGTTTTCTGGTTGGATTTGATTCTGATAGAGGTAGCTCGGAATATCCAAGAGCACAGGTTCAGGAATGGAGGGTACTTCGTATTGTGTAACGCGTTCAATCATTTGCAAAAATGTCTCATCAGGTAGGTATATAATTTCTTCTCTTTTGTCCAAACTGAATTCGCCATTTACAAATAGCGACACAACAGCTACAATGCAGTGAGTAACATCATTGTTGTCAATCGCGCTGAACAGATTCTGCCTCAGGAACAATGGGATCTCTTCGCTAAAGCCTTCAACAAAGTCAACGAATGATGCTTTATCCAGAAACATTTTCGTTGTGTCAAATATTTTTCCATCAATATCCTCTATAAGTGGTACATGCCAAAGGCGAGGAAGTTCGTGCCTATCATTGAAGTACGCCAGGACTGAGTTTGTTTCTTCGTCGCAGAATTCGAGTGGTGGTCGATTAAGTTTCATCAACTGCATCTCATGACCAACATGGAGTAACTCTCGAGCCAACAAGACCAATGTTTCATTACAAGCAGAGAAAACCAAATCATCAGAGAATGACGATCTGAAGCATCCCTCAGAGTCCATATTCTGTAGCAGGCGTTGAAGACAAAGAAATCCAATGTTCGCTATAGACACACGAACCATCGACATGGCTCCGCAAGAGAAACTAGATGGCATATTGGTCCTGTTCGAAAGACTATCATAATGTGACTTGACAATAGCCTCACAGCACTGCTCCAAATCTCGATTGAAATTACCACCGCATTCTTCATTATCCAAAACAAGTTCCATTCGAGTACTATTGCTGTCCTCAAGTTGTATCGGAAACTCAATACGAGTACCAATGGAAGAAGGCCGCACTAACAAAGCGGCATTATAATCTTTACACCCCGCTGGTTGCTCGTTTCCAATTACTGACACCACACGAACTTGAAAGGTTTTTGACCGTCTCTTAAAGGTGTGAACTATCACGTTCCCTATTCGAAGATAAGAGTTTACCCACATCCGCAACGAGTCATGTAAATTCTCCAACCCATTCCTTTGTGGAAGCCACACGACCAACTTGAAGAGAAAAACATTGCTAACCATCTGAAGGTTGTTTAGATCAGCCGTATTATCTATAATATGATGAAGGCATCGTGCTACCATTCCAGAGAGATCAATGGGTTTTCTAGGTGCTGTTGTATGACGATATAGTTGACTCTCCAACCCATTCTCAGAGATAGCTGTGAATGAATTATGTTTATCGTTGGCTTTCAAAGATCTGCTTGTCAGAGGTGGTGGACAGTGAGTAAACGTTGGATCTAGCCTACCTAAACACAGACGAGACTTATCAAGGCTTTCACGCTGGCGCATCTGCTTTCGCCATAGTCGCCAAGCTAGTATCTTTCTTGCCGTTTCAATCTTCTTCACCCACATCATTTCGATTCGCCGAGCCTCCTCTTCTTGAACTTTTCGTATTCGATCCTCTTCGGCCATTCTTCTCAGATCCGCTAAACGAAGCATCTCGTCTCGCTCTCGTTGCTCCTTTGCGGCCTGTTCTTCTGCGGCCTTGATTTCTGCAACACGACGTACTGCATCCTCTCGTTGTTTGACAAGCAGTTGTTGTCTCTCACGCTCTCTTTCATCTTCCTCGGCTTGTTTACGAGCTGCCTCGCGCTCACGAGCTTCCCTTTCCTGTCTTTCCATCTCCGCACGTCTTGCCAACAATTCAGCTTCAGCCAATCGTCGTGCCTCTTCTTGTTGTTGTCTCTCTTCGGCCAATATTTGTTCGCGCTGAAGTCTTTCCTGCTCTAACCTCTCCATCTCGGCTCGTTTTGTTGCTTCTTGCCGCGCCCTTGTCTCGGCAGCCAATTTCTCTTGCTTTATTCTTTCCCTCTCCTTCATCTCCTCCTGAGCTCTCACTTTCGCTTCTGCCTCCATCAGACGCTTCATTGTCTCAATTTTGGCCTTTTCTGTCGATTCTTGAGCCTTCTTGCGCTCCGTTTCGTTTACCACTGCCCCACTTCCAATACTTGCACCTGATAATGTTGCACCTTCCCCACTGACCCCTCCTCTACAAACGGACAATCGCGTGGCACCATGTAGCTTAGACTCAATCGTTCGAATCATTTTCCTTGGCTTCAAAGGGATAATATGATCTTTTTCAGGATCCCTCAACTCCGTAAACTTACTGTGCCGCCAGAGCACTTTGTCTCCTTTCACAGTAATCCCATAGTGGCAACAGGCAGTCATTGCCTCTTCATTGTCCTCGTAGCATAGCAGCTTCACAAGATCTTCCAGGGCATATTCATCGAAGAACGGCTCACCAGTTGTTTTGTGTTTGGCTCCATACGTCCGGCTCATGATTGTCAATGCATCCTTCCGCATACTCTCAACATATTTGAACATAATACAGGCATACAAATATGGTGTTGACGGTGACCGTAAGAGGCTAAAGAATCTAGCGTAATTGTGATCTTTCTTGGCTTGGAATATTGACAGTGCTAATTGAACAGGCTTGGAATAGAAAATAGCCGGTTTTTCAACACACAATCTTCCAGAATATTTAATCACTTCCATACCACCTTCATTATTCAATGTAAGGAGAATATACAGTCCTCTCATCTCTGGTTCTGCCGTTCCTCGAGATGGAGAATTCATGCCATTCTTCCCAATGATTCGCTTCGATACGTCATCTGACTGAGAATTATTTGCGAGGACACTACCATCGAAGTCAATCGGAGATTTTCCCATTACAATATCTGACCGGCAACCTTGGGTGCCGCCCAAATTATCCTCGCTATCCACTACTTCGGTCAAAGATCTGCCTTCGGCATCATCGTAATAGTTGTTGAGTGTCTTCATCGTCTGTCCAAGTTCGGCTATATTTTGTTGACTCTGATGCTTGACAAATTCAGGTATATGACTCAATTGGTGTTCACACATAGCATGCCATCGTGCGATACGTTCATGACACCGGACCGCTCTGGCATCACAATTACCACCAGTGCCTATATAGTTCTGAAGAATGTAATCTTTCCGTATCATACGCGTCCGGTCCCAAATGAATTGATATACATCTAATGGAGGTGGAGTATCCGACGGTTGGTTTGCCCATCGTTTATCAGGGCCCTGTCTATCACGTTCCATGACCCACTCTTCAAGGTAGGCACATACTCGCTCTAACACCTCTGGTGGTCGAACCCAGTCGGGGATATCTAATTTAAAGTCTGCCGCGGATCGTCGGAATCGTTTCACGGCCGTATCACGCAATGTCCATTCCTTTGGGTGTAGTCCACCTGGATCTGTAACTTCTAATAACTGTATATCACCCTCCTTCTCCCGTCGTAGCAATTCCTCATCGGGGCACATAAAAATGCATGTCCCAATTAACGATTTTGCATTGCTCAATATACGAAGATCAAGATCATCTTCTCCTTCGTCGCCGATATCGGCCACAGCAACATCATCATCATTGTCGTCCTCCTCACCGCCCAGAACAACATCCTCATCCTTCAAACGACGGTCCTGTAAGTCCACGGGTAGCAATCTTCCCAACGCCTTCTTCGGATCTCCACCATCGCCACTACTAGTCGAGGTAGCGCCAAAACGAACCGCATTCCTCGCAGCAAGTGTAGCGTTCGTTCCACCCGACGACGGTACTGGTGATGTCCCTCCCATGCCAAATCGAAGTGCAGTCCTTGCGGCAAGTGCAGGGTTATT
>Ga0247843_1004752_pt1 | contig 19901 bp, 14 predicted proteins | sample LaCruzMarch2017__FD_192420 | JGI IMG/M metagenome (GOLD analysis project Ga0247843, IMG submission 192420) | Freshwater microbial communities from meromictic Lake La Cruz, Castile-La Mancha, Spain - LaCruzMarch2017_8m | ecosystem: Environmental > Aquatic > Freshwater > Lake | place: Spain...
CCGGCTTCCTGTTCCTTCAATATCCCGATGATCTGCTCATCGCTGAACCTGCTGCGCTTCATTCGTCCGTCCCTCGCTGGATCGGACTCTACCGAAAAATGGCGCCATTTCAGGGGAGCACGTCACGCCGCACCTCGTGCATCTGCCACAGGGACGGTTCGCGCACCGGTATCACAAAGTGCAGGTCGCGCCGCCAGTTCTCACCGAAGTTCGTGAGCTGCGCAGTCCCTCTGCTTAGCCGTTGGTCAGCGCAGTAGATGTAGGCGGCGATCTCCAGTAGATCCAGCAAGAGATCCGGCACATTCGCGAGCATGCCGCGCGTGATGCATTCGATACGAAGATTGACGTTCTTACCCTTGCCGTGAACGTCCATCGCGATCGTATCGGGTGCAGAGGTCGTAGCAACGCCGCATTCAATTCGGAACTTTCTCACGGTGCACCCTTCCGCTTGGCCAATTCGATACGCAGCTTTTCTACGGAGTGGCCGGTGAAGCGGCGGATATCGTCGCGGGTCAAAGTTTTTCTATCGCGATACTGATTCTTGCCGAGCCACTCGCGAGCGTAGATGCGCATGATCAGGGACGCTTCATCACAATGCCGGCGGACCGCGCCGTTGAATGAACCGACATCGTTGAGTGACTTCGTGGCCCGTTCTGGCCCAATCATGCGGTGGAGGTTCCGGTCGATGAAGTAGTGAATGACGCGATCGACAAAGCGAGAGTGGAGCCGCTGCGCAAGATCTGCGAACGCTTCGGGGCTCCGCAGCGAGGCCACGGAGTGACGCAAGTCTTCGGCTGTGGACGGCCAGAGAACCGGGAGGCGTGACTGGAGCGTTTCGCCAAGGGCGCTTTTTGCGGCCTGGCGAGCTATTTCCCCGAGGTCCGTCGCCCCACCGGCCGACCGCCGCTGCACGCGTTCGAGGGCCGTGTCGAACGCCACCAGCAGGTCGGAGAGCGATGCTGGTTGACCGCCTTGCAGGCCGAGTGCTGTCCATCCCTCGGCAGGTGAACTGGAGGCGGCGGCCTGTGGCATGCGAACGAGAAGCCATAGAGCCTCGATGAAGACCGGATCCTTTATCGCGCGCTTCAGGGCGTCTCGGCCGACCTCCGTAACCTCGTCAACCAAGTCCGCTGTCGGCGTTCCGCCGTCGAGGAGATACCTGACGATCTCCGGCAGGAAACGATGCGCGGGGAGCTTCCCGAGAAGTTGGTGCCCCATGGATCAGCGCGTCACGAAGCACCGGTTCGCCGGTGATCGGGCCGCGCTGGGCGAATGTGTCTGCTGACGCACCGTGGTCGTCTCCATAGACCGCGAATCGCAGCTCAATGCAGCTGCAGAAGGATCATGAACTGATTGTTAGAATGCAATCTAGAGTAGAATAACGAAAATGCGAGTAGTAGCTTATGCCGTCGGCCTCGCTCCGTTCGAACCACTACACGTGCAGCAGTTTCGCCCGGCTGCTTTTGTTTTCGCGGTACTACGATAAGCCATTGAACAGCCTATCATTCTTCGAGCCGCTTGCGGTACGCCGCGGTTGCTATGCGCATCCAACACAAACCGTCGCTGCCGCCCCACCTCCGGGAGGTCTGCGACCTTCTGGCCGCCGGCCTGCTGCGGCTGCGCAGCCGCGCTGCCGAGGAAGCTGCGCGCGAGGCTGCTGACCGGGGAGAGCGTGGCCTACACTTCCCGGCACCCCAGCGCGTGGATGCGAACCGGACCAACCGGAGACCCGCATGACACGCGCCACCAAACCCAAACCCGGCACCCCGCCGGCGCCCACCGTCCCTGCCATCCCGCCGGCCGACGTGCTCGGCCGGCTCGCCGCCCTGAAGACCGCCGCTACGCCTGACTTGAAGCAGCAATGGCGTGAGCTCTTCGCGGCCGAGCCGCCGCCCTACAACCGGCGCTTCCTGGAGAGCCGCCTGGCCTACCGGATCCAGGAGCTGGCCTTTGGCGGCCTGAAGCCCGAGACCATCCAGCGCCTCGAAGCCCTGGGTGAGCAACTCGATGGCGGCAATCCCGTCCTCCGCCGCATCCGCGGCGACGACAAGCCGATCACCGGCACGCGGCTGATCCGCGAGTACCAGGGCGTCGAGCACAGCGTCACCGTGCTGCACGACGGCTACGAGTATCAGGGACGCCCCTACCAGTCCCTCTCCGCCATCGCGCGCGCCATCACCGGCACGCGCTGGAATGGCTGGCTGTTCTTTGGCCTGAAGAACCGGAGGGCCGCGGCATGAAGCGCAAGCCAGCCGCCGAGGCCGCGATGCCGTCCACGGTGAGGAAGATCCGCGCCGCCGTGTACACGCGCAAGTCGAGCGAGGAAGGCCTCGACATGGAGTTCAACTCGCTTGATGCCCAGCGCGAGGCGTGTGAGGCCTACATCACCAGCCAGCGGTCGGAGGGCTGGGTGCTTGTGCCGGACCGCTATGATGATGGCGGCGTGTCCGGAGGCACGCTGGAGCGGCCGGCGCTGCGGCGGCTCCTGGCGGACATTGAGCGCGGACTCATCGATGTGGTGGTGGTCTATAAGATCGATCGCCTGTCGCGGGCCCTGATGGATTTCGCCAAGCTGGTGGAGGTGTTCGACGCGAACAGTGTGACCTTCGTCTCGGTGACGCAGTCGTTCAACACGACGACCAGCATGGGCCGCCTCACGTTGAACATCCTGCTCAGCTTCGCCCAGTTCGAACGTGAAGTGATCGGCGAGCGCATTCGGGACAAGGTGGCGGCGTCGCGAGCGCGGGGGATCTGGATGGGGGGCTTCGTGCCGCTCGGCTACGACGCGCGGGATCGCAAGCTGCTCGTGAACGAGGCCGAGGCGGCGCTGGTGCGCCGGATCTTCGAGGGGTTCATCGAGACGGAATCCGGCACGAAGCTGGTCCAGGCGCTGCGTGCTGAGGGCGCCACCACGAAGCGCGGCCGCGCCTTCACCAAGAGCGACGTCTATCGGGTGCTGAGCAATCGCACCTATCTCGGCGAGGCCATGCACAAGGGGAAGTCGCACCCCGGCGAGCATGCCGCCATCGTGCCGCAGGCGATGTGGGACGCCGCGCACGCCCTGCTGACGATCAGCCCGCGGACCCGCGCCAACCGCACCCGCTGCCAGACACCCTCGATGCTGCGCGGGCTGATCTTCGGCAGCGACGGCCGCGCCATGTCGCCGACGCACGCGCGGGGGCGTCGCGGCCAGCAGTACCGCTACTATGTGAGCCAGTCGGTGCTGAAGGGCAGCGCCGCGGACGGCCCGGCCATCGCCCGGATTTCCGCCGCGGAGATCGAGGGCGTGGTCATAGCGCAGGTTCGCGGTCTGCTGCGCCAGCCGGAGGTGGTGCTGGGCGCCTGGCGCGCCGCACGGGCGTCGGCTCCGGACATGATGGAGGACGAGGCGCGGCTGGCGCTGGAGCGGCTCGACCCGCTGTGGGCGGAGCTATTCCCCGCCGAGCAGGCGCGGATCATCCGCCTCCTGGTCGACCGGGTGGACATCGGGGCGGGCGGCGCTGACGTGCGGCTGAAGCTGGAGGGGCTGGCCAGCCTCGCGCGGGACCTGGCGGCGCCGCCGGCCGAATCGGCGAGGGCGGCAGCGTGACCGGCGCCGCGCAGATGCTGACCGTGCGGGTGCCGCTGGCGGTGCGGAAGCCGCGGGGTGGGCGGAAACTGGTCCTGACGCCGGGCGGCATGGCGCCCCGCGGCGCCTTGGCTGCGGACACCACGCTGGTGAAGGCGCTGGCCCGAGCGTTCCGGTGGCGGCGTATGATGGAGGCAGGTCGTTACGGCACGATCGACGAACTGGCGGCCGCCGAGAAGATCAATTCGTCCTACATCTCGCGCTTGCTGCGCATGACGTTATTGGCGCCGGCGATAGTGGACGCAATCCTGGATGGGCGGCAGCCGGATGGGATGACGCTGCCGGCATTGATGGAGCCTTTCCCGGTGGAGTGGGGGCATCAAACCGGGTGGGCGAATTGACCTACATCGGTCGTGAGAAAATATCTGAGAGGCGCTTGGCGTCCGAACCAGTGGTGTCACCGTCTCTGAGCGGAAACGTCGGGTTTCCAGGGCTCCAAAGCTCAACGGACTCGGCGTTCTCCTCATAGTAACTCGGGTCAGTGGCCACCCGCACAGCTTCCGTCATTCCGGGCTGCTGGAACTTCCACTCCCGTGATCGCATGGCTTGGGCTTCCATGCCCGGCGGCAAGAGCGCGGGTTCACGCACAACCGATTCAAGATCATCCATCGTCAGCGCAGCCCCACCGTGCGGCGATTCGTCGAGCTCATTCTCGGTCACTGCGTCTAGATCAAAGCCACCTTCGGCGCGGTCGGCCTCAGCCTCAATATCCCTCACCGCCTCCTGGCGGCCCTCCTCGCTTCCCGATCGGCCGGCAAGAACGCGCTCAGCGATCAGCCGCGGCATACGTGCCAGGATTGGTTGGAGGCCTCCCACGACTTGCTGAAACAGGCCAATGCGATGGCGGAGCGCCACGTAAACGTCGGCCTCCACCGTATCCGAGTAGTGTAGGTTGATGATGCGGATATCTGGATACCGCTGCCCGAGCCGGTCTATGCGCCCGATGCGCTGTTCGACGCGCATTGGATTCCAAGGCATGTCGAAGTTCACCAGCGCGCCGCAAAACTGAAAGTTCAGGCCCTCGGCGGCAGCGTCAGTGCACAGCAGGACATCTGCAGAACCCTCTCGAAACCGACGCTTCACGTCGTCTCGCGAGATCCGGCGCCACGACCCGTCCGCTGCTAGGACTTCACCGCCTCGTCCTGAGAAACACATGATGCGCAGTCCGGGCACCTGGCTGAGTTGTCCTCGTAGAAAATCCATCGTGTCCGTGAACTGGGTGAACACCATCACCTGGCCGTAGCCGCCAGCGCGAAGCTCCGCGATCTCGTCACGGAGGCGCTCGGCCTTTGTGTCAGGCGGTAGGCGACGAATCAGATCGATCAGCCGCTCAATCTCGCTCTTTTCCTCAAGTAGCATCGCATCCCTGGCGAGGGCGGCGGCGTCATCCTCGTCCGTGTCTTCGCCATCCTCGTCATCGACGCCCTCTGCGAGTGCCTGCCCGAAGCCATCGCCATTTGGGTGGCGCACAGCTTCCAACTGGCCTTCCAGAGTCGTCTGAAGTGCGCGGAAGCTGCTTGCCAGGCGACGACGGTAGATCGTCATCACAAATCCCACGGCGCTTCGCTTCTGAGCCGAGACACCGCTTGTCATCGCCTTGTTATAGGTGGTCGAAATGTAGTCCTCGACGGCCTCGTAAATCTCGCGCTCCGCGGTCGAGAGATCGATAAAGCGATCCTCAACCTTCCGATCGGCGATCCGCGTCGTGAGCTTGCCGGCCTTATGATATGCTCGGAGTAGCTCGCGGGTGTGCCGGGAAACCAAGCGGGCGATGGGCGTGTTTTGTCGCATGAGCTTCAGCGCGACTTTCCGGTCCGCGGTCTCCAGCATTTTCCTTGGAATGCTCGACTCATCGCGAAGCGCATTGAGCAAGCGCTTGGCCCGGAGGCCGCTGGTGATGCCGAGCCGCTGCACAGCATTCGGTCCGACCGCTCCATAACTCGCCTCAACAGCGCGGAACATCGCCGCCATGCGCTCGAAGGCATCCTGGCTCGGACTGTCTTGGTTGATGTCGTTGAAGAAGCCCAGGAAGGCATTCTGGTTCCACTCAGGTGGCAGACCCAGCAAACTGAGCAGATCGAAAACTTCGACTGGGTGGACCTGCATGGGCGTTGCAGTGAGGAGCACTAGGCCGGAGGTTCGCTCCTTCATGCCGCGCATGAGACGCAGCAGCGCGTTCGGCCCACCCTCCTGAGCGCTACCCGCTCCGCGACGCCGTGCATGATGCGCTTCGTCAAGGACAACGAGATCCCAGGGCTCAGCAGTAAGGACTTCTGCTGCCCGGTCGGCGCGACGAAGAAGGTGCGACGACGCGATGACGATCGGCTCTTTGTGCCAATCGGATTTGCTGACTGGTCGCTCGTGCCGCCCGCGCATTGCCGGGCTGGGATACCAGTTCAGCTTCTCACCATCGTAAATCGGCCAGTTTAGATTGAACTTTTCGCGGAGTTCGATCTGCCACTGCCGCAGCACCGCCTTCGGTGCGAGGATCAGAATGCGCTTCGCCTTGCCTGCGAGCCATGCTTGTCGAAGCAGCATGCCGGCCTGAATCGTCTTGCCGAGACCGACCTCATCAGCGATCAGAAGCTTTGGCGGCCAGTTGTCGTAAAGGCGATGGAAGGCGCGCCTCTGGTGCGGCCAAGGTGTCACTGCACTGGTGGCTTCGCCGACTTCCGCCCCGCCGTTTGGCATGGACGCAGCGGCGTGAATGAAGCTCCAGACCGCACGACGCAGGTCCATTGCAGGGACAGGTGGCTCGGCGGACGGAGGTGCAGTCGGCTTCGGCTCCACCACCTTGGTCTTCAGCCTGGCTGGAGCATCACCTTCGGGCAGAAAGCGAAGCAGATCAGCACGGACGGCAGCGGGCACGTCCAGCACGACAGCATGCTTCGACTGGTCGGCCCACAGGCGCGCGAAGTTTTCGGCCTCTTCCCGCACGCGATCAGCGTCGCGCCAGGTCGTGAAGACGTTCAAGCTCTCCCAGTTCTTCGTCCAGCCGGCCGCCGTCTCGTTCAATGAGCCATTGAACGCGACAGACTCGCCGGTCTTGTCCTCTACGATGCCTGCTTTCTCGTGGAACAGACCTTCTGCCGTGATCGGTCGGCGATGCTCGTCGCACGGCACAGCGACCTTCACTTCCAGTCGCCCTTGCGCGACGAGCCACGCCAGAAGCTCGATGGCCTGCGCCATTCCCACATCAGTCGGGGCTAGGGGCATTGCGGCCAGCTTGCCTTCCACCGCCTCACGCAATTTCGCCCCATGCTCGATGGCATCGATCTCAGCCTGCCCGAGCGTGCAGCCGACGATCATCCGCATGACACCGCCATTGGCGACCATGCCTTCGACGCCGCGGGCAGCCAGGGCCAATGCCGCGGCGTTGAAATAGCCTGTCAGCCGGTCGTAGCGGACCGCGCAATCCAGGAGAGGCACGTAGAAGCCCGCGACAAGATCACCGCTGTCTGGCGTGTATTTTAGCCGCCACTCACGGTCGCGCAGAATCGGCATTACGCGGCCGCACCCCTCATGCTCTGCGGTAGGAGCGGGGCGATCAGCGGGAGAGTTTCAGCCGTCATACTCTCGCGCTGTTCGAGCGACTTCTCCTGACCGGCAAGCCAGAGCAGCGTCTGGTACAGGTCATAGACATTGTCCGTCTTCGCAGGAGCACCAGGCACCTTAGCAAGCCCGGTTACCTCAAGCTCGCTGGGTTTCCGCGCTTCTGCATGACGACCAACCGCACAGTCGGAGCCGGTCCGGGAAATGTGCAGCACGCGCGCGGCGCGGGTCTTTCCCCATTTGGTCGAGACATCGCCATCAACCCAACCCACCAGCTTGTCCATGGTGATCTTCACCTCTGTCCAGCGGCGAAGCTCGGCTACCTGATCACGCGACTTCGGAAGCCGCTCCAGCAAGAAGTCCATCGGTGACTCGCGCGACATCCAGTCGACGTGGTGAATTTTGCGAAGCCGATCGCCGCTCCACACCGCGAGGCCGTTCGTGCAGATCAGCCGCATCCACCCAATGGCAACCTCGAAGGCGCGCGAGCGATCCACTGAGTTCCACAAGCGCACCTCGGCGCGAAGCATGTCGCCAACGTTCACCGCCTCGGCTTCGACGGGCAGCGCAATCTCTGCGCGAAAGCGCTCACCATATTCGGACATCCAAGCGGTGATCCCAACCGTCGAAGGATCCCACTTCTGTCCCTCAAACGCCTTCCGCACCCATGCGACCGCGTCTTGGTGTTGGATCAGTGCGTAGCGGCGGGAGACGGTCGCGACGGGCACGCGGCGGTCGTCGTCATCCGTCGGCTCACGCAGCACCAGATCGAGGTATTCGTTCAGCGCATCGTCGTGGGTCAGCCGCACGCGGGCGAACCGCGGCAGGGCGCCCTCGAGGTCCGCGAGCATGCCCTTGAAGCGGTAGACGGACTGCCCCTGCCAGACAGCCTCAGTCCGCGGGAGGCGCTTGCACTCCATGGTCACGCCATTTCCGTCCAGAGCTTCAACTGCTCTGGCGCGGGCACGTCGTCAGCGAGGGCGAGGCGACGCAGGTTTTCGAGCGCCTCGAAGTCATTGCTTGCCGCCCCCACATCGCCATCCAGCGTGACGCCGGAGAAGGCGCGGCTGACCGGCAGCACCTCGAGCACCAATTGCAGCGCCAGGCGGAAGCTGGCCTCGCCAAGCAGGCCGCGCTTTTCCAGCGCGTCCTTCGCCGCGGCGAGCGTCTTGGTTCGCGCGGAGTGAGCCGCGTGGTGCAGGGCGTCGATCATCGCGCGGCTGCCATCTGGTGCCCCTAGCGACGCCTTCGCCGCGCGCTTGCCGCTATCCCACAGCAGCAGGTCGCTGCCCCTCTTTTCGGCGAGCACGCCGACCACCTGGCTGTCCAGGTCCACACCAACGGCGCGGGCGAGACGCAGGGCTTCGTCATACGGGAAGACAGGCGCGCGGAAGCTGTCCCAGGCCAGGACGAAGAAGCTTGTCAGCGGATCGAGTTCGGCACGACCTTGCTTCTGGCCAAGAGCTTCGAGGCGCCACCGCTTCACCTCACGGCGCGCGGCATCCAGCGCGTCCTCGGGCGTCACGGCGTAGGGGTCCCATTCCTCCTCGAACAGCGCCGTCTGGCGCTGCCGGCGCTTAGCTTCCGGCGTCGGCCGTGGGGTACCGCGCTTGAGCGGCCAGTGGCGGGAGAACTCCTCCAGCGCCGGACCGAAGCAGGCGAGGTAGAGATCCACGCCGCCAATCCCGGCCTTCTGGAACTCCTCAACGCGCCGGCGCACGGCGGCGGCCACGAGCGGCTCGACATCCTCCCAATACTCAGACTCGGCATCGGGCAGCGCCGCGAGGCGCGGGCGACAGACGAGGAAGATTGTGCTGTTGGCGGCGGACTTATCTTTGATGTGGAGGCTGCCCTCCGCCTCGGTGTTGATGGGCCAACTTGCCGTGATGATGAAGCTTGCCTCCATTAGCCCTTTCGTCAGTGCATCCCAGGCGCCGGTCGCCTTGTGGGTGAACATCAGCGTCATGATGCCGTTTGGCTTGAGGACACGACGGCATTCCTCAAAAATTCGAGCCATGCGCTGTTGATAGTCGCGACCGGCAAGAGATTTCGAGCCCTTTTGATCCGCAAACTTTGCGGTGTTTGCAACCGCTTCATTCTCTTTGTCAGTGAGGGAGCGGGTGAATAATTCCGGAATTACCTGTCCAGCAGTCCGCTTCAGCCAAACGTAAAAGAAGTCGGATAGCTCCGAGTACATGACATTGTCATAGTATGGCGGGTCAATGACAATTACATCGACGGAAGCTTCGTCAAGATGATCAAGGGCGTCTCCCGATTTGCACGTGATCGCAATTTGCGGTGGCTCAATCTTTTCGATGGATCGAATTAGCTTTAGATCGTCAGATGAATCTGGCCTGGCCAGCTGGACTAACTCCTGAATACACGAAGCAGTCTGCTCAACAACCCATTCATAGCCGGAGCCGACTTTGGCTGCGGCCATCTCCGCGTATGACCATTTGAAAGAGTAGTTATGTTGATCGAATTTAGCAACAATCCGTTCTAAATTGTCCCCCCACCTAGTAGAACGACAATTGAAATTGATGAATTTATCAATGCTAAAGGACAAATAGACAAACGCCGCTTTGTCGATTTCGCTCAACGTGCCCTGCATTTGGGCTTCATTTAGCATTTCATTAAAGGTCTCCACGCCGAGCCCATGGGTAAGTAGTTGGCGAGGCGAAAACATATCGGACCAGCTATACATACCATAAAGTCTATGACCCCTATCGTAGTTTGATGGATCACCGATTTTCTCATTCGGAATATAATTTAGAGCATCCCAGTCATCCTTTTTTCGGGAAAGGCGCGCCAAAATTTCATCATCATTGCGGTCACGTGGGTTTGGTGCTCTGTAAGCCCGCTCCCACTTCTGACGGCCCTTTTTTCCTGCGCCTCCCGCGGCTGGAGCTTTCCGCCTCAGTGCAACCGCGAAGAGGCGCTCTCCCATCAGGCCGGCTTGTGCTTGACGCTTGATTTCATCTCCGTCGATCACTCGACCGCAATCGGGGAAGGGACAAGTTCCATCGCCATCTGCAACAGTTCCAACTGAACGCTCGGCCGCCGATTTTACTATTACAAAATCACAGTGCCGCTCAACGTCACCAGGCCCTGTTCCGAGAAAGGGCTTCAAACGCACTCCAGTATTATTAGGCGCAAGCTTCCAATTTGGGGAGAGGGGCACGACTCCTTCACAGTAAGGGCATCGTACGGTGCGCGCCCAAAGATATCCTAACACCTGAGTGTCGGATGGTTCGCTTGGAAATATACCCTCAAATTTTTGGTTGATGCGGCGTAAAAAATCAGCCGCAATAGTCTCGAATGCGGGAAGTAGGCTACTTCCGTACTTCATAGGATATTCTAATGTTGCTTTCTGAATTAGGGATGCTACGGGATTAAGATCATTTGAAAGCGTCTTAAAACCAAGGCGCGCCGACTCGAACGGAATAGACCCACCGCCGGCGGTAGGATCTAGAACAACAATATCTTCACTTATATTCCGGCCTATCGCTTCTTCGATAAAATTCTTGTCTGAACGGTTTGGGGCGTGCTGAAAGGCGCGCCGGTAGCCGTAGGGATTTAAGCCAAGATTTTCTCCTGTTTTTTTCGCACGGTCCAACTGTGCCCTAACGCCGACAGGATCTCCGTGTATTCCTAACGCATGTAAAAAATGGTTACGGTCCGCGTCTTCTGGAAGTATAGATGCTAATATAGCTGCACGACTTGCCACCAAGGGGCGCCTTGCCCACCAAATATGCAGATAATAAGTAGGAGGCAGGGCGGTCATGGACCGTCGCTCTCGGACACTTTCTTCGCCAAGCGCGTCAATTGGCAGCCAGCGCTCAATCAAGCGTGTGTCGTTAGCTGTTTGTGATATTTTAGCGGGCGGCATATTTTTGTGGTCCATTTTTAGAGTCGCTCAAGATCTATGCGAATGCCTTGCTTATGCATTTCCTTGGCGAGAAGAACTTTTGCATCCGCTGGATCATTTTCGAAGGAGATGTAGATCAAGCCTTGGATGTCCGAAGGACGCTCCATCCCGGTCGCATTCTTCAGCAGGATGGCCACCCTTTCTCGTCCGAGCTTTGCCAGCATCATCCCAAGTTCAAGAACCACGTTCTGCCGCGCCCGCAGCATCTTTTCGTTCGGCCGGTCCCGCTTATTGCCCTCATCGTCTGGCGTCGCCAGCACCACTGCAAAGCACGGCAGGTGCATCGTGCTTTCCAGTTTCTCGATGATCGTCTGACCGCCCGATGGAAGTTGGTCGAGGATCACCGGCTCCAAGTGCCAACGGCGCAGCATGGCTTCGAGCGACGTCCGGGCGGGGTCATCGTGACCGTAGACGACAAACACCTGGCGGTTTTCTGGAATGGCCGGTGCGGCGGGTTTGCCCCTGGACGGCTTCCCGTTCGCTTGACCGGCAAACAGCGCCTTCAGTGCGTCGTCGGCCTTGCCCTGCACCTGAACGGTGCCGGTCTCGAAGACATTGAGGATACCGCCTTGCGTGATCTGCAGTCGCGTTCCGTGCCCATTGGTGAGAGGCCCCTCCTGCGCGATGTCGTAGCCAGCTCCAGCCAGGGCTTTCTTGACCTCATCCAATGTCATGGCGTTCTCTCAAGTTGCAGTTCGATTGCGGCCACCTTGTTACGTGCGCTTCGGATCGGTCAGCAGGAAGCGCAACGCGGTCAGCACCCGGCGAGGGTTCTTCCGGTGCATCGCCATGCCGAGCCAATAGGCCGCTTCCTCGCGCCCCATGGCCTCTATCCCTTCAGCCACGGCCCGGATGTTGTCGCGCGATCGCATCGGTGCCAGCGCCCGGAACAGCAGGCCGAGACGGAGCGCCTGGTCCTCCGGCAGGACCAGTGCCTCCTTCCGCCCAGCGCGCGGGCTGAACTTCAGTCCGGCGGCCGCAAGCAGCTTCAGCACCCTATGCTCGACCAAGCCAAGGTTGCGGCCCCGGAGGCCAGCCAGACGCACGGGCGCCGTGAGTTGCGGCGAAGCCGGAGAAGGGAGCTGCCAGACCTCGACTTCGGTGTCGGCTGGCCCATGCCGCACCGTCCGCACCTCGAAGGAGGGGGCTGACGCCGGGGTGGGCGGGCTCGGAAGTCGCGCGATTCGTCCACTCATGATTTTGCCTCCGCCAGAGCCTCGACATAGGCGGCACCGGTGGCCAGGCGCGTCAACTGCTCCGTCAGTTTTTCCGGGGCGTCGCCATCCATGGCCAAGCCCTCGGTAAAGGTGAGGTCGAAGCGAACTTCGACCTGCTTCTCTGCCGCGGCTCGGATCTGTGGATCGAGGAAGTCCTTCAGCGGTGCAGCGTCCTGCGGCGTGCCCTCGAATTCCACAGTCAGGGTGCTGCCGGCGGTGGTCTCGTAGCTGCCGGTGATCGTGGCCTTCTTGCCATCGGCGACGCGAACGGCGGCGACGACACCCAGAAGCCGGAAGCCGTCCTGGGCATCGAATACGCGGATCGCGAGGCTGCCGAGCCGCGCCACCTTGCGGCCGCGAGCTTGCTCCCAAAGCCGGATCAGCGCTTCACGCAGCACACCCTCCGCCTTCAAAGGCGCGGCCTGCTGGCTGGTCCCGCCAGACTGCTGCTGGCTTCCGCCACCGGGCGTTGACGTCCCGCCGGCAGAGGCGCCTGAGGTTGGAGAGGGACCCTGCGTCTCTTGCGCGCTGCTTGCCGTGCCATCGCCACCGGGGGCGTAGCCGCCACCGCCACCCCCGCTGTCGGCTTGCGGTTCGGGCTTCGGCTGTGGCCGCGGCCAGATGCCCTGCTCCTTGGCGAAGGCCATGGTGAAGACGGCGGCCTGTTCGTCGATCTGGATCGCGGCATAGGCGTCGCCGGGGCCGTAGAGCAGGTCGCCGCGGCGATACACGTACTCGCCCGCCTCGACACCCTTCCGGATGCCCTTGGTGAACACGTCATCGCCGATCAGAATCGGTAGGGCCGCATCGCGGCGGAATTCTTCGCGGAGCGCCGCGGTGGTGATCTGACCCTTCTTGAGTTGGGTTCGATCGCGGACATAGGCCGGGGCGTCTGGCTCGTCCTCGGGCATCCGTAGTTTGCGATAGTCGCGCAGCGCGCGGACAACCTGCTGCTGGCCAGAGCCCGGCTTCTCGCTGACCGAATGGGTATCGAGCGCGGAATGGGCGAGTGACACCGCGGCGCCGGAAAGCCGCGCCTGCGAGGGATAGAATAGGTGACGGAACGCTTGCTGGATGGCGATGGCGACATCGGCCTCGGACCGCGACTCCAGTTCCTTCACCTTGGCCTGTTGATGCTCGGCGAGGTCCTTGAGACGGGCCCCGTCCTTCAGGTCGCGCAGCGCCAGGCGACGCGCGGTTTTCCGCCGGACCTCCTCGATGCGGCCTTCTTCAGCTGCCACGAACACCAGGTTGTTGCGGAAGAGCCGGAGGCTTCCGCCATCTGCGCCCTTGCGCTCATAGATGCGGGCGACGAGGTCGGGGATGGTCTCGACCGTCTGCCCGACCGCGCAGGCATCCGGTGACAGCACCACCAGGAGGGGACGGCCGTTGCCAACTTCGTCCGGCACGTCGAACGGGCCCGCGGGGAACGGAACGGATTCCATGACGCTGCCGGCGAAGATCGACTTGATCCGATCGTTCAGCTGCACCCGCAGTTCGCCAGGGTCGACGCTCAGCTCTTCGCGGCGGATGATTTGCGTCAGGTTCGCTTCGGCCAGGAACCGCATCGGCGCCCCTGGGCGGTCGTCCAAGTAGGCAGAGCCGGCGACGAATGCCTTCCGAGCCTCCTCAATAAAGGAGATGTCTGTGCTGGGGCCCAGCACTGAATATCGGATGTGCTCCGGCGTGGCTCCCTTCAGCTGCTCGTTGAACGCAAGGGTATGCATCAGCACGGAACGGGCGACATAGGCCGTGTAGGGCGGCAGGCCCTTGTGATTCCGGGTGTCGATCTCCTGTGCCAGAGCCTCCCTCCCGGCCTCGCCAGCAATGTCGGAGCGAATGGCCGGCACGTAGATGGACTGCTGAAGGCGCGTGACGATTTCTTGGCGGATCGCCTCGTTTCCGGGATCCACGTGATGCAGATGGATGGCAAAGGCGTCAGCTGGGCGGGCTCGCCAGAGCTCGGCAACGGTGCGGCCAAGGATGCGGAGCATGCCGCGCACCCGCTGGAAGTTCTGCAGCGTCGCAGTCTTCGATGTGAAGGTGTCCAGCACGTCGGGGTGAAGCGGGTAGCTGTCGGCAAAGCCGGCGACTGTCGAGGGCTTCGACGCGTCATCGCAGAGCACCGACTTATTGTGGCCCCAGAGGTCGCGGTACTGGGCGACAACAGCGGCTGCTGCCGCATCGTCGATGCGCGAGAACAGGCGGCGGCGCAGGACATGCACCGTCTCATCATCCTCGGTGGGGTTGAGCAGCGTGGCCTTGCGGGCACTGACGCTCTCAGCCTCGGCCATCTTCTCCGCGACGAACTGGTTCTGGGCGGAGTAGGCGTCCCCCGTCTTGCCGTCTTTGCCGATGGCAAGGGTGTAGACGACCGCGGCGCGAGGTGACGATTCGACTGCCTTGAATAGGCCGGTGAGGAAGGCGGTCAGCTGATCTCGGGCGCCGGGCCGGTTCCAGACCTTGCTCAGATAGATCGCGAGCTCATCGAGCAGGATGAGGGCGGGTTGACCGCCAAACAGCTCTGCGATGGTCTCCGCGCCAGGGGCGATGCCCTCTTCATCTGAGCGGCGGACGCGCTCATAGCCAGCAGCGCCGGCCAGAGCGTAGGCGATCTCGCCCCAGGGCGTGAACGCCATCACGCCATCGCCCATACGCCGGCCGTTGGCCGGGTCGGCATTCTCGCCGTCGAATGCCGCGACCCGGACTGGTTCCTGGGGAATAAGAGCGGGATCAATGAATTCGGATGGATCGTTGACGCCGGGCATCCCGCGAGCCGCGTGAACGAGGGCGATCAGGCCGTGGGTCTTGCCGCCACCAAAGCTCGTATCGAGCCGGAAAATGGCTGCCACCGAGATGCCTCGTCCGCTTATCCTGCCGCAGACGTTGCGGAGGAGGCTCTGGAGGCCGCGGGTCGGGTACGTGTTTGAGAAGAAACGTGCCGCGTCGGCATACTCTGCTGGCGCCCCGTGCCCGCGAAGGACATGGGCCAGGTCGGCTGCGAAATCCGAATCTGACGACGTCCCAGCCAGGACGTCTGGGCGGGGCGTGCAAAGGTCAAAAATGGTGGACAGTGTCATGCGGCTCGCCGGTTAGTTTCTATCGCGAGCATAGGATGGCAGCGGTCGGCCCGTTCCGCCACCTATACGCGTGACGAACATGTGTCCGGACGATTGCTTTCTCTATTCTAACTCTTCTCGGAGTTTCACCCGGGACCGAGAAGGCAGCTCGATCGGATGAATGCGGGTTTGGTCGCTGACAGTTATTGGTCGCCGTACCGAAGTGTTCGCTCTCGAAGTACGGATTTGGGGCAAGTGGGGTTCGAACCAGGGCAGGTTCCGACCGCGCTGAAACCGGCCTTTTACCTAGGTTTTTGCGATCCGTACTAAATCGGCAAAGTCAGGAGGTCCGGAGAGAAACGGCCTCCGGAGAGCGAATTCCGGGCTTCTCCGCGCTGCGCCAGTCAACAGGTCTGCCCCGAAAATCCCAAGAAACCTGCCACTCAGCGCGGCGGTCGGTCAGGCGGAGAGTGCGGCTCGTATGCGAACTGGCGGAGGGGATGGGATTCGAACCCACGATAGAGTTTTACACCCTATAACGGTTTAGCAAACCGTCGCCTTCAGCCGCTCGGCCACCCCTCCGCAGGGCAGTGTCGACTTGGTGCTGAAGTTACACGACGTGTGCCGCACCCGTGTAGCCAAGCTCGCCGGGATCGGCAAGCGCCGTCACACCGGCCGCATGCCTTCGCAACCCGCTCAATATCCCCGATGATGGCCGCCGGGCCCGGCTCCGACACGGGGCGCCTCGCGGGCCCCGGCGCGTCCAGGAACAAGTAGGGAGGGGAAGCGGACCCATGGCGAAGCCCATGAACATGCTCGTCATCATGTCGGACGAGCACAACAAGTACCTGGCCGGCCATGCCGGCCATCCCGTGGTGACGACGCCCGCGCTGGACGCCATGGCCGCATCGGGTACGCGCTTTACGGCGGCCTATACCCCCTCCCCCATCTGCGTGCCCGCCCGGGCCGCCTTCGCCACGGGCCAGCCCGTGAACCGCCATGGCTTCTGGGACAATGCCATCGCCTATGATGGGTCCATGCCCACCTGGCACCATGCGCTGCGCGCGCGCGGGCACCATGTGGCCTCCATCGGCAAGCTGCATTTCCGCGGCCATCCAGGCGATGATGATGGCCTCAGCGAGGCGATCCTGCCCATGCACATCACCAAGGGCACTGGCGACGTCACCATGCTCATCCGCGATCCCGACGACATCCGCGATGTCGCCGCGCGGAAACTGCTGCAGGAAGCCGGGCCGGGCGAGAGCAGCTACACGCTGTATGACCGCCAGGTCGCCGCGGAGGCGCAGATCTGGCTGCGCACGCGCGCCAAGGAACGGCACGACAAGCCCTGGGTCTTGTTCGTGTCCATGGTCGCCCCGCACTTCCCCCTGACGGCACCGCCCGAGCATTATTACCGCTACGCCAACCGCGACCTGCCGCGCCCGAAGCTGGCGACGGCCGAGGAACGGCCGACCCATCCCTATATCCAGACCTACGCCAAGCGCTCCGACCATTACCGGCATATCCGCACGCCGGCGGATCTGCAGCGCTGCCTCGCGGGCTATCTCGGCCTCGTCTCCTTCATGGATGAGAATGTCGGGAAGATCCTGGAATCCCTGCGGGAGGCCGGCCTCGAGGGGGACACCCGCGTGGTTTACACCTCGGACCATGGCGACAATCTCGGCACGCGCGGCCTTTGGGGGAAGGCCACGATGTATGAGGAAAGCGCCGGCATCCCGATGATCCTGACCGGGCCGGATGTCCCGCATGCCAGCTGCGGCACGCCCGTCACCCTGTGCGACCTCTCGGCCACCATCCTGGATGCGGTGGGCGCCGGCGATGCCGTGCAGGAGCTCGGGTTGCCCGGTGTGTCGCTGCTCGATCTCGCGGGCCAGCCCACGCAGGACCGCGCGGCGCTGTCCGAATTCCACACCTACGGCCCGGACGGCATGGCCATGATCCGCACGCCGCGCTGGAAATACGTGGCCTATGTCGGCATGCCGCCGCAGCTGTTCGACATGGAAACCGACCCGGAGGAGTTGCACGATCTTGGCGAGGATCCCGCGCATGCCGCCACGCGGGCGATGATGGATGAAAGGCTGCGCGGCCTCGTCGATCTGGAAGATGCCGACCGCCGCGCCAAGGCCGACCAGGCGCGGATGATCGCCCATTATGGTGGCGAAGCCGCGATCCGCGCGCGGGAACGCATGGCCTATACCCCGCCGCCGACCGCCGGCTGACGACAAGCCCTTGAACCCGGGGCCGTGCCCTGGGCATGCTGCGCTGGGCACGCCGGCAAAGACCGGCCCCGGCCCAGGAGGAAGCAAGGATGCGCACACCCAGCCTGTCGCGCCGCGCCCTTGGCGCGGGCGGCCTGTTGCCTTTCCTGCCATCGGCTGCCGGCGCCCAGCCCACCTATCCCACGCGGCCCGTGCGCCTGGTGGTACCCTTTGCCCCCGGCGGCTCCACCGACATTCTGGCCAGGCTGATCGCGCAGCAGCTGGCCACGCGGCTGGAGCAGCAATTCATCGTCGACAACCGCCCCGGTGCCGGGACGAACATCGCCGCGGAGTTCGTGGTGAAGTCACGGCCGGACGGCTACACGCTGCTGTTCGGCGCGGCGGCGATGGCGACAAACCCCTCGCTGCTGCCCGCCATGCCCTATGATCTGTTCCGCGACCTGGCGCCGATCGCGATCATCGGGCGCACGCCCCTGGTCCTGGTGGTGCATCCCTCGGTCCCAGCGCAGTCCCTGCAGGAGCTGCTGGCCTTCGCCCGGACACGCCCCGATGGGCTGGACGCCGCCACCGGCGGCAATGGCACGATCCCCCATTTGGCGACTGAACTGCTGCGCTTCGAATCGGGCGCGAAGCTGACCCACATCCCCTATCGCGGCCAGGCCACCGCCATGCCGGACCTGCTCGCCGGCCGCGTGCCGATGATGCTGGAGAGCATCCCGCCCCTGCTGCCCGTGATCCGCGCCGGCCAGTTGCGCGCGCTGGCAGTGGCCGAGCCCGAGCGGCTGGCGGTGCTGCCCAATGTCCCGACCATCGCCGAATCCGGCTTCCCCGGCTTCTCCGCCGCCGCCTGGAACGCGATCTTCGCGCCCATCGGCACCCCCGAACCGATCCTTGGCCTGCTGAACGCCGAGGTGAATGCCATCATGCGCCAGCCGCAGGTCCAGGCGCAGTTCGCCGACCTCGGCGCGCGCCCGGTCGGCGGCACGGCCGAGGAAATGCGGCGCTTCCTGCGCGCCGAGGTCGATCGCTGGGCGGACATCATCCGCCGTTCCGGCGCCACGGCGAACTGAGACCCGCGAAGGAGACTTCCGCATGACGATCCAACGCCGCACCCTGGCCGCCGCCCTCGGCGCACTTGCCGCGCCCAGCCTCGCCGGCGCGCAGGAGGCATGGCCGGCCCGGCCGGTGCGCCTGATCGTGCCCTTCATCCCGGGCAGCGCGCCCGACATCAATGCGCGCCAGCTGGCCGAGGCGATCGGGCGCGGTATCGGCCAGACCCTGGTGATCGAGAACCGGCCCGGTGCGGCGGGCAATATCGGCCTCAGCTACGTCGCCAGGCAGGTGCAGCCCGATGGCTATACGCTGGTCTGGGGCACCGGATCGCTGAGTGTGAATCCCGCCCTCTATGCACGGGTCGAGTATGACACGCTGGTCGACTTCACGCCGATCACGCTGGCTTTCAGCATGTCGAACCTGGTCATCGTGCGCCAGGACAGCCCGATCCGTGACCTGGCCGGGCTGGTCGCGAAGCTGAAGGAAGATCCGCGCACGCCCTATGCCTCGGGCGGCTTCGGCAGCGCCGCGCACCTGACCGTCGCGCTGTTCCTGGCGCGCACCGGCACCGAGGCGGAGCATATCCCCTTCCGCGGCGCGCCCGACATCGTGAATTCGGTGCGCGCCGGCACGGTGGCCTTCGGCATGCCACAGACCCAGGTGGCGCTGCCGCTGGTGCGCGCAGGCCAACTGCGCGCGCTGGCGGTGACGACCCGCGAACGGATCCCGCAAGTACCGGACGTGCCCGCCATGGCGGAATCGATCCCGGGCTTCGACTTCTTCAGCTGGATGGGCCTGCTCGGCCCGGCCCGGCTGCCCGAACCCATCGTGCAGCGGCTGAACGCGGCCGCGCAGGCGGCGCTGAACGACCAGGCATTCCGGCAGCGGGTGACGGCCGATGGCACCACCATCATCGGGCTCGGCCCGGATGGCTTCCGGGATTTCCTGCCCGCCGACATGCAGCGCGGACGCGAGGTGGTGCGCATCTCCGGCGCTCGGATCGAATAGCGGGACCGCGCGCGCGGCCTCAGGCCGCGGTGAACGCCGTGATCTCGGCCCCGACCGGCGCCTCCGCCAGGCCCCAGCGGCGCGCGGCCGGCACCAGGGGGGTGATCACACCGATATGGCCGACGCCCGGGAAGATCCGCAGCCGCACGGGCCGCCCGGCATCCTCCAGCGCCGACGCCAGGGTCTGCGCCTGGTCAGGCTGCACCACCGAATCGG
>Ga0247843_1004753_pt1 | contig 19899 bp, 14 predicted proteins | sample LaCruzMarch2017__FD_192420 | JGI IMG/M metagenome (GOLD analysis project Ga0247843, IMG submission 192420) | Freshwater microbial communities from meromictic Lake La Cruz, Castile-La Mancha, Spain - LaCruzMarch2017_8m | ecosystem: Environmental > Aquatic > Freshwater > Lake | place: Spain...
CGAAATCGAATCTGCTAAGTCCTTTTACCGTTGTCATTGCTTTGATTTTGGGCCAAAGCACTCAACGCAGACCGTAACCTATTTACGTCCTGCCTACGATTGCGATTTAAGTTGGTAGCCCAATTAAATTTATTGCGATGCTTCTTCCAAGATGAAAAGTCCTGGATACTCCATTTCTAAAAAACGAACAACACTCAACCGTTCTAGAATAATCACTGTTTTCCCAGCCCGAGCAAGTCGAAGGGCAAGGGCCAATTGTTGGGATTCTTCAATAATTGTTGAATCTTTCTTGTAGCTCACGTAATCAAATGTAATTGTTTCATCGGTATTGTCAAGAGCCTGTTGCACTTGAAAATCTAGATGTCTTCGATTTACTACATCCGTAGCCTTACTTAATAGCAATTCGTAGCCTGATTCATCAGCAAACTTGCCAAGTGCTCGGTTATCGCGAGGAAAACAAGGTCCGCCAAAACCATATCCGTATCCTAGATATCTTGAACCTATTCGAGAATCAGAACCAATTGCAGCTAATATCTTCTCTGGATTTGCCCCAGCTTTTACGGCTAAATCACCAATGGAATTGGCAAATGAAATTTTAGTGGTTAGGAAGCAGTTGGTAGCAATTTTGGCTATTTCCGCACTTAGACGATCCATTCGACAGAAAACGGGTGAGTTATCGCAGAAGTGCGTGTAAAATTGCTCAATTGCATTCCCAGATTCGTGAGTAGCCTCGCCAATTAGTACTTGGTCTGGCATGACTTGATTACGCATGATGCTACCTTGGGCGATAAATTCTGGGCAATAACTCACATGATAATTAAATGGTATTAATTGTTTTGCCAGCAAATCACAATAACCAGGCATTGTGGTGCAGCCTACAATAAGTTGGATAGGTATATTTCGCACTCCAAATTCAATTAATTGGCTAGCAATTCGGTCTATTTGACCGTGGTCGTAGCCACCATCGGCCAATGATGGGGTTGCAACGAAAAGGAATAAAAGTGAAATATCATCGTCAATTACAGATTGCAGAGATGTGTGCGCTTCGAATTGATTGGCTGTTGCCAAAAAATCTTTGACCAACGGTTCATCGGTAATAATCTCGCGTGCATTGATGGCGGCAACTACGTCAGGATTGACATCAACACCAATCACGTGAAATCCTTTCTGTTCGGCATTCAATGCAAAACAGACACCTAGTTTTCCAACACCTATAACCCCTATTTTCGTCATTTATGCAGTATATTCTGCTGTTTCAAGTTGAAGGTTGGCCATACCCCAGTCTGGTTTATTCATTTTCCAATGATTCTTGTTTTTTACAATTTGGGAACCTGCTTTGAAAATAATGGTATAGTCTAAGCACGGTTTGTTCATAAGAAACTGTATTGTTCTTAAAGCATCATCACTTTCCCATCCGTCTTCATGATAAATATGATAAATGCATGAGTTATACGGGAATAATTCTTGTTTTTTACCAAGAGCTGATGCTGCCCACAGCGCCATGCTATCAATATGGATGGAATACATTTCTAACTCAACATAACCTTCGATATCCACCCAATCTTCTTTGCTCATTAAAGTGAAATCACCACAGGCATCAAAGTCAATAATGAAATGAGGAAAAACATCTTTGTGCACACGTTTCCAAACGTTTAAAACAAGCAGATTTAATAGGCGAGCCATGTTTGGAAAAAAGTACATAAACCTTGGTAGTGTAAGGGTTTCATGTCCTTTGGATTTACCTAAACGTTTAATAATATTTTTCTTTGCGTAGGCCAATTGCGCGTCTAAAGTTGACTCTTTCATTACATCGCGAGGCACGTCACAGCGATTTGCACGATAAAATGTTCCCTTTTTTAACCGCTTTGCTGCCAATTCTTTGAAACATTCGTCCGAGAACAGAATATCGATATTGGTACAAAGAATAAAGTCACCCTCCGCTCTTCTGATGCCAACATTTTTAGCAATCATTTGAAAAAGTGGAATTGCCGCTGAGTTTTTGTATTTCTGATGCAACTCTATTGGAACAATAATATACTTCAACTTTACCTTGCAGTTGGCGGTTGGTTTAGGAAGAACATCTTGAAGAAAAGGTTTGTCCGATGGTGGATTCCAATCAACAATTACCAATTCTAAAGGAAGATTCCATAGAAGTGATTGGGCGTAAACCCCATTTACAAAGGCAGACGTACGCTGTAATAAATCTCCTCCATGATTATCATTTCTACTGGTTACAACTATACTTAAATAGTGCCCAGAATTTTGCTCACTCATAAAACGGTTTTTGATAGAGTGAAATTAGCCATTCCCCAGTTTGCGCTGTTGTGGATGGTTAATTTTCGTGACTTTAGCATTTGCTGTGCTTCTTTTTGAAACCAGTTGTAGTTGGTAAACTGAACATTAGGATTATAGCGCCTTTCGTGGTCTTGATGGTAGATGGGAATTGGTAAAATACGCTCTTTCAACCCAGAAATAGCGGATTGAATTACCAAAAGTGAATCAACATGGAGGGCATCACTAACTCTTTCATTATAACCACGAATGAGGTGCCATATATCTCGGTGCATCATGAAGAAATCTCCGCTAGCGTTACAGTGAAAATGCATTTCTGCCTTAGGAGTGAAATAGGTGTTCCACGGCACTCTGAAATAAGGACCAAGGAATGTGAAAAAATGATATGATAGGAAGTCGAGGAGTTTCCATCCGCTCATTTTGAAGTAAGTCTTTCTGTCAATTCTACGTGGACTACAAGTGTATGTGAATCCTTTGGATAGAACGCGAATTACAGCATTTTCCATTCCAACGCTTTCAGCAATTTGCATATCAAAATCGTGTCGGTCAGCGCGATAATAATAGTTGGGATTCGGATTAGTTAGAAGGGCAAAGAAACCTTTGGGTAGAATGATATCAGCATTCATGCAAAGAATAAACTCACCAGATGCTTGCAGAATACCGACATTTTTAGCAGGAAATTCCAGTATTGGTAAATCTTTCTTGTCGCCAGTTTCCACTAATGAAGTGTGGTGTTCGTGAGAGACCGTAATTATAGTTATCTGAATTAAATCATCAGATTTTGGCCAATTGATAAAAGTCTCAATGGGTGGAAAAGGAAGAGGATTGTAGTTAACAAAGATTATTTCTGAAGAAATGTTGTTTTGCTTCAGCTGACTATGTAAAGCGTTAACGCAGTTTTGTAGGCGCATACTGAAATTGCCGCCATAGTTATCATTTCGCCCAGTAAGCACGATGGATATTTTCGGTCTAACGCTTTCCATCAATAATTTTCTGAAGAAAATCAGCATACCGCTGGTGCCCTAGGTCGTTAAAATGCCCATCAGACAATTTATAATCTTCCAATTCTACAGGCATTTCGTAATAATCCAATCCATCAAATTGATACGGAAAATCTTTGGCATATCGGATTCGCCCATTTTCCACTGTTGCAATAGACGACAGAATAAATTTGGAATCATATTGTTCAGCAATATTTTTGATTTTATTTAATTGGCCATTGCTGACAGGATAGGCCTGTTTTAAGAGATTAGCTTCTTTATTGTAGTTAGCTAATACTGAGTCAAAGGGAATGACGCCATTGTTGTCCATTATTCTCCATATAAAAGTGGAAGTAGCAGTTTGGCGCATAAAATCATTAAACAATCCTCCATCCTGCGGAATACAATAATGACGATAAGTAATATCATAGGCTTTTTCAGCCGAATTTAGAAATTTACCATGAGGATTTGCCATTAACATGCCAGCATTTGTAGCATATAGCAGCGGTTCATTTGGCAGTACATCTCTCTTATAGTAAGTAATATCATTACCTAAAAAGAAATTTACTATTACATAATCTGGTTTTAGAATTGGAATATACTTCTTAGCAATCGCTAGATACTGAGCAACATCTGCGCCAGAAATACCCGTGTTATAAATGGTATATCCTCTTGCCAGCAAAATATCTGCGAAAGATTGGCAAGTGTAGCTTGCTGAATGACCCCAAGTAAATGAATCTCCAAGCAGCAACACGGATGGTTTAGTGTTTGGAAAAACTTGAAAAGGGATGCTTCGAAAACCGTCCTCGTTGATTGGGCTAGAAACAAATTCAAGAAAGGCAGCTTCTAATGGACTAGTAGAATCTGCTCTATCATTAACCAATTTCGAATACGCTTTCGAAAATTCATTGTCCATTCTCAGTTTTAGGAACTCTAATCGTTCTTGTGATAATACTTGAATCTCGTATAACTCTCCATCGGGTAAATAATTAATACCACAAGAGATTCGTTCTTCAATTTTGTCTTCCATTCCTTTTTCAACAATCATCACTCCGTTAGAATTTACACCAAATCCAACCAAAAGTTCCAGATTGTCAACAGGATGAAAAAAATGATTTTTGGTATGCAGACCCGAATGATACCCAGCAACTTGAAGTCCAACCTCCATTATTATAAAACAGAGGCATAAGGAGAAAAACAAAACACTAAGATTGGTTCGCATTACCAATAATTAATTGCATGGTTTCCGGTCTGATAAGTATCGAGATTTAATTGATTTTAGGATTGTTATGTTGGCGGAAAGAAAATCACTTTAGCTTTTTTTTGGTTCAAGGCAATATTTTTAGGGATAGATTGGGGGGAGGGAGTCCACAAAAACCAAATTGTTTTTGCCATCCGGTGCAACAGACCGTTTTACAATAGTCGCCACCACACTATCATATACCATAAGTTCAGGATTTCGATTTGTCCACATTTTCCAGTAGTCCTCTGTGCGTTGATTTACATTGATTCCTGCTTCAAAGTCGCGAATCAGATTGTTTTCTAACCAACCAAAGTCTTCCCAGCGAAATCCATTTTCTTTCCCAACTTGATGGGCATTTAGCACTTTTCCATCGTTGGTATATACATCCCAACGTATAACAGATATACTGTCTGGTATAAGTGCAGAATATTTTGGATAGCCTGAAAACGGATAAGAGTCTATGGAGAACATTCCAAAACAAAAGTTTATTCCAACAATGGCTAGCCCTAAACCAAAAGCAAATCGAGAATAGGTATTAACTATTGGAGCAACCACAGCTTTGGCTCTCCTTTGAAACAACGGATTGAAATTGATATAGAAGACATAAAATGCTTGTAACATCATTGAGAATGAGATGTACATAAAATATCCAATGATGTTGTGCATTGCCAATCCGGCTGTAGCTGCTAGCCAACGCAGTTTTGGGCGAAGAACAAGTAGAATGTAGCCTAGCTCAAAAAGAATGGCTGCAATGCCTCCAATGTGAAGCAGTAAGGGCCATTTATCGATTCTCAAACCAGGCGCTTGGTCGTAATGCTGAAGCCACTCTAGCTGAACTTGATTCACCATTGATTGGCTGAGCGCCCAGTCAAATCCTGAATCCCAAAGTTTGTAGAAACCAGCCCAAAAATAAATTACTCCTAGTTGCAACCAGACTAAACGTACGGGAAAAGTATATTGAGGACTTTTTATAACGGGTGTTTTATTGAGTACTGCATCCACTGAAAACACATCATTACATTTGCTTAGAGCAAGAAACCACGTAATCCAGATTATCAATTGTTCGTGCCATAATTTGCCGAAGAAATTTGGGGTGGCAAAAATGTAGAAACACACTATCGCATTGATTATTAAAAAGAGTCGTGTGCGAAAGCCAATTACCACCATGACACAAGCAAATAGGCCAATCTTAATGGCCCAAACATAAAGCGCTGGACTTATGGGTAAAATTTCAATAAGCCAACCAATTCCAGGCAATGCAACTCGATTTTCGAGACTAATAATGGTAATTGCCGAGTGCCACTTTGAGAAGTATAGAAATGAGAGATAAGAAAAAAAGAGAATTCTGAGCACAGCAATGTTGTAAGGGAGCTGAGGGGAAAGAAAGAACTTCGTTACGTACTGTGAAACACGCGACCAGTGGGAATAAAGAACTATTATAACTTGAAATACCAATTGAAAAAGAAATCCTCTGGCAACTAGTAATTGAACATTACTGTAAACTGGATTATCCATAAATGGCCGCGCAATTGCATATAGCGCTAGATAATACACTAAGGCAGACAATAAAATGCGTGCTTCGAGAGATATAAAAGAGAGATACCCTTGTCTTTTATTGAAATGTAACCATTGACTAACTAGTCTGCGATTCTGGAAGAGAATCCATAGCACACCTAGGATGCAATAAAAACAAGCAATTTTTAGCCCAATAACCACCCCATATAACCACGAGTGGTGTCTTGGGAACCATGTGATAAAGTCCGCGTAAGATGCGTCAAAATAAAACAGAAAAAAATCATACAGGGCATCATAACTGAAATTCAAAGTCACATAAGCCAGTAAAAATCCAAGATAAATTAGATTGAATGCGGCAAACAACCGAAAGGCCTTCAAATGCTCCAATAATCCTAAATATCAACGTACTTCAATGGCAATGGGTTGTATAGTTGCTGCCTGCAATACAATCCAAGAATAAAGCTTATACATTCCTTCTTCTAATTTGATGGTTGGAGCCCAACCTAGGTTAGCAGAAATGAGATTGTTGTCAGAGCTACGGCCGCGCACTCCTTCGGGTCCTTTGATGTTGTTAATTTGCAATTGCTTGCCTGAGATACCAATGACTAACTCTGCAAAACCATTGATACTCACCATTTCTTCAGAGCCGATATTGTATGGACCAGAATGCTTAGAGCGAATCAAACTTGTAGTAGCATCCAAGCAGTCATCGATGAAAAGAAATGAACGGGTTTGCAATCCATCACCCCATATTTCGATGCTACCACCATTTTCGGCCTCAGCCACCTTGCGGCAAATGGCAGCGGGCGCTTTTTCCTTTCCATTATTCCAAGCACCTTCTGGGCCATAAACATTATGGTATCGTGCAATTTTTACATTCAAGCCATAGTTGCGTGCATACGACAAGTAGAGCCGTTCGCTGAAGAGTTTTTCCCAACCGTATTCGCTGTCGGGCTGGGCAGGATAGGCTGAGTCTTCGTTGCATTTCGGATTGGCAGGATTCATCTGATTGTATTCCGGATAGATGCAAGCAGAGGAAGAGTAGAACATAGCCTTTACCTTCTTTTCGGTAGCCACCTTTGCTGTGTTTAGGTTAATTGCGACTGAATTGTGCATCACATCAGCATCGTGTTCGCCAGTGAAAATATAGCCTGCCCCGCCCATGTCGGCTGCAAGTTGATACAGTTCATCGGTGTCGGGAAGTATCGCATTCTCCACCACATGCATCAGGCGGAGGTCACCAATGATGAAATCGTCCGCTTCCGTTGGGGAGTATTCTGGGAATTTCAGGTCTACACCACGCACCCAAAAGCCGTCTTGCTTTAATCGTTTCACTAAATGCGAACCTATGAAACCTCCTGCCCCGAAAACAATCGCCTTTTTCATTCTTTGTTTCTGTACTTCTCTACTATTTCGGCCAACAATTGGTCGCTGTTCATCACCAATTGATGGTTTCTAATTTGCTTTGAGGCCTGTTTGCCAAAAGTAAAGACCAGTTCGTCACTTTGGCAAATTCGCAGCATTTCCGCGGCCATTGTTTTATAATCGTATTCTTCTACAAGAATGCCAGAGCAGCCGTGTTCAATTAGTTCAGCAATACCTGCGTGACGGGTGGCAACTATAGGCAGTCCGCAAGACATAGCTTCCATGATGGAAACTGGCGTGCCCTCGCGGTCGTGATAGATAGGTGTGGTGACCGAATGTTGCACAAATACCCGCGCATTTCGCATTTCTGCAAGCACTTCATTAGGAGAAAGCACGCCTTTGAAACTAACATTTTTTTCAATTCCAAGCGAACGCACAAGGATATGACAGGCCTCGAAAAGCTCTCCTCCACCATCTTTTCCAATCATGACTAATTTGGCGTTTGGGATTGATTGAAGGACTTCGTTGAAAGCAAGAATGGTGACATGAGGGGCTTTGGTCTCGGCAAATCGTCCAACAGCAAGGAACACGGCAGGGTTGGTGGAATGATCCGAATAGGCGAACCGTTCAGCATCAAAACCACAAGGCAGATGCACCAACTTTTGCGCAGGACAGCCCATTCTGGAAAGTGTGGCCCGGATGTCCTCAGACACACACAGTATCTGAGCTGCGGATTGGAATAGTCGTTTGTAGTGTTCAGTATTCTCAGTCACAAAACGTTCATGATGCGCATCATAACCATGAAAAATGACCACTAATGGCATGTTTGCTTCTTCACATAAGTCGAAGATTTGCGCTCCACACGTGCCGAACTCTGCCACTACAAATTTGATATCATTCCTTATTAGATAATTCTTGAATGCCCTGCGCTCAAAATGGTGAGATGGTAGGTCGAAGAAGGCTTCAACCCAAGTATAAAAGGTGCGCCATGTACTGCTGTTGGATAGCAGTATGCCCGAACGTGCCTCAGCAGTGGGCAGGTCACCACCATACAATTGATGCACATAAAAACCACTCTTCCGCAGGCCATTGATGTGCCTTCGCACAAAGGTCTCGGTGTACTTGTCGCGGTTGGAGTTGGCAACCACGATATTGGGAAGAGACCTGCGCAGTTGGAGGTCGGCCTGATTTTCCACATAGGCGGCATATTCGTTTCTCCGCGCCTTTTCTGCAGATTGGAACAGGATAAATCTTCTGAAATAGTACACGCTATAGTTGGCAACAAGCGACAGCCATGGCCGCACAAAAACCCGGTAGGCCCAAACTAGCCTTTTGCGAAGCAGGAGCATCACCACGATTAGTAAGGCTATGACAACATATCTCATCATTTGCCAATCAGCGCATTGATTCCTTGCAGACCGTAAGTATCGAGGCCCAAGGCATGCAACAATGCGGGATGTTCCTTTTCGCCATTCACCATCAAAGTTCCATCCTCCATTACCACTGTGTGTTGGGCAGAAAGGTCGATAATCCTGTTGAATTTTATATCAAGCATGGCATGTTGCTGCAAACCAAAATGCCAAGCGGTGGCTGCCAAAGTGCCTTGATCGCGCAATTTCCACGTATCATCTTCCATTATGGCCAACGAGGCATTGTGCCAGAATTCCATGAATGAATAGGCACTTTCATCAAACAAGAACACGCCACCATTCCAATGCTGCCAATTGTAGGGAATAGAATCAATGCCAAATTTTTGGGCAATGGCATTATTCAAGTGTTGGCAAGTGTAGCCGCCTAAAGGCGCGCCATTAAGAATGAAATCTTGTTGCGCAGCATCCCAAGGCAATCCCATTTCGCGCTCCAAGAATCTGATACGGTCATATTTTTCCTCCAGTGGAACTCCATCCCTGTCAGTCCAGCGGCCTGTGCTTTTCTCTTGTTTGTAAGCTTCGTTCAACACATAATAGGGACTAGAGCTGAGATGGTATTTGGTCCATGCAATTATGCGCTGGAACTTGGTGCGCTTGTTCTTTTCCGTGAGCATATCAATCTCCTGACAGGCAGCGTTGTATTTTTTTGCGAGCGTTGCGGCATAGCTTTCGGTGGCGAGGTTGCGGGATTCAAACGCCTTTTTTAATTGTGCTTCGCATCCACAATTGACTGCAAATCGGCTGAAGATGTCCATCTGCACAAAATCTGGTGCAAAGGTTACGGGTGCATGAAATGCGTCAAAAATCAAATCACAATTGGATGAAAGTGCAATTACATCCGTATCGAGATAGCAATACAATGTACCTTGGGGCAAATGGCGATATACCGATGTTTTGAGATAAATGGAGGCCTGATGGTTGTCAAGAGCCTCAGTAACTCGCACATCTACCATATGATTATGTTGTAGTTCCACCTCATTGCGCTGTGCATCCGTTACCACCCAAATGGGCAGCACAGTTCTGCTGGCCAATATGCTTGCCGCTTGATGAAATCGCGCAATATGTTGCGCACTTCCGCACACCGCAAACACAAACGCTCGTGGTTTTTCCATGCTGTTCAGCTCATCCATTTGCGCCACCAATGTTCCATAACGGCAAGCTTCCACAGTCGCCAATGGTCTTTTTCCACTAGAAGTCTATCAACAAATCGGTTTTGGATGATGCCATCTTCAATGAGTTTGCCACCAATGAGTAGCCCTTGGTAAAACTTCACATCCATATATACATCATCGGGCCCAACGAATCCTTGCTTACCGCGATTTAAGATGCTTTTAGGCAAATGGTCTTTGATGTTCTCATAGAGTAGATACTTGGTCGTACTTGGGTTATAGCAGACTTCCTCCCGATAACGGAATACTTTTTCGAACAAACGATGGTCGAGAAAAGGCACCCGGACTTCCAACGAATGCGCCATGCTTGCACGGTCAATCTTAGTAAGCACCAATTCGCCCATAAAGCATTTGATGTCCATGTGTTGAATTGAACGCAGCGGAGTTAGTTCTGGTCTGTAATGTTGGCGATAGAACCAGTCGGCATCCGAGCGTAGCGCATCATGATGGGTTTCGCACAGCAGTTCGTGTAGATTTTCTCTGTTGAATCTGCCCATGCTCATGTAGCCTGCATAATCTTCAACAGCAGTATCAGAAGGGTCTTTGGTCAGAAGACGCAGTTTGTCTTTCCAATCGTTCGGATGCCATCGGGCGTAATACTCCTTTTGCCAATTGTAACCCCCAAAGAGCTCGTCAGCACCTTCACCACTCATCACTGCCTTCACTTTTTGAGCGGCAAGCTGGCTAACGAGATACGTAGGAAGAATGGAGATGTCGGCAATGGGTTCGTCATATACATCGGGCATCAGCGGCAACATGCCCATCATGGTATTGTCGGCCTTCATAGTGGTCAGGTCGGCATGAAGGTGGTCTGCCACGATAGCCGCATAGTTGTCTTCACTATTCTCCCAATCCTTGAAACCAATGGAGAACGCTTTGACGCCTGTCTGCTGCTGTGCTAAATACATCACAATCGCACTGCTATCATATCCACCGCTGAGGAATGCACCTATCTCCACATCGCTGCGCGAATGCTCATTGACCGAAGTGGCCAGCATTTTGCCCACCTCGCTTGCAAGTTCCTTCGGATTGCCTTGCGCTGTGCCATAGTCCAGCGACCAATACTGATGCAGGGTAGAAGAGCCGTCCACCATGCTTACCTCCAAACGGTGTGCGGGTGGCAGTTTCTTCACCGTTTTCCAGATGGTGTGCGGTGAAGGCACATAGCGATAGACAAAATAATCTGCGAAAGCGGCCATATCCACTTCTTTGGAAACAAGCCCCGAAGCCATAATGGCCTTCAATTCACTAGCAAAAATGAGCCGCTCCTTCACTTGATGGTAATACAGCGGCTTGATGCCGAAGCGGTCGCGGACAAGGTGAAGCTTCTGACCCTCGCCATGGAACAACGCGAAAGCGAACATGCCGTGCAGTTTGGCAAGCAATCCATCCATGCCCCATTGGATATAGCCATGAAGCAAGACTTCGGTATCTGTCTGGGTTTGGAAAATGTGGCCGCAATTCAGCAGTTCATTTCGCAGCTCGCGGTAGTTATAGATTTCCCCGTTGAGCGTAATCCACAGTTCGCAATTGGGAAGGCCCATGGGTTGAAGACCAGCATCGGTAAGGTCGAGAAAAGCCAATCTGCGATGGCCTAGCGCTACTCGACCATCGGCTGTGAAATGACTTCCCGCCCCGTCAGGTCCGCGATGGGCAAGCGTATCGCGCATCTGGTCGAACAATGGTCTGTTCACCTCTCCATTCCATTCTATCCACCCAGCAATGCCACACATCAGCGTTGAAATCTGGCTCTAAGGTATTGCGCAGCGGAGGTGTTTTCCTTTTTCAAGTTCACGCCAACAATTAGAAAACCATAGTAAATGCTGTAGTTAACGGTCGCATTCATTGGTTTTCGAATACCAATGTAGTAAACGCCATTTGCAGCATTCCTCGCATTGTGCCATATCTGTTGTTGCACATGCAGTGGAACCAAAACGCCAATATGTAGCGGAATTAGAATCGCCCACCAAGGATTGCTGAACGCCACTAACACCAACATCAGCATAGGGAAGACGATTTGATAAAACTGGTCGGTGGCGTGGCGCTGTGGGGCTAGGGGAAGAAAAGCCAGAAGCAAACCTTTCTCAACTTGGGTAAGAAGCGCAAGATAAACTGCATACGAAACAAGTATGGAAGCCGCCCACCATGGCATAACCCAACTAATCATAAAAGCGAACAAGAGAAACGAAAGGATTTCGACAAACATCAAACAAGCGAGTAGGAGGGAAGTGAGTCCTGGGCCTATGGTCAATGGCAATGTGCGAATGCCTGCGCGCTTGTCGTTAAACAAATCATCTACCTGATGAATAATTATTCCGCGCAGCCCGATGAGCGAAACACAAGCCACGAGCGGCCACAGCCATTTTGGCCAAGATTGCCCATGAAACAAGCTATAGGTGTGGAAGGACAATAGCATTGGTATGGTATAGGCATAGGCCATGTCAATGCTATTTGCGATAAAGGGAACGTTCTTCAGGCGCAACACAGGGAATGAATACAAGGCGAAACAACTCAATTCGGCAGCGATAAGGAGCCAAGAAAATGGATTTGATGGCAACCACATCCACGGAAGCAGCGCCATGATAGTAGTAGCAATCAGCAACCCAATGTGCACATGTATTGGAGCAAGGGCCATGCGGTTTAATTTTCCAGCACGCGCGTCATCTTTTTGGTCAAAATATTCGTTAATCAAATAACCTAAGGCAGCAAAGCCGATAGCGGTAATGAGCGATAGAGCAATTAGTGTCATTGCCTCTATCGAAAATGGAGTGCGAAACCAAACCAGCCACAGATAAACACAGCCCAAAATGAATGGGATGAACGTAAGGCGCCAGTCTTTACTCCGCGACAGATGCGCTATGCGTGCAAGCGATGCAACCATACGCCTATTTGTTCATGTGATACAAATGCAAATCCTTTTGCAGGTCGAATGCGGGTTTCACAGCCAATATCTCGAAGAAATCTATTGGAAATACATAGTTGTTCCACGAATCAATTTTTCCAATGTCGAATAGATTTTGGAAATCGTTAGAAATAGTGAGATGCTCAAACTGATCGAGGGCAACTTGCGGAGGTCGCAAGAATTCCAAAATGAAACCTTGCTTGCGAATAGCAGAGAGCACCTGATGCACATCGCCAATCTCGTATTCGTAGGCATCGTTTATCTGTCCACATATATGGTCGATGTGCAATTGCTCCCAAGCATCGCTGCTTTCGCGTTTGAATAGGTCTTTGATATAGAGCTTGCCACCAGGACGCAATGCACTCCAAGCAGAAGCAATGGCCAACGGTTTGTTCTTAGAATGCCCAAACGATTCAAGAAACAACACCCGATCAAAAGCACCGCCACCAAACACTTCTGGAAGCAAGTGATAGTCAGCTTGGGTTACTTGCACACGGTTTGCAACGCCTTTTTCTACCACATTTGCCCGTGCCTTTTCGGCCTGAACAGCACTAATGGTGCAAGCATTTATTTTCAAACCACTAACGTGCTGCGCGAAATAGGATGATGGCCCACAAACCCCACAGCCCGCATCAATGATATGTTGGTCGGGCAGTAGTTGCGCACTTGCAATGGTATAATCCAGATAGGTGCTAACGTCCTTGGTGCGGAAAGCTTGAATTACCTCGCCATACACAGCGAGGAACTTATCGGTAGTGGCATCATAGAAACGCGCCACATTCGCAGCACCGTTGTCCGATTGTTTATTCGATTTATTTTTAAAAAAGGATAACGCCATAGACTAAACCTATTTCGATTGCCACTATTGGGGGGTGAATTCGCAGCAAAGGTCGCAAGATATAGAATCATAAGGTAATTATAGGTTGATGGATTGCAACCAGATATGCTTAGTCAGCGATGTAGCACTGTATTTTTACCGCAAATGCCCGAACATCTCTCGCCTTTGGTATCCATTATTGTTCCGTTTTTCAACGAACAAGATAGTTTAGTTGAGCTTGTTAGAGAGATTGAATCGCAATTCACTGCCATCAAACATGAATTGATTTTGGTGGATGATGGATCAACTGATGCGTCTTGGAAAGTTGCCCTTTCATTGGCAAGTGATGCCATCAAGGTGGTTGCCCTTGATGGCAATTACGGCCAAAGTATGGCCATTAAGGCTGGAATAGATTGCAGCACGGGAGTTCTTTTAGCCACCATGGATGCCGATGGGCAGAATTTACCCAAGGATTTATTGCCCATGATTCAACTGCTACAAAGTCAGCAAGGGGCGCAAATTCAAATGGTGCAAGGCATACGTACAATGCGCATCGATTCGTGGCAGAAGCGATTACCTAGCCGTTGCGCCAACTTCATTATTCGTAAATCGCTGGGCGTTTCCGTCACCGACACTGGGTGCTCGTTGCGCGTGTTTCGGAGGGAAGTGTTGACTAAGATGGTTTACTTCAACGGTTTTCACCGGTATATTCCTGTTATAGCCAAAATGCAAGGGTTCCAGGTACACGAAATTCCTGTAGGTCATGCGGCCAGAATGCATGGCATTTCTAAATATGGATGGGGAAGATTGCCCAACGTGTTGCGCCAAATTGCATTGCTGCGCATTCGTCCGCAATGGCTGGTTGAAGGTATGGCTTACAAACTCCGCGTTTTACCACAATCATAATGGCGTTGCAACCAAAATCGATGCTACGCTATTTGGAGCAATTTGCAGTTGTGGCAATTCTTGCTTTTTTCATGCTTGCGCTACTCAGGCCCGAAAACAAGTTTTTTCACCTTATGGGTTCAGATTTCCATGCGATTCAGTCATGGTATCCCAATTTTCCGCTTGTAGTTTTTGTAGGGCTTTCCAGTGTTTTGCCATTCCTATTTGCGACTTGGATAATGGCTGTGGCATCAAAATCCTTGCAAATTGCAGCTGCCAGTAGCACAGCTATTTTGGCTTTCTTTCTTTCTTGGCTTTCTGTAAACCATCTTGGTCCTGTGCCCTCCATTATTGGGTTTGTAGTTATCATAGTAGGTTTTAATGGGCGAAAAAAAGCGCTGTATGCAATGCGCTGGAGCATAAAGCCCATCACGATTGAAGCATTTGTTAAACCCATTTGCATTTTAATGCTCTTAGCGACTGCCGTGCGCATTGCATTGGTTTGGCTTACAGATAATTCATCTGAACCCGATGCAGCTTGCCGCATCCTCATTGCCCACATTTGGTCGGAGTATTATTTGGTAGATGCCAATATCTCCCATATCCTTAACCCGAATCCCGATTGGCCGGTGTTGCATTTTTTCTTTGCGGGGTCGATGCTAAAATTGGGAGCAAGTATTGAAATAGTCCGGCTGTTTCATGCTGTAGTTGGCGTCTTGGCCAGCGCCATGCTCTATAAAGTAGCCCTGCATTTCACCACTCGACCCATTGCCTTATTGGCAGCTTTGGTCTATTTGGTTTATCCTGCAAGCGCAGTTGTAGGTGCCCAAGTGATGAGCGAACCGTTGTTTCTTTTCGTGGTTTTGGGCTCCCTTCATTCCTTTCTTCTGTTGCACAAGTCTGGACAACGCAAGCATCTTATTGCACTTATTCTTTGGATAAACGCAGCATGTTTATTGCGCTACGAAGGCTGGACACTCTGCGGCATTTATCCCTTGCTGTTTGTGCTATCGGTGCGGCCATTTCGCTGGCAACAGTTCCTGCTCTTTGGGTTTTCGGGCCTAGCAGCCCTCGGCATTTGTGGCGTGCTCATGCAGCAAGGGTTTCATCCGTTGCGGGGCATTTTGTATAGCGATGAGCAAGTGGCCTACTGTTTTTCGCAATCGGGCAAGCAGCTTGCGGTGTTCGTCAATGGATATAAAGCTGCGTGGGTGCCATTGGCATTCGGGGCTTTTCTGGGGTCCATTTTTATATTTAGAAAGAACTCAATTTATGTAGCCTTTTCAGGGTTTGTCCTTCTTTTTTGCCTTCCATTTTTATACAAGAATGTCTCGTTCGGCCTCTTTCCCCAATACCGCTACCTTACCTACTACATGGTGCTTATGATGATTCCTTTGGCCATTATGGGTCACTATCTCATACAGAAAACTATAGGCATCCGACCTATTACAATGGTGGTGCTGATAGGAGGTTTATGCGCCCTTTCCTTTTCGGGTCAGCGGTATATTAGCACTGGTTTAATGCATTTTCCCAAGGGGTTCAACGCATCTATTGCTAAAGTCAACACCATCCCATCAGGCAATTTTTATCTCGACCATCAACCTGGAGTGGGGGCATATCATTGGATAGCTGCTACTAAAATGCCTTTGCTACTGGACTATGAAGACACCTATTTGCGCCAGCACATTGATTTTGAAACCATGAGGAGGGTAGCACTCAAAAATGGAACAACAGACAAAGCCATTCGCTTTTTGGTGAATGACTATGAAAGCGAATTTGGTACCACCAATTTCGAGCGGTTTCACAACCTGCTGCTCGTGGAGGGCGACAACTATGTGGTGCTCGTTCCCAACAAACCGCTAAGCAAGCATCTTGGATTTACGAAGGTGCAAGAAACATGGCGAGGCATTCGTTTCCAACAGATATTTCACGATTCGGGCTACCAAATCTATAAGGTTGTGCCTTAGGCGTGCAGTGCTGGCCTAGGTTTCCAGTAGTCCTTGTAGCTACCAGTTTTCACGTAGAGGTCAAACCAAATAAGGTAGTTAAGCACGCACCATAGCGGCCGGCCCAAGTCTTGTTTTCCCGAGAGATGAATGTTCCACATCTGCTCCACCTGTTTCCAGTTCAACAGCTCAGTGCTTTCCACCATTTCTTTGTTGATATACTTCTTGGCAAACGTGCCCAGAGTGTCAAAAAACCAGATAGCATGCGGCATTTCCAAACCAAATCCTTCGCGGTTGTAGATGGCTTTTGGAAAAAAGGGTTTCATGGCCTCCTTCTCTACCCAGCGCAACTTGCCCATGCCTTTCACACGGTATTTCACGGGAAGTTTGGTTACATAATCCACCAATGGACGGTCTAAAAATGGAAAGCGTCCCTCTACCGAGTTGGCAAGGAAGGTGCGGTCGTTTTTCACCATCAAATCATCAATAAAAAAATGGCGCATATCAATCAGCGATATGCGATTGATGTCGTGCCAATTGGGATGTGCGTCAAATAGATTTCGATAGAATGTGGCAGTTTCTGTTCGGTCGAATATTCCTGTGAGCAATTCCTTTTTTTGTGCTTCGCTTAGCACATGGCGCCAATGCAAATGAGAATCGGCCACGCTAAGCTCGGCACCCGAAGTAAAGCGCTTGGCCTTAAAGTCGAAACTCAACTTGCTATAATCTGCTGGCATGCGATGCACCGCTTCGCGCAGCAATGTGCGAATGAAGGCGGGCGCTTTGCGATACAATTTGCGGTATTGATAAGCCGCAATCGTAGGGTAGGCATTAAATAGCTCATCGCCACCCTCGCCACTCAGCAACACCTTCACATGCTGCGATGCCTGCTTTGCTAGTATAAACGATGGAATACTTGCGCCATTGCCGTTAGGTTCGTCCATATAGGCCACCTGCGTCAGCATGGTTTGCACCACATCTTCGGGGTTCACCAGTATTTCGTGATGTATCGACCCCGCATATTCCGCCATCAAACGTTGGTAGGGGCTTTCGTCAAAACTCTTTTCGCCCATGCGCAGCGAAAACGTATTCATCTGTTTCCCCAGACCCAAATGCTTCACTATGCCCAGCATGGCGCAAGTGTCTATGCCGCCTGATAAGGTCATGCCCAGTGGCGCATCGCTCACCAAATTGCGTTCCACTGCATCTATCAGCAGCTCACGTGTGGTGGCAATGGCCTGCTTGGCAGTGATGCTGTGGTTTTCGGTATAGTCCAGCTGGTAATAGTCTCGGTAGTTATGTGTGGCGGTGTTCAGGTCTATGTGCAGCAATTCACCCCCTTGCATCTCTCTCAAACCCTCAAAGGGCGTGGTCGTGCCGGGTATGTAGGCCAGCGAAAAGAAATGATGAATAGCCGTACGATTTACACGCGGTTGAAACGAAGGGATTTCCAAAAAGCTTTTTATCTCTGAAGCAAAATAGAACCCATCGTTCTGTTGCCACACAAATAGCGGTAGAATGCCATGAAAATCGCGCACAATAAACACCTCATTCTGCGCTCTGTCTACTATGCAAAAGGCAAACATGCCGCTTAGCTCGTTCAAAAAACCAATGCCCAACAGCTTGTAGAGATACAGCAACACTTCCGAGTCGGAGGTAGAGCGCATGGCAAAGCGTTCGGTAAGCCTGTGCTTTTCGCGTAGCTGTTTAAAATTGCTGATTTCGCCATTGTAACACAACCACACGCTATTGTCGGCAGCAGCCATGGGCAAAGCCGCGTTGGTCGATGTGTCTATAATGGCCAGTCGCGTATTGCCCAGCACCGCATGGCTATCGTGCAGCAACCCCTGCGAGTCGGGCCCGCGGTGGTAGAGCACATTGCGCATACGCATCACTGTGGCTACGTGCTCCTGTGTTGCGCCTCCGTTAAGGCTTATATATCCTGCTATGCCGCACATGGTAGGGCGGCAAAGCTATGGGTTTTGAGGAGGAAAAGACAATGCGAGCAAATGCCGCGTGAAGAAAACCAGCACCGTAGAACGCTATCCTTTTTTTTGCCTTAGCACCTAAAATTCTCCCTCAACATCGCCCATTATTCAATTTCGGACGGCATTTTGTAAGGCTCGGAAACCATTTCTTAGGGCTCGGAAATGGTTTTCTAACGCTCAGAAATGATTTTGTAGTCCTACAAAAAGGTTTTCTAGTGCTCGGAAATGGTTTCCGAGTCCTACAAAATGGTTTTGTAGCGCTCGGAAATGGTTTTGTAGCATTAAGAAATGGTTTTCTAAGGCTCGGAAATCATTTCCGAGCCTTACAAAGTCTCTCCCGAGGGCACTTTTTTGCTAAAACAGGCCTTGGCGCCCATTTCTAAAACATCTTTTGTCTGAAAACCAATGCATTATGTTTTTTGATGTTGGGCCATGTTAAGGAAATGGGAGGGTTTTTGGGGGGTGGTGGGCGTTATGAACCTTTCATCAAAAAGGATGAGCCACGAATTGTATACCTTTTTGGGTTTAAGCCGATTTTTTGCACTTAAACACGATTTAAATTGCATTGTTGATAACTTTTATTAGGAATTGTCATTAGGGGGGGGTACTTTTGACTCATAATTGGTGTTCCATAAGCCAATTGATAAGCAAAAACATAACTCCCCATCATCATGAAAAATTGCATTCTACTTAGCATTGGTTTAATCTGTAGTTTTATGGGTATGAAAGCACAAGGTCAGAACACTTCGTTTCAGAATACTTGTGTAACTAATGCCGCTGCTACGGGCGATTGTGCCTCAGCCATTGGCGATAGCGCAAAGGCATACGGTTTTAGAAGCACAGCCATTGGCTATAGGTCTTTGGCTTTTGGCAGCGGCTCTTTTGCAATTGGGCCCTTTACCAAGGCTGGCATAGATACAAATTCATCTGGAGGATGGGCGTTTGGATATGAGGCGCAAGCATTGGGGAGAGAAAGTTTGGCATTTGGGTCTACGATTCAAGCAGCCGACACGCAAAATATAGTGATTGGCATGGGAACCTATCCTTATTTAATCAACTTAATAAAACGAAGTTTGATGATAGGAATGAACTCTAATGTGCCTACCTTTTATATGAGCGATGCAGGTGGAGGCATTAATGCACTATCCAACATTGGCATAGGAACAGTAAGCCCTGCCGCTCGGATGCATATCAATGGCACGTTGCGTTTAGGCAAAAGAGACAGCACAGCAATCGGCAAATTGGAGTTTGAAAATACAACCAACGCCAATGTTTTTTCCATCACTAGTGGCGCAACCACGGGTGGCTCATTTGGATGGTTATTGCCCGATGCCCAAGGAGGTTTGGATGAAGTGCTTACCAACGAT
>Ga0247843_1004754_pt1 | contig 19896 bp, 18 predicted proteins | sample LaCruzMarch2017__FD_192420 | JGI IMG/M metagenome (GOLD analysis project Ga0247843, IMG submission 192420) | Freshwater microbial communities from meromictic Lake La Cruz, Castile-La Mancha, Spain - LaCruzMarch2017_8m | ecosystem: Environmental > Aquatic > Freshwater > Lake | place: Spain...
ATCGACATGCTCAGCGCCACGCTCGCGAAGGCGAGGGGGAACATCGAACCCATCGTGTAGTGCTCGGCGAAGATCTGCTGCGAGGTGGTGATGTAGGCCATCAGCGCGCCGAACAGGAAGGCGCTGGCGATGGCGTAGCCCAGCGCCTGACGTTCCCTGGCGATCGCCGCATAGCTCACCAGCGCCGAGCCCAGACGCAGCGGCGTGCGCAATTCCTGCGGTCGCGTCTCCGGCAGGCGAAACCACGTCCACGCCGTCACGATCAGCCCGCCGAGCATGAGAAAACCAAACATCCAGCGCCACGGCCCCACCAGTAGCACGAGCTGTCCGATCGCGGGCGCGATGATCGGGATCACCATGAACACCATCATCGCCAACGACATGACGCGCGCCATTTCGCGGCCGCTCATCATGTCGCGCACCACCGCTACGGCGATGATCCGTGCAGCTGCGGCGGCGGCGCCTTGAAGGCCGCGCGCAATCAGGAAGGTGTTGAAATCCTGCGCCACGACGCAGCCGATGGTGGCGAGCAGGTAAAGCCCCATCGACCACAACAGAACCGGACGCCGCCCGTAGGAGTCCGACAGCGGCCCATAGAACACCTGCGCCACGCCGAACGACAGCATGTACACGATGATGACGAGGTGGCGGTCGTTGCCGTCGACGACGCCAAACTCCGACGCGATCTGCGGCAGCGCCGGCAGCATGATGTCGATGCCGAGGGCGTTGAGGGCCATAAAGGACGCCGCCATCGCCACAAGCTCGGGCGTAGACGGCCTGCCGATAGCGGCGCTTGGCGCCCCGGATGCGGGAGAAATCATGCGCGGCATGTGCCATGGCGCGCGCTGCAAACGCCAGCACAAGCGGCGTCATCACAAATGGCGATATTCGATCTGCGCTTCGCACCGGGCCGCATCGGGCGCGGGATGACGCAAGATCGCGCGCATGCCGCTGCGCTTCACTGACACGCACCTGTTTCACACCTGGCGGCTCGAACATGAACCCGCTTTTTCCACAGGATGGACGTTGTCAGCCAGATCGATGAGGAGACGATTGATGATCGCCTGAGCCGTGTCTGGATCCTTGCGAAAGGGAGCGACGCGCGGATGTCGCTGACCCCCGGCGGCGCCACGCGTTCGCCACGCCAGTGACGCCTACGACGTAAAGCGGAAGTGCATGACGTCGCCGTCGCGCACGACGTATTCCTTGCCTTCCAGACGCATCTTTCCGGCGTCCTTTGAGCCCTGTTCGCCGTTGAACCTCACGTAATCGTCGTAGGCGATGGTCTCGGCGCGGATGAAGCCCTTCTCGAAGTCCGTGTGGATGACGCCGGCGGCCTGCGGCGCGGTGTCGCCCTTGTGGATCGTCCAGGCGCGCGCTTCTTTCGGGCCGACGGTGAAGTAGGTCTGCAAGCCCAGCAGCTTGTAGCCAGCGTGGATCAGCGTCACGAGGCCGGGTTCGGTGAGGCCAGCGGCGGCGAGATATTCTTTCTGCTCGGCTTCGTCGAGCGCGGCAAGTTCGGCTTCCATCTGCGCACAGATGACAACGCACTCGGCGCCTTCCTGCTGCGCGCGTTCAGCGACCCGTTGGGAATGTGCATTGCCCTTTGCGGCGTCGTTCTCGTCGACGTTGCACACAAACAGCACGGGCTTGGATGTCAGCAATTGCAGCATACCGAACGCCTTGCGTTCATCATCGGCGACCTTCGTCGACCGCGCGGGCTTGCCTTCCTCAAGTTGCGCTTTCGCGCGAAGCACGAGCTCGAGCGTGAGCTTGGCGTCCTTGTCGCCGGTCTTGGCCTTCTTCTCGAGGTTTGCGACCCGCTTCTCGAGGCTTTCCAGATCCGACAGCATTAGCTCGGTCTCGACCGTCTCGAGATCCGAGATCGGATCGATGCGGCCTTCCACGTGGGTGATGTCGTCGTTCTCGAAGCAGCGCAGCACATAGACGATGGCGTCGGTCTCGCGGATGTTGCCTAGGAAGGCGTTGCCGAGGCCTTCGCCCTTCGAGGCGCCGCGCACGAGACCCGCGATATCGACGAAGTTCATTCGCGTCGGAATGATCTCCTTCGAACCCGCGATCTTGGCCAGCACCGGCAGGCGCTGCTCGGGCATCGCCACTTCGCCGACATTCGGCTCGATGGTGCAGAACGGATAGTTCGCCGCCTGCGCCGCCGCCGTCTGCGTCAGTGCGTTGAAAAGCGTGGACTTGCCGACGTTCGGCAAACCCACGATGCCGCATTTGAAACCCATGATGTCCTCTGGAAACAGGTGTTTGGCCTCAGGCCGCGCCAAGAACGGCTTCGGGCGCGGTGGAAGGATCGATGATGCGCACGCCGGCGATCGTCGCTGCCCACTGCGCGTCTTCCGTCAGCAGGAAGCCGCAGCCGGCAGCCTTGGCGGACGCGATGATGAGTGCGTCCCACCACGAGGTTCTGTAATCGCGTTCAATGTCCATGGCGCGCGCGACTTCCGCGACATCGAGCGGCGCCGTGCACCAGTGAAAAAGGGCGCGGGTGGCGCTATGCGCCGTCGCGTCGTCGAGTTGTAGCTTTCGACGCAAGGCGTTTCGATGCTCCTTCAGCACCTGCACGCTGATCACCATCATACGTCTCGCCGCCAGCGCTTTCAGCCACGCCTCGCAATGGCGCTGCTGCGTCGGAAATCGGCCATCGCGGGCCGACACGATCACGTTGGTGTCCACGAAGACTGGGCCGGACATTGAGTTCCTCACGGTCGGGCATCGCGCCGTCTTCGTTCAGCAAGTCGAGCGCAGGGCCCGACAGGAAGGCGTCCATGGCCGCGATGCTCTCCTGGCGCAAGCGCTCCTGATCGGCCTCGACAAGCTCGGCGATGTAGCGGGAAATGCTCTTTCCCGCTCGCTCGGCGTCGCGCCGAACACTGGCGAGCAGCGCGTCCTCAAGGCTGATCGTCACGTTCGCCACAACCAACCCTAGCCGACTGCATGAGTTCGTGCAACACGGGCCCGTGTTACACGGGCCTAACCGCCGACACGGCTTTCGCGGCCATATCCCGCCACTTGCGGTCTAGGACGCGGAGCTCGGGGTTGATCTTCTGGTAGCGCCGCTCGATCTCGCCGAGCGCGATGCGCGCTTGCTCGGCCTTGCCGGTGTTGGCGAGGAAGGCGGCGTAGCGGCAGGCGGCTTCGAGGCCCGGGATACGGTCAGCGGCGAAGCGGAAGGGGGCGTCGGCCTCGTCGTTGCGGCCGAGCGCCTCGTAGGCGCGCGCGTATGCAAGCGCGACGGGCCCTGTGTCGTTTTCCTTGCCGAGGCCGGAGAGCGCTTCCAGCCGCTTGAGCGCCTCCTCGAAGCGGCCGAGTTCAAGCAGCGCGTTGGCATGGCCGAGCAGCACGACGGGGTCGTCGGCGAACTGGCCCGTGACGCACTGCGCCCAGGCGGCTTCGGCTTCCGGCCATCGCCCGAGCGCGGCGGCGGCTTGTGCGAGCCGCATGCGGTTGCCGACTGTCTCGGCGTCTTCCAACGCGAGCTTTGCGGCGCGGTAATCGCGTTCGGGATCGAGCGCCTTTTGCGCGGCCCCGCCCAGCTTTCGTGCGGTGCGTCCGCCCATCCATTCCGGCGCAAGCACGGCGAATACGTAGATCATCGGTCCAATGCCCGGCGCGATCACGAGGATCCACAGCCAGGGCTGCGCGCGACCGGAGCGGACCGCGTGCAAGCCGCACAGCAGAGATGGCGTCCACAGAACGATGAGCTGGAGCATGATGATGCCTACCTAGGGGCGCCGCTGTCGGTCGCAATGGAAGGCCGGTCGCGGGCGCTCCCTCTCAGCGCTCATGACCGCACGCGTTCTCACGCTGCGCAGACAAGCGGGAGGGCTCTTTTGGGGGAGGGCCGCAGACGCGGACGGCGATCGCCGAAGCTGGGTGGAAGAACATGCAACCCCGCCCGCGGGAGCCGGGAGTGGCGGGGGCCGGGAGTGGCGGGGGCCGGGAGTGGCGGGGGCCGGGAGAGAATGTCGCGCTTTTGACTAGCGCCGCCGGTCGCGGGGGTCTTCTTCGGTGCGGATCGGGGGGGTGCCGCCGATATTGCCGAATATCTGCTCGAGAAGGCCGAGTTCGCGGCCGCGGGTGGGCGTGCTGTCGCCGTTGTAGGAGACAACCTGGCCGCGCTCCATGCCGTAGCGGTCCACGGTGGCGACCTTGTCGTCGGCGTCGAACTTAACGACGAGGATTTCGCGGTTCACAGTCTGCGGCTTATAAAAGGCGTACCGCTCCTGGACCGTGGTGATGTAGTACCAGGCCGGCTGCTCGAAGGCGCTTTGCGTGGAGGGCGACCCCAGACGCGCAAGCACGGTGGACTTAGTGTCCACGCCAGGCTCGACTTTCAACTGATCCTGCCCTTGGGCGGTAAAACCGTGGGTGTCACGGATCGGGTTGCAGGCCGTGGTCGCGACGCCTGCGACGGAAAGCGCGGCGACGATGACGAGCTTTTGCAGCGACGACGACTTACGTTCCATGCTTCACCTCAGGCGCCTTTGGGGCGTGTATATCGTGCTTCACGCCTATGCCGCCACGTCGTTGCGGGCAAGGGGGCGACCGCAGACCGTGCGCCGGCAGACCCGCCAAGCGTGCGACAGGAGTTTTCCGCACCCATGTCTCTTCTCCGCCTCTTCGGAAAATCCGCCGCAAATGAGGCGGCGGACCGGATTCTCGCCGCGGTTGCGCATGCCGCGCGTGATCCCGACCTCTACGGCGACGACGGAGCGCCAGACACGCTGGATGGCCGCTTCGAGATGGCGACGGCATTCGCGGTGCTCGCGCTGTTGCGGCTCAAGGCGTCGCCTGACGCAGACCGGGTCGCGCAGATTTTCACCGACAAGCTATTTCGCCATTTCGACGCCGGTCTGCGGGAGGCGGGCGTGGGGGATCTTTCGGTGGCGCGCCGCATGAAGGGGCTGGCCGGCGCCTTTTATGGACGTTTGACAGCCTACCAGGCCACGATCGATTCGGCGCCCGCCTTTGCGGCCGCGCTCGGACGAAATATCTGGAACGACCCCGACGCTGCTCCCGCCCGCGCCCTCGCGCATCGTCTGCGCGCGCTGCACGCGGTGCAGTCCTCGGCCCCGCCGCAAGCGCTCGAAGACGGATCGCGATGGAGCGCTGCGCCCTGATTTCGCCCTTTGGCTTTCCCGGGGGCGGGCGGTAAGCTCCGCGCCGCGCCGAACGCCTCGGCAAACCTCAGCGGAAGCAAAAATGGGCAGCGGCCTCGTCATTTCAGTGGACGGCATGGGCGGCGACCATGCCCCTGACGCAGTGCTCGACGGCATCGAGGTCGCCGCACGCAAGAATCCCGGCGCGCGTTTCCTTGTTCACGGACCTGCGGGGCGGATGGCGCCCATGCTGGAAGCGCGCCCCGCCGCGAAGGCCGCAAGCGAGGTGCGCAATGCTGAGACGTTCGTGTCCATGGAGGTGAAACCCTCCCAGGCGCTCCGCCAGGGCAAGGGCACGAGCATGTGGAATGCGCTCGTGTCCGTTGAGGAAGGTGATGCGCAGGCATGCGTTTCCGCCGGCAACACCGGCGCGCTGATGGCCATGGCGATGATGCGGCTGCGCAAGATGGAAGGCGTCCATCGTCCGGCGCTGGTCGCGAGCTGGCCCACGGCGACGGGCTTTGCGGCGGTGCTCGATGTGGGCGCAAACGTGGAGGCGGACGCCTCTCAACTCGTCGAATTCGCCATCATGGGGGAGGCGTTTCATCGCGCCGTGCGGGGCGGGAAGCGTCCTACGGTGGGCCTGCTGAACGTCGGGTCTGAAGACCAGAAAGGGCACGAGCAAATCCGCGCCGCCGCCAAGCTCATCCGCGAAACCGGCGTCGATCTCGAATTCCACGGCTTCGTCGAGGGCGATGATATTTCTAAGGGCACCGTGGACGTTGTCGTAACCGATGGCTTCACCGGCAACATCGCGCTCAAGACCGCCGAAGGAACGGCGCGTCTGGTGGCGGGTTTCCTGCGTGAGGCGCTCTCGGGCGGACCGCTGGCGCGGGCGGGCGCGCTGCTCGCCATGCCAGCGCTGAGAAAGCTGAAAGAGCGGATGGATCCCAGAACCGTCAACGGCGCCGTATTCCTTGGCCTCAACGGTATCGTGGTCAAAAGCCACGGCGGTACGGACGGCCCGGGCTATGCGGCTGCAATCGACGTCGCCATCCGCATGGCCAAGAGCCACTACCGCGACGAAGTCGCCGCCAATCTCGCGCGCCTGTCGGCCCCATCACTCTTGCCGCCGCAAGCCGCGGCGCCCGGAATGACCTGATCCATGCTGCGTTCTGTTCTTGTCGGCGTCGGCGGGTATCTGCCGGACCGCATCCTTTCCAACGCCGAACTCGCAAGCACGGTCGATACCAGCGACGAATGGATCACCGAGCGCACAGGAATCCGTCAGCGCCACATCGCGGCGGACGGCCAGAAGACTTCCGATCTCGCAATCGAAGCGGCGCGCCGGGCGCTCGCACACGCGAAGGTAGATGTCGCAGAGATCGACCTTATTGTTCTCGCCACCGCCACGCCCGATCTCACATTCCCCGCCACCGCCGCCCGCGTGCAGGCGACTCTTGGGATTACGCACGGCGCGGCGTTCGACATCCAGGCCGTGTGCTCGGGCTTCATCTTCGCGCTCGCCGTCGCCGACAACGCGCTTGTGCGCGGGCAGGCCAAGACGGCGCTTGTCATCGGCGCAGAAACCTTCTCGCGCATTCTCGACTGGACCGATCGCGGCACCTGCGTCCTGTTCGGCGACGGCGCTGGCGCCGTAGTCCTGCGCGCTGAAGAGGCGAGCGACGATCGCGGCGTGATCGCCACCTTCCTGCGCACGGACGGGCGCCATCACGATCTGCTCTACGTCGACGGCGGACCGTCACAGACGCAATCAGTCGGCCATCTGCGCATGATCGGCAACGCGGTCTTTCGCCAAGCGGTCGAGCACATCTCAGGCGCGATGATCGAGGCGTGCCGCCTCGGCGGCGTGACCCTCGACGAAGTCGACTGGTTTGTCCCGCACCAGGCCAACCAGCGCATTCTCGACGGCGTGGCGCGCCGTCTGCAGATTTCGCCGGACAAGGTGATCACCACCGTCGCCAAGCATGGCAACACGTCGGCGGCCTCTGTGCCGCTGGCGCTGAATGCGGGGGTGCTCGACGGTCGCGTGAAGCCCGGCCATCTGGTGCTCATGGAGGCCCTCGGCGGGGGACTGACGTGGGGCGCGGCGCTGGTCCGCATCTGACGGCGCGCGATTTGACGCATTTCCGGTCGCGTCATAGGTTTTTGCAGGCGATTCCCCACGAGGTAGCTGATGTCGGAGAAGACGATCACGCGCGCGGACGTGGTGGAGGCTCTGCACAAGAGCTGTGACGTTTCGCGCGCCACGGGCGGGCGCTTCCTTGAGAGCATGCTCGCCGCCATGGAGGCGGCGCTCGTGGCTGGCGACACCGTGAAGCTTGCCCGGTTCGGCAACTTCGTCGTCCGTGAGAAGAGCGAGCGTGTGGGCCGCAACCCAAAGACCGGCGAAGCCGCCAAGATCACCCCCCGGCGCGTGGTGACGTTCCGACCCTCCCAGCTCATGCGCCAACGCGTGGAAAAGCCGCCCCGGCGACGCACGACTGGATGAAAGTTGGTCGGAGCGAGAGGATTCGAACCTCCGACCCCCTGTCCCCCAGACAGGTGCGCTAACCGGGCTGCGCCACGCTCCGACCGTCCCACGCCTGCGCGCGGGGAGGCCGGCTTGTAGCGTCGCTCGGTCCCGTCCGCAATCAGTCCTCGCGTTCTAGCGGCCGCTTCCTGAGGCTTCGGCGCCGAATGCGGCGGGCGCGCTTGGCGGTGGATCACGGTTCCCGTCTGGGTGCTGCGCCATGGCGGGGGCAGGTCCATCGCGCAGACTTTGCACCATCGCACCGCGCGGGGCGGCGCCAACGACAGGTTCACTGTCGACACGCCATCAAAAGCAGCAGGTTTGCTCGACATGTGGGGGCGCCTTCGTTTCCTCAACGCGCGCCGTTGCGACTTGCCGCCCCGTGTCGAGCGGAAGGGGGCGTCGGTGTCCGCAGAACGCGGCCGGGCCTGGCCGCCTACGGTTTCACCGTCGCGCGTGACGGTTGGCGCCTCGAGCCCGTAACAGGCGAGATGGCGCGCTTTGTCTGTCGCGAAAGGGTGACACCCGATGCGCCACACCTGTTGGACTACGAGGTGTTCATCGAGGAAATCATCGACGCTCCCGAACCCGTCGTGTTTGCAGCCCTGCTGTGTCGCAGCGACGAAGTCGAAGATGTTTCACCGCCGCCGCTTCGGCATGCGCCTCGCGCCAGACTGGCGGGTGGATGTGGCGCCGATGGCGGCGCCAAGACGCATCGTTGGTCAGTCAAGCGATGTCTGCGACGACATCGGGGGGCTGACAGGAGCGTGCGCGCTTGAGGTTGCCTCTTCGGGCCGCCTCGCCCATAACGGCGCGACGGGGGCAAGGCGGATTGGGGCTTACCTTAGGAGCTATATGGCCTGGCGGGTCACTCGTGGGCGTCGCCGGGCTGACGCTTGGGTTGTGTGGGTGCGAGCGAGATGAGCATTACGGGCGGAACATTGCGGATCGTGCGCGTCGGTCGCACGTCGCTGGGCTCGTACGTCGGTGCGATGGCGCACGACCGCGATCTGATTGCGCACCTTGACAATGCTGATTTGCTGTCGCGGTTTCGCTTGTCTTCGCTCGGCGTAGTGGGGGCGATGATCGCCGCATGCGTAAATCCCAAGTATCGCCACTCCCAGCAGATGCAGATCATCGTGATGCAAGCGCTCTGGTTTGCGAGCCCTGTCTTTTTCTTCCGCGAGATTTTTGACAGTCCAGATCTGGCGCTCTGGAGCGCCATCAATCCCGTGCTGGCCCTCTGCGAGGTGTTGCGCGATCCAGTCCTGTTCGATCGCGCGCCCGAACTGCGTGAGCGGATCGTCATCGGCGTGTGGACCGCGCTCTCGTGGCTCGTCGCGCTGCTGGTGACCGCCAACAATGACCGGAAGTCGATCCACTATGTCTAGCAACGTCGTCAGCACCGGGCCGCGGATCATCATCCGTCGGGCGCAGCTTGATTATCCGCTGGTGCGGGACCGCTCCAGCATCAAGGCTGCGCTCTTCGGGGCGCTTGGCTTCAAAACCGGTCCACAGATCGACAAGAAGGTCGTGCACGCGGTCAACGGGCTGTCACTGACCATCAACCGGGGCGAGCGGGTCGGTCTGATCGGTCACAACGGGGCCGGCAAGTCGACGCTCCTGCGCACCATCGCCGGGGTCTACCCGCTTACGGACGGCTCCATCGAGGTCACCGGGCGCATGCAGGGTCTCTTCGACCTCGGCACAGGCTTTGAGGCCGAGGCGACCGGGCGCGAGAACATAATGTACCGCGGCCTCTCCATCGGCTTCTCGCCGAAGCAGATTCGAGCGCGAGAAGACGAGATCATCGCTTTCGCCGATCTCGGCGAGTTCATCGAATTGCCGATGCGTACCTATTCTGCGGGCATGTTCGTGCGGCTTGGGTTCGCCATTTCGACCTATCTCGAAGGTGAAATCCTGCTGATCGATGAAGTGTTCGGCGCGGGCGACGCCAACTTTCAGGAACGCGCGGTGCGCCGCATGCACGAACTGATCGAACGCGCGGGCATTCTGGTTCTGGTGAGCCACGACCTTGGCCTTATGCGCACGCTTTGCACACGGCTCGTCTGGATGTCGGGCGGGCAGATGGTTCTCGACGGCGATCCCAACGAGGTTGCGGAAGTGTATCTGCGCAGCATGAAAGCCGCCTGACGGTCACGTGGGACGCCTGTCGCGTTCGGGCGCATGAAACTGTCTTCGCCCGAGCGCCATGCAGCGGCCCGGCGCGGCGAAAAGCGCTACAGGCTTCGCCTGACGTGAGCTGCGGTGAGAGCCCGACGGGACGGTGGAAGCGCTTGCGCCATCGCGGCGGCGGACCCACGGCGGCAGAGCTGCGCCAGTCCGCCGCTCCGCCAGTGCGGCAAGCTCGGGCTCATCAGCATAGCCGGCGTCCGCGATGGAGGTCCGTCGTCATCGACCATCAGGGCTTCCCCAGCCGCGCGCGCAAATGCGGCCTCGCGTGCATTGCGCCAGACGCATACGTAAAGTGCATTCCTATCCGACCATCCGATCGCCACAGCGATCGCGTTTGGTCGGATGATGTCGAGATGGCGGGGCGGGCGCGGGAAGCGCCGAGTGGCGCCACGTGGTTGTGAATGGCCTCGTCCGCCGCCCGCCGCGGCCCAGAAGTGTCGAGACGCCCAAGGCGGCGAAAGGAGCTGTCGTCTACGTGCGCCGACCCGGCGGCGCACGCGGCGGAAATGCACTTCTACGAGAGGGTAAAGGCTGCGCTCTCGGGGCCGAGGCGCGCGCTGAAGGCGTCCGCCTGCTCCGGGCCCCAGATCCGGGCCCCAGATCCGGGCCCCAGATCCGGGCCCCAGATCCGGGCCCCAGATCCGGGCCCCAGAGAAGCGCGACGTCAGTCACGTCGGCGCCCCGTGACGCGTTGAGGTGTGAATAGCGCAGTGCGCTTCTGGCGGTGGTGGTTGTCGCCTGACGGAACAAACCCTAAACATTGGAGGATGCGAATCGTGGTCAATCCACGGTCGGAGGGTTCATGTTCGTCCATCTGCGCGCCCGTTCCGCCTACTCCTTGTTGCAGAGCATGCTGGGGGTGAAGTCCCTCGGTGCGTTGGCCGCGAAGCTTGGCCAGCCGGCGGTGGCGCTGTGCGACGCCAACAACATGTTCGGCGCGCTCGAGTTCTCGGAAACGCTGGTCGAGAAGGGCGTACAGCCGATCGTCGGTTGCGCGCTTGATGTGCGTGGGCCTGACGGTCTCTCGGGCGTCCTGGCGCTGTTGGCGCAGAACGAGGTTGGCTACGCCAATCTCATGCGGCTCTCTACCGCCGCTTTCCTCGACATTCCGCCGAACGAAGCGCCGCACGTGTTGTTCGAGCGGGTCCTCGCGCACAGCGACGGTCTCCTCGCATTGACGGGTGGCGCGGAGGGGCCGGTGGCGGCGCATATTGCGGCCAACAAGACCCATCAGGCGCGCGCCGTGCTGGATGAACTGGCGCGGGCGTTTGACGCCCGGCTCTATGTCGAATTGCAGCGTCATGGCGATCCCGGCGAGGCCGATGTCGAGGCCGCGCTGGTGGAGATGGCCTATGCGAGCGGACTGCCGCTGGTGGCGACGAATGACGTGCGCTTCGAAGCGCGCAAGGATCACCAGGCGCACGATGCCCTGATGTGTCTCGCCCATTCGAGCTATCTGGGCGAGCCGGACCGCCCTCGTGTGTCAGCGGAGCACTACTTCAAGACTGAAGCGGAGATGCGCGCGCTGTTCGACGACCTGCCGGAGGCGATCGAGTCGACGATCGAGATCGCGCAGCGCTGTTCGGTGCGGGCGCGGACGCGCAAACCCATCCTGCCGCATTTCGACACCAAGGCCGGCCGCGACGAGCAGTCTGAACTTGCCGCACAGGCCGAGGACGGGCTGAAGCAGCGGTTGGCGGCGCTAGGTCCGCAGGCGCTCGCGGCGCCGGAAGAGTCGTACTGGCGACGCCTCGCCTTTGAAATAGGCGTCATCCAGCAGATGGGGTTTTCCGGCTATTTCCTGATCGTTTCGGACTTCATCAAGTGGTCCAAGACCAATGGGATTCCGGTGGGCCCGGGCCGGGGGTCGGGCGCGGGTTCGCTCGTCGCTTACGCGCTGACGATCACCGATCTGGATCCGCTGCGGTTCGGCCTGCTGTTCGAGCGCTTCCTCAATCCCGAACGCGTCTCGATGCCAGACTTCGACATCGACTTTTGCCAGGAACGGCGCGGCGAAGTCATCGAGTATGTGAAGCGCAAATACGGCGCCGATCGCGTCGCACAGATCATCACCTTCGGCACGTTGCAGGCGCGCGCAGTGCTGCGCGACGTCGGCCGCGTCATGCAGCTCCCGTTTGGCCTTGTGGATCGTCTGGCGAAGCTTGTGCCGGCGAATCCGGCCAATCCGGTGACGCTGGCGCAGGCCATCGAGAGTGAAGATCGACTGCAGACCGCACGCGTACACGAGCCCGAGGTTGGCCAACTCCTCGACACCGCGCTGCAGCTGGAGGGTCTGTATCGCAACGCGTCCACGCACGCTGCCGGCGTCGTCATCGGCGATCGGCCACTGGTAGAACTCGTGCCGCTCTATCTCGATCCACGCTCCGATATTCCGGCTACCCAGTTCAACATGAAGTGGGTCGAGCCGGCGGGGCTTGTGAAGTTCGACTTCCTCGGCCTGAAGACGCTTACCGTTATTGATCGCGCGCTAGGCTATCTGAAGAAGCGCAACATCGTCGTCGATCTCGACAAGATCCCATGGAACGACGCCCGGAGCTACGAACTGTTACAGTCCGGCGCGACGTTCGGCGTGTTCCAGCTCGAAGGCCAGGGCATGCGCGACACGCTGCGCAAGGTGAAACCGACGTGCCTTGAAGACATCATCGCGCTCATCTCGCTCTATCGTCCCGGCCCGATGAAGAACATTGATGCGTTCGCAGACGTGAAGCACGGGCGGATGGAGCCGGAGTATCCGCACCCGCTGTTAGAACCGCTTCTCAAGGAGACATACGGCGTCATCGTCTATCAGGAACAGGTGATGCAGATCGCGCAGGTGCTGAGCGGCTACTCGCTCGGCGAAGCCGATCTCCTGCGCCGCGCCATGGGCAAGAAACAGCCCGCAGAAATGGCCAAGCAGCGAACGCGCTTTCTGGAAGGCGCGGCGAAGAACCACGTCGGCGACGCGCTCGCGGGCCGCATCTTCGATCTCGTGGCGGAGTTTGCCGGCTACGGGTTCAACAAGTCGCACGCCGCCGCCTACGCCGTGGTCGCCTATCAAACGGCCTATCTCAAGGCGAACTACCCGGTGGAGTTCATCGCGGCGTCCATGAGCCTCGATTTGTCGAACTCCGAGAAGCTCGCGAGCTTCCAGCAGGATGCGCGGCGCATGGGCGTGGAGGTCGCGCCGCCCGACATCAATCGGTCGAAGGCGGACTTCGATGTCGAAGACGGCAAGATCCTCTACGCGCTCGGCGCGGTGCGCAACGTCGGACTCGCGGCGATGCAGAGCGTCATCGAGGAGCGCGAGCGCGGCGGGCGTTTCCGCGATCTCTTCGATTTCGCCGAACGTCTCGAAGCCAAGGCCATTAATCGGCGGCAGCTGGAAAATCTCGCCAAAGGCGGCGCCTTCGACACGCTGGAGCGCGATCGTGCGCGCGCCTTCGCAGCGTGCGACATGCTCACCCAGTTCGCACAGCGCGCAGCCCAGGAACGTGCGAGCGCGCAGTCAAGTCTGTTCGGCGCCGAGGAGCACGCCGTACGGCCCGTGCTTCCAAAGGCCGAGCCTTGGAGCGCACAGGATCGCCTCGACAACGAGCGCGACAGTGTTGGCTTCTATCTCTCGGGCCACCCGCTCGATCTGTTCTTCGCCAACGCGCCGAGCGGTACGCTCACGTCGTTCGCGGAGGTCGTGGAGACGGGAGAGACTGAGCAGCGCAACGTCGCCATGGCTGGGGTCATCCGCCGGATCCAGGCGCGGCCGTCGCAGTCGGGCGGGCAGTTCGCGTGGCTGGGGCTGTCGGATCCCACCGGCGAATACGAAGCGATGATGATGCCAGAGGATTTCGCCCGCGAGCGCGAGGCGCTGCAGGAGGGCAAGTCCATGATCTTCCGCGCGCGCGTCCGCTGGCGCGACGGCGACCTTAAACTCGCCTGTTCGCAGTTCGAAGCAGTGGAGGCCGCCGAGGCGCGCTCCAGCGACGTGCTTCGCGTGGTGCTGAAAGAGGGTGCGCCCATCGGCGCGCTGGCGCAGACGCTGAAATCGCTCGAAGGCGCCGGGGGCGCAGAGTTGCGACCACTGATCCTCGTTTTACGACTAGCGGACGGGCGCGAGGTCGAGATCGAGGCCAAGGGCCGCTTCCCGGCGGGGGCCGCCGCCCGGGCCGCCGTCAAGGCCTCGCGCGGGGTCGAGCGGGTCGGCTAGCGGCTGGACACGCGCGACGCGCGGGCCTATAGCCGGCGCAATTCACACACGGGGTTGCCTCGTGCGGGTCGGCCCAAAGGTCGCGCCCGCCTCTTGGCGTCCGGTGCCGGGACCTTCGTCCCGGCCCCTCCCGTGGCGGTATAACCGGACGAACGGAAAGATATCAGACCTATGGCGCAGAGCGATCTCATGCGTCAGCTCATCGAAGCTGGCGCGCACTTCGGACACCAGACCCACCGTTGGAACCCCAAGATGTCCCGCTACATCTTCGGCGAGCGGTCCAACATCCACATCATAGACCTTTCCCAGACGCTGCCGCTGCTTGATGCAGCGCTTGAGAAGGTGCGCGCCACTGCGGCGGCAGGGGGTCGGATTCTGTTCGTCGGCACCAAGCGCCAGGCGTCAGATCTGATCTCGGTTTCGGCCAAGCGCTGCGCCCAGTACTACATGAACCAGCGCTGGCTCGGCGGCACGCTGACCAACTGGCAGACCGTGTCGAAGTCCATCCAGCGGCTGCGCGAAGTAACGGAACTGACCTCGCAGGAAGGCCCGACGGGACTGACGAAGAAGGAAATCCTGAACCTCACCCGTGAGCGCGAGAAGCTCGACCGTTCGCTTGGCGGCATCGCCGGCATGGGCGGCACGCCGGACCTTATGTTCGTGATCGACACCAACAAGGAAGCCATCGCGATCCAGGAAGCACGCAAGCTCGCCATCCCGATCGTGGCGATCGTCGATACGAATTGCGATCCCGACCTGATCGACTTCCCGATCCCGGGCAACGACGACGCCGCGCGCGCGATCCAGATGTATTGCGACATGATCGCGGACGCGGTTCTTGACGGTCTGGCTCAGGGGCAGGTCGCCTCCGGCGCTGACGTCGGCGCCTCGGCAAACCCGCCGGCGGAACGCGCGCTGCGCGACGCCGAACCGGTCGCGGAAACCGTCGAAGGCTGAGTGCGGCTGCGCAAACCGTGCGGCGTTTGAATGATCTAACTGAACACCTAGGGGCATGAACATGGCCGAAATCACTGCTGCGCTCGTTAAGGAACTTCGCGAGAAAACCGGCGTCGGCATGATGGACTGCAAGAAGGCGCTGGCGGCGACGGAGGGCGATCTGGAAGCCGCGGTCGACTGGCTGCGCGCAAAGGGTCTGTCGAAGGCGGCGACGAAGGCCGGCCGCGCGGCGGCCGACGGGCTCGTCGGCGTGGCCACGGCTGGCAAGTCCGGCGCGCTGATCGAGTTCAACTCGGAAACCGACTTTGTGGCCCGCAACGAGGGCTTCCAGAAGACGGCCGCCGGCTTCGCGAAGGCTGCGCTCGCGGCCAAGGGCGATCACGACAAGCTGCTCGCGTCTCCTGGCGAAGGCGGCACGGTGAGCGACCAGATCACCCAGCTCATCGCCACCATCGGTGAGAACATGACGCTGCGCCGTTCGGCTTACCTCGAAGTGAGCGAAGGCGTCGTCGCGCCCTACGTCCACGGGGAGATCGCCGAAGGCCTCGGTCGTATCGGGGTGCTCGTGGCGCTCGAGTCCGCGGGCAAGGCAGACGTGCTGGCGGATGTCGCCCGCAAGGTCGCCATGCATGTGGCTGCGACCGGCCCGCTTGCGCTCACCGATACGGATGTGCCGGCGGATGCGGTCGCGCGCGAGCGGGCGATCTACGAAGAGCAGGTCAAGGAGGACCCCAAGATGGTCGGCAAGCCCGACAATGTCATCAAGGGGGTGATCGAGGGCCGTCTGCGCAAGTTCTTCGAGGAAGTGGTGTTGACGAAACAGAAGTTCGTCATGGCGCCCGACCAGACCGTCGAGGCTTGGGTGAAGGCGGCTGAAAAAGACGCCGGCGCCCCGATCAAGCTCGTGGCCTTCAAGTACTTCAAGCTCGGCGACGGGGTGGAGAAGCCGAAGGACGACTTTGCCGCAGAAGTCGCGGGCATGACAGGAAAATCGTAAGCGGGAAGCCTTTGCAGACCTGTCACGGAAGGCGGTAACATGCCCGGCGAGATTCAGGACGGACGCTGGGCATGATCGACGACTGCGACGATGAGGGCGCCGTTGCGCGCCCGACACCGGCAGGCCCCTACAAGCGGGTGCTCCTCAAGGTGTCGGGCGAAGTCCTCATGGGCGAGAGCCAGTACGGCATCGACGTGGACGTCTGCGACCGGATCGCCGGCGAGATCGGCGACGCCGTCGATCAGGGCGTCGAGGTGTGTCTCGTCATCGGTGGCGGCAACATTTTTCGCGGGCTTCAGGGCGCAGCGAAGGGGATGGAGCGCGCTCAGGCCGACTACATGGGCATGCTCGCGACGGTGATGAACGCGCTGGCCATGCAGAACGCGCTGGAACGGCAGGGCTACGACACACGCGTCGTCTCAGCGATCCCGATGGTGACCATCTGCGAACCCTATATCCGCCGCCGCGCCATGCGGCACGTGGAGAAGGGGCGCGTGGTGATCTTTGCGGCCGGCACGGGCAGCCCGTTCTTCACCACCGACACCGCTGCGGCGCTGCGTTGCGTGGAGATGGGTTGCGACGCGCTCTTCAAGGGTACGAGCGTCGATGGCGTCTATTCGGCCGATCCCAAGAAGGACAAATCGGCCAAACGCTTCGACGATCTCAGCTACCAGCATGTTCTGGAGAAGAACCTCAAGGTTATGGACGCCGCCGCCGTCAGCCTGATGCGCGAGAACGATATTCCCATCGTCGTCTTCTCGATCCGCGAGAAGGGCGCTTTTGGCGAAGTGCTTGCCGGTCGCGGCGTCTGCACGACCATCCGCGAAGTCTGAGGCGCGAGAAACAGGAACGTCCCGATGCCCAATACCCCATTCAATCTCGACGACATCAAGAAGCGCATGGACGGCGCGCTCACCGCGCTGAAGACCGAGTACACCGGACTGCGCACGGGCCGCGCGAGCATCCACCTGCTCGATCCGATCACGGTGGAGGCCTATGGCGCGTCGACGCCGCTCAATCAGGTAGGCGCCGTATCGGCGCCCGAGCCGCGCATGCTGGCGGTGCAGGTCTGGGACAAAGGCGTCGTCACCGCCGTTGAAAAGGCGATCCGCAACGCGGGTCTGGGCGTTAACCCGATCGTCGACGGACAGACCATCCGCGTGCCGATCCCGCCGCTGAACGAAGAACGCCGCCGAGAACTCGCCAAGCTTGCGGGAAAGTACGCCGAGGCCGCGCGTGTGGCGATCCGCAACGTTCGCCGTGACGGTATGGAGCACCTCAAGAGGCTGGAAAAGGATGGCGACATCAGTCAGGACCAGCACAAGAAGTTCGCCGAACAGGTGCAACAGGCCACCGACCAGTTCGTGAAGAATGTCGATCAGGCCATGGCCGCCAAGGAAGAGGAGATCATGCAGGTGTAATCCTGTGTGAGCGCTGATGGCCGACACATCTGATATCGGCGCCGCGCCGCGACACGTGGCGATCATCATGGACGGCAACGGCCGTTGGGCGAAGGCGCGAGGCGCTGTGCGCACACAGGGCCATAGCGCGGGCGTGGAGGCGCTCCGGCGCACCGTCGAGGCGGCGGGCGATCTCAGATTGCCTTACCTGACCGTGTTTGGCTTCTCGACCGAAAACTGGGCCCGGCCGAAGGAAGAGGTGGCGGCGCTGCTTGAACTGCTGCGGATCTACGTTGGCCGCGATCTCGATCGTTTGGTGCGCGATGGGGTGAAAGTGCGGATCATCGGCGAACGCGAAAGTCTGGCGCCCGACATTCGCGCCATCATCGAGCGCGCCGAAGCAGATACCGCAGGCAACAGCAACCTGCATCTTACGATCGCCTTCAACTACGGCGCACAGGACGAGATCGTACGCGCCGTGCATCGGCTCGCCGACGATGTGGCGGCCGGCCGCCTGGCGCCGGCGGATGTCACCGCCGAAACGTTTGCACAGCGCCTCGACACCGCCGGACTTCCACCGCTCGACCTCCTCGTGCGCACGAGCGGCGAGCGCCGCTTGTCCAATTTCATGCTCTGGCAGGCAGCCTATGCAGAACTCGTGTTTCTCGACGATCTGTGGCCCGATTTTGGTCGCGCGCAGCTCGAGCGGGCGATCGGCGAGTTCCGGCGGCGCGACAGGCGCTTCGGCGGCGTCGGGCGTGACGAGTAGCGACCGCGCGCCTCAGGAAGCGGCGACGTCGAGACTCGACGATCTCGGTCCGCGCGTGGCGTCCGCGCTCGTCCTGGGCGCCTTTGGACTTGCGGTCACGATCATCGGGGGACCTTGGATCGCCGGCGCTACGGGCGCGGCGGTCGTGATCATGAGCTACGAATGGACGCGGATGAGCGAACCGAACTCGCTCTCGGCGGCGTTCGCATTTTGTGTCATCGGCGCGCTTGGCGCCGTGATGGCGGCGAGTTGGAGCCAGTACCCCCTGGCGTTTGCGATCATGGCCGTTTTCGGGGTCGCCTCCTCGCTCCGCAGGCGCTCCTTGGTGCAAGCGCTCGAGACAGCTGGCGGCGTCATCTATATCGGCGCGCCATGCGTGTTGTTTCTCGCGCTGCGCGGGCACGAGCCGGAAGGGGCCAAGATCATTCTGGGGCTGTTTTCCATCATCTGGTCAGCCGATGCGGCGGCGTACTTCGGCGGCAAGCTCATCGGCGGACCGAAGCTGGTGCCAAATCTCTCGCCGGCGAAAACCTGGTCAGGCTTCGCCGCTGGCGCGTTGGCGGGCATGGCGGCGGCGGTCGCGTTCGCCGCCGTTATCGGCGGCCCGGCGTCGCTCTGGGCGCCGGTGGGAGCCGTGCTCGCCCTTGTGGGGCTGTGCGGGGACCTCTTTGAGAGCTTGCTCAAGCGCCGCTTCGGCGTAAAGGACGCGAGCCGCATCATTCCCGGGCATGGGGGCGTGCTCGACCGTATCGATGGTCTTATGGCCGCGACCATGACGACTTCCATCGCGCTGGCCCTGACGCCTACGCTCTGGCTCTCGCTCCTGGGGCTCACGCCGTGACGCTGACGCGGCGCATCACCATTCTCGGCGCGACCGGTTCGATCGGGGCGAGCACCGCGGCGGTCGTTGAAGAGCTGGTGGCCACCGGCGCAGCTGAAATCGAGGTCGAAGCGATCACGGGCGGGGGAAATCTGGCGGTCCTGATCGAGATGGCGCGGCGCCTTCAACCCAAGTTCGTCGCGGTCGCCGACGAAACGCTCGCCGACGATCTGCGTTCGGCGCTGTCGGACATGGCGGTTCAGGTTGGCGCCGGTCCCGCGGCGCTGACCGAGGCGGGGGCTCGACCGGCGGACTGGGTGATGTCGGCGATCACGGGCGCTGCAGCGCTGGAGCCGACGCGCGCAGCCATCGACCGGGGCGCGGCGGTGGCTTTGGCGAATAAGGAGTGCCTGGTTTGCGCCGGCAGCCTGCTGCTGGAAGCGGCACGGGTGAGCGGTGCGAAATTGCTTCCCGTGGACTCCGAACACAACGCCATATTTCAGGTTCTCGGACACCCTGAACGCGTCGAGAAACTGACCTTGACCGCTTCGGGGGGGCCGTTCCGTTCGTGGTCGCGCGAAAGGATGGCGACGGCGACAGTGGCCGAGGCCTGTTTGCATCCCAACTGGTCTATGGGCCGCAAGATTTCAGTCGATAGCGCGACCCTCATGAACAAGGGGCTTGAGCTCATCGAGGCGGCGTTGTTGTTCTCCATGCCGGCGGAGCGGATCGACGTCGTCGTCCATCCGCAGTCCATCATCCACAGCTTCGTATCCTATTGCGACGGCTCGGTGCTGGCGCAGCTGGGAGCGCCCGACATGCGGGTGCCGATCTCGTATGCGCTCGCTTGGCCGGACCGGGCGCCGGTCGCGGCGCAACGCCTCGACCTGACGA
>Ga0247843_1004755_pt1 | contig 19894 bp, 19 predicted proteins | sample LaCruzMarch2017__FD_192420 | JGI IMG/M metagenome (GOLD analysis project Ga0247843, IMG submission 192420) | Freshwater microbial communities from meromictic Lake La Cruz, Castile-La Mancha, Spain - LaCruzMarch2017_8m | ecosystem: Environmental > Aquatic > Freshwater > Lake | place: Spain...
TTCCACAATCCCACCCTCTCCCACTCTTTTACTCTGATGAGATGTGACAAAAATTACTTAAGGAGAGGTTCGGGGGTGAGCCAAAGTGAGCCGAACTGGCATACTTTCAGTCCATTCTCGGGAATACGGCACACAAAAGCGCAAGGCTAACTAGGATCTCTTTGAAATTTCACTAAATGGAGTGGGGTTAACCCATTTGTCCCCGCCAATCCCAAACTCGAGCAGATCTTTTGCTCCATCCGCCGGCGTTTCAATTTCCTGATCATTGTTGCTAGTGTTGAACAACCATGGCAACATATCTGCGTCTACTATCCTCACGATGTCTCTTGTCGGGGGGCAGTCTTCGTCGGCAGTGTCTTCAGTCGTCGCTGGGCATTGCTTCTTCGACGACTTCTTCATCATCCTCCGCGCAATTCGTCTTCCATTCTTCCGCGCCAACGACTATCACCACCGCCAATGCCTCCTATCAAACTACCGTCCTTCAACGCCGCTATCAATCGACCTCTCCAACGACTGTTATTACTGACAAGGTCAAGGCACCACCCATGGTATATATCCAAGGAGAAGAAATGACACACTACGCAACACAGCTATTACTCAAACAATGGATCGAACCCTACTTTGACACGTCCTCCTGGGAGACGTACGATCTGAGCTGTAAAGCACGTGATGCCAGTGATGATCAAGTACTCAAGGATGCCGTCGCAGCCGGAGCGCGCATCGGTGCCATCTTCAAAGAACCCACCATCACCCCCTCGGCCATACAGGTACAAGAAATGGGATTAAAGAAGGCATGGGGCAGCCCGAACGGGGCCATGCGTCGAGGATGGAATGGTATTACCATCAGTCGAGATACGATCCATATCGAAGGCATTGAAATGGGATACAAAGACCAAGTGTTATTCGAACGACATGCCGTGGGTGGAGAGTATGGCGCCGGTTGGAATGAGGTTGGACAGGGCACATTACTAACAACGTACATTCCCGATGATGGCGGGGCACCATTCGTCGTGGACAAACGAGACTTGACGGATAATAAGAATGTCGTGGTGGTATATCACAATCCGTATGACAACGTGCGTGAACTAGCGCATATATTCTTCAAACGTTGTTTGGAACACCAGGTCCGACCCTACATCGTAACGAAGAAGACTGTCTTTAAATGGCAAGAACGATTCTGGTTAACAATGAAACAGGTATTTGATGATGAATACAAGGATCAATTCCTAAAGGCAGGCCTACTCGACAAGACGGGTGGTGAGCTAATGCATTTAATCTCCGACGCTGCCACGATGCAACTCGTGCGATGGACGGATGGTGGCTTTGGTATGGCAGCACACAATTATGATGGTGATATGCTCACGGATGAAATTGCACAAATTCATCGTTCACCGGGATTCATTACATCGAACCTCGTGGGAAAGTCCTCGGATGGGTCACTAATTAAAGAATACGAGGCAAGTCATGGGACTGTCACAGATTTATGGAATGATCATCTTGCCGGGAAGGAAACGAGTCTTAACCCCCTGGGTCTTGTCGAGGCACTTATGGGTGCCATGCTCCATGCTGCCAATCTTCAATTGGAAAAAAATCCCTCAGATCCGAAAGTTAAGGAAATTCAAGCCTATACTGATAACTTCGTTGATACACTCCGCACGGCCATCCATAATACATTCCGTTATGGACAGGGTACACGTGACATGTGTGGTCCTACCGGCTTTACGACTGAAGACTTTATTGACAAGGTGGCATGGCGTCTAAACCGGTACCTAAATGCACAGGATACAAAGCAGGATGATATAGCCAAGGCACCAAGACTTGTCGAGAGTGATTTGGATATATCCAAGGCTAAGATGGAAGAGTATGATCAAAAGGCGATATTGAAATTGTTTACCAAGTATGATAAGAGCGGTGATGGACGTATTGACTTTAAAGAGTTTACGGCCATGTTGATAAAGATGGGTGTTGCTCCAAGGAAGAGTTAGAGAGGAAATTTTGGTTGGTCTTGCGAGAGTATGTAGTCGGTGGAGGTAGTCGAATAGCGATGCGGACGTTGATAAGGAGTAACTAACGCGGGACCGTGACATTTGCCATGTCCGGGTAGTCGGAGAGATCATTGAAGCTTGTAAATCATGTTTTGGTAGCCAGAATACCAATAAATGTTGACAATTATTGTTCTAGTGTTAGTGCCAAAGTTTTTGTCGTATTTACAATCTGAAATAGTTTTCGATAATGTAGTAAGATATTTCTTTTTCAAGCCTCAAGTGAAGTCGGATCTTGCAGTTGCAGCCTTGAAGTTCGTCCTGATAAAAGCTTTTGTCGTTAGGCAGATGAAAGTCTTGATCATGCGCGAGCCCCGCGTGGTAAAGAAGGATGATAGAACGTACGCAATCTTTTATGAGTGAGGACGAATGTGGAGAAATGGTGCATGTTCGTGTAGAAGCTGGTGAGGGGTTCGTGCACAAAGTCGTAGAAAAGCTGGGAGTAGCAAGTCAAGACAGTAGATAATTAGTAAAGTTCTCTCTTAACTTAAGAATCAAGTTCAGTGTGGCGGATGTCTACATTTTGAAAGGCGTCTTGTTTGTGAGCTGTAATGAACAAATTTGTTTATGCTGCTCCTACTATTAATCTGTTACATGACAAAATCACAATTCTTTTATCCCCAGCCGTATTCACATTTTTTTCATGTAAATGAAATCACAGGCACTCTAGATTTCTTCTTCACTTTACAATTGTTCATCTTCACTTAATCATATTTTAGAGCCCCCCCCCCTTACCCTAACCCCCCATCATCCCCCCCTCTCCAATATTTCCTTTTCGCCTCGGGATCGGCGACGTGTTCATTACTTCTCTTCTCTGCCACTAACACTCAGCCATTTTCCCTCCCCCCCACCTTTTCCTTCATTCCCCCCCTCGTGCCACTTACTTCTAACATTTAATTCCCACCATCAGCACCACCCTGGTAGGCAAAACGTTGTCTCTTCTCGGCAGGCTTAAGTATCTGAAAGCTACACATTAAAGTATCATCGACACTCATCATCGCACCGGCATTATCAAACTCGCCACAATAATTGGGTGCGCTGAACAATGTCACCAATTGTCGACGTGCGAAGAATTCATACCCATCCTCAACGACCTGATGTGCACGACAGATTAAGTCCAAATCATGCCGGTTGAGGAACTGCGCCACAATATCCTCCCCGAACGTGAAAGATACGCCACGATCATTCTCGCCCCATCCATCAATATCCTTATCGGGATCGCTCCATAGTAGATCGCATAATAATCCCGTGTCGGGCACGTCGGTCGGTCGGACGATGCGTTTAATTTGATCCAAACTCGTTAGTTCGGGACTTAGACCGCCGTGCGTACAGAATATCTTCTCATCGATCACCGCGGCGCATGGCAAACAATTAAAACAGTCCGTAAATGTCTTCCATAACTTGATGCCGAACCGACGTTTACACTCGTCGTAGAAGCCGTAGATGCGATTGATGCTGGCACATTCGTGATTCCCCCTCAGTACGAAGAAGTTCTCGGGATACTTAATTTTGTACGCCAATAGCAGGCATATGGTCTCGAGACTTTGTTTCCCCCGATCGACGTAATCGCCCAGGAATATATAGTTGGACTCCGGGGGGAAACCGCCATACTCGAACAGTCGGAGCAGGTCGTAATACTGTCCGTGCACGTCGCCACATATCTTGATCGGGGCCTCGAGCTCGAGCAGCATGGGTTGACTGATGAGCAAGTCGCGAGAACGCAGACATAGCATTTTAACCTCCGCCTCGCTCAGGTCCACCTGCTTCCCCGGCCGGGCCCCGCGCACGCTCAGGAGCTTGTCGATGATGACGTCGACCGGGTCCGAGAGGAGCGTTACGCCGGTCCCTCCTCCGTTGCCCACCACGACGGTAGTAGTGGCCGCCGAGGGGGATGCGGTGGTGGTGGTGGCAGTCGTAGTACCGGCGGCATCGTCTCCGTTGGATGACATGACCTTCTCCAACACTACGAGCGTATGTATGGTGTTCCGCCGGGAGACGGAACAACTTTGTGAGATGTTCGATACAAACGGACTAGTTTGGTCATTTTAGGTCCCCTCTCCATCTTTATTCCGAATACAACGACAACACACAACGACGACAACATGAATAGCGGCGCGAATAGCGGAGGAGGAGGATGCGGCTTTGCGGGTAATGGTCCAACGATCGTTCGTCTCCCACCTCCACCGGGGAGTAGTGGCGGTGTCGAATCTTCGACGAACGATGATGCTCGTGGCGGTCCCGACGATGCCTTTTCCACCATCGGCCCGGTCGATCCATCCATTCGTCATCAATCATCATCGGCCATCACCACGCCTCCGTCATCATCATCGTCATCTTCATCATGGCCGTACGAACGAGGGACGTGGGACGATGATATGCTATCTTCTCATTGTCGCAATTGTCATAGAGAATTTGATAATTTCTTACAACGAAAGCATCATTGTAGATTATGTGGACGAATCTTCTGTCACGATTGCACCAGTACGCGGTGCTTAATACCTCATGGTGCGCTAGTGTTACGGAATCAAAAGGATGGGAATGATGGCCTCGTTGCTGCCGATAATTACGATGATGATGTCGCCGTCGTGCTGCCCAATCTCGAAACGCGTATACTACTATCGAGACAACCACAACGTACCTGCCTCGACTGCTCGATCAAATTACGACCCCATCAATTGGAATTACGATCGGTGAATTCTAATTCCGTACGATATAATTATATAGACGATAACGACGTCGTGCGTCGATTGTGTAATAGTCCGATAGCATTTACGTTGGGGCACGAGGTACGAAAGGCAGCGTATGCACTTGGGAATATCCTCCCGGGTGGCAATAGTAACAATAGCAGCAGTAGCAGTCGTAATAGTGGACCATTTCAGGATAGCGATGATGCTATCTTATACTCCTATCAACCCACATCAACATCCTCCTCGTCTGATTATGGATGTCAAATACCCGCCACCACCACCACCACCGACAACTATAACATGGGTGGTGGATGTCGTACGATGGATCCAACATTACGTAATATAGATGGCATGTCAATCCCACCTAAATTACTGGCGCGTGCATATGGCATTGCGATCGTTACTTGCTGTAAAGGTGGATTTGGTTTTGCTGGTTTTGAATTTGGTACTGGACTCGTTGTTGCACGACGACGACGACGACGACGAATAATAGGACAACAACAACAACAGCAACAGCAAGATGGACGTGATGATGATAATGAATGGACGGCACCCTGTGCGATTGGCGTCACTGGATTTGCATGGGGTGCATTGCTCGGGGCACAAGTGTCCGATCATATATTCCTACTAATGACGGAAGATGCTGTACGATTATTCACAAGTGGTAATGGACGTAGTATACAATTGGGCGCAGATGTAGGTGTGGCTTTAGGGCCAGTGGGGCGGTCTGCCGAGGCCGATTGGAGTGCAACTACTGGTCCAAGTCGTGACTTACTAGACGAACAACACCGGGGGAGAGGTGTAGGAGGAGGAGATGTGGTAATGGCACCAATATTTACATACAGCCTATCGAAGGGGTTGTACGCGGGTGTGTCACTCGATGGACGGTTATTAATGACGCGGGACCGTGTGAATGAAAAGTTCTATGGACGTACCGTGACTGCACATGAATTACTATCGGGGAGTGTACCCAACCCCCCCGCTGCTCAACCGTTGTATGATGCTTTGAAGCGATGTCGAGTGTATGGTCAAAGAGCAGGAGGAGCTCATGTTGTAGATGGCGGTGTTGATGAACTGCCGATTATCAGGGGAGGAGGGAGTAGGACGTTGGATGTATCTACTATTGAACGTGATTATTATTCATCAGATGACTATGGGATGAATGAGTACGGAATGAATGGAACGCCGATCAGTAATGGCAACTCCTTCGTGGGAGGTATGGGTGGAATCACATATGCGGTCAGAGACGATGGGTTTGTGGATTATGGCGTCCAAAACATGATCGATACGCGTGGTGGTGGAAATGCTGATGGACTGAGTGTGGATGCGTCAACTGGACACAGTGCCACACAACACGAAGGGGGTTATTATGTGTCTAGAACAAATTCTTTAGTCGATATCGATGAAGACGGGTACGTGAGCAGTCCGAGTCATGGCAATAATAGTGGCGGTGTAAGTGAGTTCATTCAACACACGGCAACACCAATGTGGAATGAGGCCCTTCGTCGTGTAGCCGGCAAACCAGTTTCTCCTCCAGCAACTGACTCTCTGTCCAAATACAACCTGTTAGGGAGAGAGAGTGGAGGAGGCTCAAGTTTATTTGCAGACAAAATGTGAGAGCTTTTGGTACAAATCATCTATGTTTGTGTATAATTGACCTTAGTGTGATGATGGTGTAGCAGTATAAATATTAGCATCTATATCTGTCGAATGCTGCGACGACGACGACAATGAACAGAGTCCGCAATGACGATGATGCTTCGACGAATGCTGCCGAATGATGCGCCGAATGCTCTGACGACGACGACGACGACGACGATGAGCAGAGTCCGCAATGACGATGATGATTAGATAAATGCTGCCGAACTATGCGACGAATGCTGCGACGACGACGACAACGACAACGATTTCGACAATGTGACAATAGAAGATTGAGTTTCCGTTTTTTTGCCTTTAAATCTATTTTAACTTTTGAATTTTGAGCAACTCATATGGATAAATTTTGCGTTCTCCTTCTCTCCTTCATCTTATATTTACTCCAACAGGTCATACCAACTTACACAGGTCTGCACAAGCGAGTTATTAAATTCGATGAGTTTCGGACTACGGTGGAAAGTATGGCGTGCGAGTGTTGCAAGCACAAGGGAATTGAGCGGAGTGAATTGGAGAGAGGAAGCTGAGGTGTCGTCACCAACTGAGCAATCCCCCAAAAAACGCAAGCGGAAGAAATTACTCATGATAGTTGATATGAACAGACCAGTACTTATTAAAAGCAAGATTGATTCCAGTAAAAAAGAGTAATGATTAATTACATATATATTTAGCAGTAATATTCATATACAATTGCTCTGAGATCGATATAGTAACGATTAGACTTTATCCTGTCTTACTCATAACTAGAAGACCTCCTCACCCAAGCCAAACAGGTTGACAGCGGACTCAGACCTCTTTGGGGCGTCAGCATTGATGTCATAAGAGCTCGTTTTGACCGACTTGATTCCAGGTAGGTTCGCATTCTTGATGGCAACAGCAAGGCTCTTGAGACCAGAGTCATCCAAGATGTCATCCTCGGGCACAGGAGCGGCAAAACGAGTGAAGAAGTTACGGCCATAGACTGCACCATCAACAGTGGCAACGAATGCAATCTCGGGATGCATGTAATCGATGGCAAGCTTCTCAAGAGCGGCAGCCTCAGCAAGCACACGAGTACGTTCTTCGGCAACCTCAAAGTCTTCAGTCTCGGGAGCAGAGTAGCGGAAAAAGTAGTTGCGGCCAAAGGATGCTCCGCCGCAGGTGGAGGTTACTACAATCTCAGGATGCATGTTGTCAACTGCGAGCTTCTTGAGGGCAGCCATCTCGGCTAGCACAGCGGTACGCTCATTCGCAACCTCAAAGTCTTCAGTCTCCGGTGCAGATGGGCGATTGAAGTAGTTACGACCGAACAATGAAGCATCCGAGGTCTTAACACCAGCCTCGGGATGCATGTAGTCGATTGCGAGCTTCTTGAGGGCAGCCATCTCGGCTAGCACAGCGGCACGCTCATTCGCGAACTCAACGTCTTCAGTCTCAGGAGCAGATGGTCGGTTAAAGTAGTTGCGGCCTAACAAAGTCGCATCCTCTGCCTTGACACCAACCTCAGGATGCATGTAGTCGATGGCCAACTGTTTGAGCGAGGCAGCATCGACCAGAATGTGTACACGTTCCTCGGCTTCGTCCCAGCTCTCCACTTCGGGAGATGAGATGCGACCAAAGTAGTTGCGACCAAACAAGGTCGCATCCTCTGCCTTGACACCAAGTTCGGGATGTAGGAAGTCCATTGCCAACTTCTTGAGTGCGGCAGCTTCCTCCAAGATCTCTGCACGCTCGTCGGCAAATTCATCATCCTCAGTCTCGGGTGCCGAGGGACGGTTGAAGTAGTTTCGACCAAAGACGGTGGGATCCGTCCCCTCCTTCATGGACCAGGCGTTAAAGGCCTTCTTCTCGGGATGGAGGTACACCATCGAGAGGATCTTCAACGCACGGGCATCAGCGAGGATGTGACGGCGTTCGACCAATCCCTCGTCAAGCTCGGAATCCTCTACACAAGAAGAAGTGAAAGATAGATGATTAGGTCGTGTGAGTTAAAGTTTGGAATGATTTAGGTGTTGACACATCACCTGCGTGTCAAACATAAAATCGTGACATCAACAATCACTTACCCTCATCATCGACATCGCTCTCTTCCAGAAACTCCAAGAACTCCAAGTACTCCTCCTCATCTTCATCATCGTCCTCAGAGAGTTCAACCGTAGTTAAGCTAAACGTCTCATCGGTAACGATGACGGCATCATCGTCGGTGTCATCAAAGAGAAGAACGGCACATTCTTCACCATTCGGGCCTAATAACACGACGGAGTTACGAGTTTTACGCCCACCGATAACGTCATTTGAGTTGACGTTATCGGTAGGCGCTACTACAGTTGCGGTCTTCATCTTGGGGTGGATACTGCTAGGATTACTTTTGACTAAGGACTATTGACTTTATGAGCGGAGCATTGTTCTCTCTTGATGCCTCTTTTCTTGACACCCCTTCCCGCTCAGTATCTTCCCCAGAAATATCAAGTATCAAACCCGGCAGGTGGAATGTCAAAGAAGTTGTTATGCCATCAATTCCACATCACGCGTCCACCACACACCTCATCGAAACATCATACTCAGATTTGGATCACTGATTTGCTTATCAATACGACGCCGACGAAAGGATGTTGAATGAAAATAAGGATTGCGACGATAGTAGCGTTGTATGTGGTAATGACATCGACATATACAGCGTGGTGACCGATGCAAATTGGTCCGATGGAGACGAAGATATCACCCATCTAGCTGCCGAATTAGATGCCGTGGACAATGCGTCAAATTTAGGGCTGCTTATCCTTGATGGTGAAGATTATTATGTCGATGATGGAAGCGATGATGAGGGGACGGTGCACTACAATAATAACGTTGAAGCACACGTGGAAGAGAACAGACAAGGTAATAACGATTCTCGTTCGCTATCTATTCCTGACACATTGTCGTTGCCCAGTGGGTTACGGAGCATGCTAGCATCTGGTTTTGTGGGTGAAAGCACTGGTGATTATAACAACATTGACCAGTCACATGCAGTTCGCTTACAAGCTGGACGTTTCGATAAATTCAAGATGATGAATTCGTCCGTTATTGTGCTGATAATATCCTTAACCTTATTATCACTTCAATCATGGAGAATGCAGGTTTGGAGAAACGAAGCCCTTCGAATTGGGAACGAATTTCACAAACATCAGCAGAATAATTATTCATTGTTACCACTTACGTTGTCTTTGGCAAAGGAACGAAAGGCTCTGCTTGAGAAACAAGTACAGCTAGAAAAGATCATTGAACTTCTCAAAATAAAAACAGGAAGTTCTATTAACTATGAAGACATGCTCGATCAATCAGACGCTGACAAAATTCTATCCATAAAGACGTGTTATTTGGAAGCATCTCTATCTCTCGGTCGTTGTGCCAAGGATTGGCAAAATTGGTGGTATGATCCTCCAGATGATGACAGCAGTGGAAGCAGGTCTGAAGAAAGTGACTCGCACGATGACAATTATTCATTTGATACAGACCTGAGCATGCTCGCAAAGAGCCTTACCGAGAGGTTGGTTGCAACAACGGTAGATTCTTATTCGTTCGTGGAAAAGGCTGTTAAGGATTTATCATATGCTGGCATCAAGGATGCGTTATATACAGATAACTATACCTCAGGATTCTCTAGCCAGACTACCCCAGATACGGAGGATATAGACGACGATAACTATTTTCGATGTGCTGGAGGTTTTCAAAAGGTATTATCGAAATTGATCAATGGCAGCGAAGATGCTGCTGATGAGGTCACGTCGAAGTTGTCATTGTGGAACTGGTGATTACTAGAAAATCATGTTATATGTAGGTGTATAATCGTTTATTTAAGCTGATACTGATAAAAAAATAGTATTTAGTCTAGTCAGGTTATTCATCTGGGACAGAGATCAGAAACATTACATGCCTGATGATAACATCAGCTCTACAGGTAATGCAACATTGTCTTCGTTTGCTTGATTCATCAGTCTTGATTTTCTTCTGGTAATGAGTTGCTTCCTCCTGGGGAATATTCTCATTCATCATCAACTTCCACAACACAAGCTCGAGTACTGTCGTAACATTTTTCAGATTAAGGTACTCACCTTCAAAATGGGCAATTTTGCTTGGATTCTAGGTGTGATTAGGCGTTGTCCCCTAACCCCAACCCTCACTAGGCCCAAAGTCCAACGTATCTATAAGGAGATGATCGGTAATCATCACTATCTATCATTCGAATTGAGCAGGAGGAGAAAATAATAGTTGACAGGGACATGGGACAGGGGGTATGTGGAAAGGAATAATCGCAATATCATGAAGAAGAGTGAGAAACCTTCATCAAAGTTATCAATGAATACTACTCCTAGAAAAGTGATCGTCTCGTCTAAGATGGCGTCGGCAATGGACGCTTAGCTGCCAGTCAAGTAGTCAGAGAATTCAAAGACACGAAGAAACAGATGACATGCGGTTCGCTCGCCAGTGAACAAGCGGGGTATAGCCTTTGCACATTATTTCATCGTGTGTGTTCATTCATTTTGTTTCGTCCAAAAAGCTGAAGCCACTATTTATCAACGTGACGTACAATCGAAGCTATCCACTTGTACACCTGTTAAATCCAATTCAATCGAATTATCTTTCGCCGTCGTCCCTTCTCTAACTCTAGCTCGTGTAAGTACCTCCCGTTCCACTTCGAATGTGTAATTCGAAGAAGATGATGATGCAGTGGATTTAGTTAGTACGGCCTCCACGTTCTTTAGCACGGTAGATGATAAAGGAGGTTGGGGCGGTAATGTCGATGTTGTCCGAAGCATGTACGGGTTGGCCGTTCGGATACAAGCCTTCAGGTCCGGGTAGATCGGTTTGCCCATGTTGGCCGAGGGGCCGGAAAGGTCAGGCCGGCTTCCCGCTGGCGGGAGTATTATCCACTTTCCTCGTAATCGTCCCGGTGGTGCAGAAGAGTTCATTGCGTTAAGGTGTAATAATTTGATGGATCTCTCGACGAAGCAGCATTGTTGTACGTACCAGGGTTGACATTTGATTACAACAACCCTCCCTCTGACGATATTGTCACCCTACCAGCCTTTACTTCCTCTATTTTAAGTATGGAAATAATGATGACACCCGATGAGGCAATCGAACGCATCGTTTTTGGTAAGAGGAAACGTCCACACGAAAATGGTGGTAGTGGTAGCGGCGGAGGTATCTTCGATGAGGCTTCCACACGCGAATATTATTTCGACAATATCACGGCCCCAATGTCAGCATATAGGAATGGTACAACGACGACATTGTCGGCGAGGAAATTATTGTATGAAATGGCCAATGAAATTGATGACGTATTTTATTCAGTACGACGGACTAACGTGACTGATATGTCATCGTCGGAAACGTCCGCGACCAAGTCGTCATCGACGAATGGACAGACTGGTGACCCGACCGAGGAGGTAGGGAGGAAGATTGAACAGTTTTTACGCCATCGATGGTCAAATTTTGACAACATCAATGGTTTATATTATGATAAAGGTGAAAATACTGGTGACACTAATGGTGGTAATGGTGGTGAAGAAGATAACAATGAACCAGCGTCGCTTCCATGGACAAGTCGTGTCGATTGTATGTTAGCATTATGGATCACTTGTCTTGGAAAGTATGGCAGATTGACAAACAACAATTATATGAAGAATGGAGTGAGGCATGAAGATGGACATAGGATTTTACCTTGTGCATTCTCACCTGAGGGATGTACGCGCTTTCCATTCTTCGTGGATCATATCCTCGTTAGACTTCGTGCCATAGGGGAGGAGAATCGAGTGGAGAACGGTGGTTACGACGAAGATGAATTAGTCTCGCTTGAGGCAAAGTGTCTTGCTCTTATTCTGCAGAATGCTATTGATTCCGTAATGTTGTATGAATCCGAACGACTCGATTTGGCCGAAAAAAGCAATGAATGGTATACAATATTCTACGCTTTTGTGACGAAGGGAAAAGGTAATCTGACATCGCTACGTGACATTATGGCGTTGCATGAGGCAGTGCGTCCATTGATCCTGTATTCGGGGAACGGCTTGTTGGATCCTCAACAGCAACAGCGATTTCAATCACATCTAGTTGCCGACGAGAAGGTGGGAGGGGGGGAAGAATGGGCCATCGATCTTTTATTCGCCGCCACCAGAGACGCGGAAGCGAGGCCATCCCTGCTGGAGTCGATTGTAAAAAGAGGTGTGGATCATATGTACACGAATGGGCACGAATGTACACTAGCGAGTAGACCAGCGATGACTGCGTCTTGTCCCCCTCCCTTATTTCCTTCCGTCGGGAGTGACATTCTCTTAATCGTCACTCCCGCGGAGGAGGAGGCAGGCGTACAATCATCGAGCGTCGGTCCGGAGTTCGAAAGGGTGAATCTCATGTCTCTAGGAAAGGACGACAACGAAGGAATTACAGATGATGGACCGACCAATGGATCCACGAGAGGTGATGTTGATGACGGGATAGGTGGGAGCACGGACGAGTCGGTCGCTGAAATCATCGATATTGTTAAGAATCGAGCATTTCTCGCACCCCTGCCACCTCCGATGGAGAGGAAGGTGTTATACTTTCTGAGCTGTGTGGACGCCGTCGACGGGGAAACAGATTTTGAAGATGTAGTTGAGCCACGTAGGAGAGGTGGGAGAAAGGGCAAGGCCAGGTCTTTAAGGACGACACAGGATAACGACGCAATTGTTGCGACAATGGCAGTCGGTCGTCGCGCCCTTCGATGGGGCAAACAACATCACCGCGCCGTCCATCTTATGTTTAACGAGATGGGCTTCACACCCCGGAGTCTGCCCCAACTTGTCGACAAGAATCCTATCGTTGCCATTGAATGCCTTGTGCTCATCCTTACTGCGCCGGAGGATCAGGACGATTTCGGTGTCGATCCCGAAATCAAAAGTCAATACCTTTCAGCCCTCGCTGGGATGGATATGAGCATCCACAGCATGGAGGTAGTGAATCGCCTAGCCTCGCACTCTGCTATAGGAGGAGGAGGGGCGAATGAGAGCATCGAGTCACTTTTGCATCCTGAGTACATCCATCTGTACATTTCGACGTGCATCTCCAGCTGTGAGGGCATGAGCTACGATCGTCATTTACAGAATAAAAGTGTCCGTCTTCTGTGTGTATTCATGCAGAGCCTTATAAGGAATGGTATTGTTGGCGTCGAGGTAAGTCTAGATTCCTTTTTACTCCTATCAGAACGACAACCTTTAGCCTCACCCTTTCCTGTGTCTATCAAACATAAACACATGAACATTGTGAATCTACACACAGGACTTATTCGTCGAAGTTCAAGCATTTTGCATCGAGTTCTCCCGGATACGAGAGGCAGTGACTTTGTTTCAGATACTCAAAAACAATAATGTAAACGGTAAATAGTAGTTACACTTAACAACTCTTCTCAACAACCATCTTATTGAAAGTGTCCAAGGTTATAATTCTACGCAAAAACAAACAATCTAAATCTGAAACTCGATATTGGCCCAAATCTTTGGCCGACGCCGCTCATCCATGCTGTACAAACAGGAGAGAAAGTAAGCTAGCCTGTTTGTCTTCGTGGTCCGATGTGTCACTCAAAGACTTCGTCCCCTTGTCAGTAACAGTCTCAGCAGAGCCATTGTCTTTATTCAAGCCCCTCATAGAACGCTGTTTGCTTCCACTACTAGTAAGACCCACTGCGGTTTCAACCTCATCGCATCCATCAGAAACACTGCGATCCGTTCGTCCAAACTCTTCTTCAATTAAGTCATAGTTATCTGGGAAATTTGAACCAGTTTTCAACGACGGTTGAAGGTAGGCATTCTTAAAGGTCTCATCAATGATTCCCTCACGTTGGTACTGGCCATCAATTGCAGCACACATCTCAATGGGAAGATGGTTAGTTATCAAATAATGACGTCTAGCCGTGTAAAACTTGAAGAGGATGGTCGCGACGATTAGAGGAATCAGCAACATTGCTGCAATGTAGTTTTTGGAAAGCATGAGGACGAAGAGCACGATTTCAGCAATTATCATGTATACCACTGAAAGTCGTTGGAGATTAAGCCATAACTTTCCTCCAGAATCATTCATGGGCGGGTAGATAAATAGAAACTGGTTGCGTAGTCCGACGGCAAGGAACAAAAACACAATCAGAGTGAAGTAAGAAGTAATGGGCGACATGCAGGTGTAGACATATTGCACCATCATCAGCATAACAAATTTCATTCCAGTCTCAGTGCCAAAGAAGTACTCAGCAGGATCGTTCAGGGACGGTAAGATGAACATTTCGTGCTTTTCCTTTTCCGTAATGTTGTGTCCGAGCAGGTTTGCTAGCAACTTCCTGATAAGGTTCATGACGATAGGAACGATTCTTAGAAGTTCGATACTCAATGGCACAAGGATCTGAACCATCATCAGTTGGATGAAAAATCCAGCCTGTGCTGGAAGAGCTTCGGATAAAAGTTTTATACCACTCATTGGGTCTTCGAAAATTCCTTGTAAGGAGTCCAGCAAGGTCGAAGAAATCGTTGACTATAATTGAAGATGTTCAAAACAGTTTTGAGATGCATGCTTTCATTTTACAACAAATTCATTCATTAACGTGGGCATAACTTACAATGAAGAACGTCTGGACAATCGTAAATATTGCCAGCTTGGAAAAGAGGGAAGGATGTTTGAATGTCTCAATCTCGATACCACGCTCAAACTTCACAATAGCAAGAAGAATGTGAGGAAGGAGAGAGAGGAAGACGAGCAGTATTAGTGGTGCCAATACTGCTAGTAGATCAGCGACCCATTCGTTATTTTCCACCGGCTCTTTCAAAAATGGAAGTAATCCTGTCAGGCCTTTTACGTTGGAAATCGTCTGAACAAATGCGACGGGTATAGTCCAGAAGATACAAAGCGAGATACTCAACCCAAAGCTGATTAATTCTCCAACATGTCTGGCATGGCTGCTCACTCCAACATTCGTCCAGCTGCAATCGATTCATTTCAGATATGTTCGGTTAGAAATTTTAAGATATTCACAAGATAAGAGATGAAGTCAAAGTTATCGTTTTGAATGTACTCACTTAACGAGCTCCGGCATCGGTGGTTCCTCTGGAACAACTGACCATGGCGAAGCATATTGAACAGTCTGCCGAATAATATTGGCAGAGGTTAGATCGGTAAAGGTGACGAAGGCAGCGCTTTTGGGTGTGCCATCCTCAACACCGACGACAACATTCTTGGCACTTCTCATTGTCCCCAGAATATTTATCGTGGGACTTTTGACAGCAACCTCGCCCTCCACAAAGTTATCATCCATCTCCTTGATCTTGGAATCGATTACCTTCTGTCTATCCTTTATCTCGTCATTCAAGTCCTTGATCTCTTGAGACCAAAATGGGACGCTTGGGACCACACAGAACTTCGTCTTATGCGTTGGATTTCTGTTCTTCAGCTTGTATTCATTAATTCCATGCTCCAACAAAGGCACGAATCCATCTCTTTCGGCAACTTTCTGGTCTAAGACAGACGTGGTCAAGGCAACATGAGCCTCGGCAACTGCATCATGGGAGAAGCACCGTTGAAAGAAACTCCTAACTGCCTTATTTGATTGCATCTCTGGAGGTAGTCCTGATAGGTACACGCTTAGATTCTGAGCGCATATCTTGGAAAGGAATGCGTGTCGATGAGACGTGAACCACTCAAAGTCCTTAATGATGAAATATATAGCTGCCCCAAAGAGGAAATAGGCAGCAACAATTGTTGCAAATGCTCCCGAGTTATTCCTGCCCATATCACTAAGACTAAGAGAGTACATGGGATCATTTGGCCGACTACCATTGCCCATGTAGGAATACACCGGAAAGAGGAAGACGGAGTTAAACACACCCACAAGAGAAAGTTTAACACCCGTTTGCATAACACGAAGTGTCGTTAATGCATCCATCCCGCACTGTTCACGTATATCATTATCGGAAATACTGAATATCTTCCATAACCAATTGATTTGGCCAAATGAATCATTGGCCACTGGTACATCAAATTTAGTGGAACTCTTCTTAAAGTTGTACACTCGTGGAAATAGTGAACGTACAAGTAGGAACAGGATGAATAAGCCAGTAAAGACGCTTAGATACAATTTGCATGAATCCCGAATAATTTTCGTTTGATTCGGTGCTGGAGCTGGTGGTTTGAAAGATGGAGGTGGTGTTGGCGCCGTTGTGTTTGAATCTGTGAATGTTTCATCAAAGGTATCTCCTATATCGTCAGCGATTGAAGATAGAGAATTGTTCCCCGCGGTGATGTTGTTCGTGAATATGGAGTCGTCGGTAGTCTCTTGAAGTAGACGTGGAGAATAGTAATAGTCGCGATCATAGCCGTGGACAATGCTGCCGCATGCAGCAACAATGAACCATGTGAGGGTGATCATTGCACGCATTGCTCAGTGCAATCAACCGATGGATGCCCGGTCTCTCTATTACGACTTGATCTGCTTGATGATGAAACGAGCGTGGATTTTTATGCGGCAGTTCATCATAGCAGGGCAATCCCTGAACTCATTCATGTCTCACAGTGTTTCTCTCGCGACGAAGATCAATTTAGGCGGGAGCTCGCAACCGCCTCCCACCCCCACACCACTTGACTTGGTGATGTTTGCGTCGTCAATAATTCTCCTGGCAACGACGCTGATGCCGTCAGCGTTGCTGGAAGTCGTCGCCTTTGTTTCTCCTGTGTTGTTGAATAATCGAGGAATGGCTAATTATGCTGCAAAAATAGTAATCTATCCTCCATTTCAATCGCATTCACAACCGCATCAACGACTGCATGCTCGAGGGACAGTTGGAAGCGACGACGACGACAACAACATAAAAGATGAAGAAGATGATGATGATGAACGCGACATAGTGTATGCCACACGTCGTTCAGGACGACGGGGCAGAGAAGAAGAGAGTCGAAGTAAGGAAATTTATGACGATACACAATCACCCTCGTCCTCATTTTCCTCATCGTCGAGCAACAAATCGTCTCAATCGTCGTCAAGCAAATATCAAAACGATGTTGAATTCTTCGATCTTGATGATGATAATGACAACGATGATGACGACGAATTTTTCGATGATGATGATGATGATGATGATGATGAATTATTTGATGGTATAGACAATAACAATCGAATGAGAGATAAAATCGACGAAATCAAATACAATGGCATCATCCCTAATCCACTCCTTGATGCCATGGATCCAGATGGGGTGCATGAACGTTTAGGTCCGGAATTATTCAAAGATTGGACATTCTTTAGGGATATGGCATTATTTGGACTCTTCTTAACTTTCTTCACGGGAGACACGCACTTGTACGGAACGTTTGATTCAGTGATTGAAAGGTTGGAGGATTTACCTGCCGACTTCATTCCCATGAATTGATGATAAGTTTGTACTTGAGTAATTATATATTCTGTCAGCTAAGGAGATAAGATTTGCAACGCAGTTCCATTGCTTTGAGCTTTCGTAGAAGTGTTGAGAGAGACAAATAATTCAACTATCAATCATCACCAAGCAGGCAATATAATCCTCCTCCTAAGTCTTATATAATCCTATGGTAAGCGACAGATGATTCTCATATTTTGCAATAAGCCCCATTCTCCCTACGCAGTCAAATATTTTGCTATGCAATTCATCAAGACGCAATTCTTTATTCAGTGTTTCAGTTTCAGCATCATTCTTGCAATTTCAATTGATCATTCAGAAATTAAAGTGCAACAGGGGTCTTGACCGGAGCCGCAACAACCGGCTTGGCACTGCCGGCCATCGCCTCGCTATCAAGCGCCATGCCCATGGCATGCAAACCATTGTCAACATATAGCGTCACACCAGTCACCGTCCGCGCCATTCCTGAGCAAAGGAACAATGCCGAATTGCCAACATCATCATTGTACAAGTCCTGTGCCAATGGTGCATTCGCATTCGAGTAGTCAATAGCATACTCAATGAAGGTCTTCTGACCCGGTTCCTTCCCAATAGCCGAGGCCGCACGACTCTTAAGCGGTCCAGCAGAGATGGTATTGACACGTACATTCCACTTTCGTCCAGCCTCGAAGGCCAAGGTACGTGTATCGCTCTCAAGCTGAGCCTTAGCAGAAGACATCCCACCACCGTAGCCAGGGATGACCTTCTCCGAGGCAATGTAAGTTAGGGAAAGCATGTTGGAGCCAGGGTTCATGATGGGGCCAAATTTTTGTAGAAGAGACACGGCCGAGTAAGCCGAGGCCGATGATGCTGCGAGGTATCCCTTGCGTGATGTTTCGAGTAAGGGTTTTGTCACCTCCGGACCGTTAGCGAGGGAATGAACGAGGATGTCAATCTTGCCATAGTCAGCCTTTACGGCCGCGGCAACCTCCTCGATTGTATATCCGTCAAGTCCGGCATACCGTTTATTGTTCTTAATCTCATCTGGGACATCCTCGGGACAGTCAAAGACAGCATCAAGTGGGTAGACCTTCTCGATAACCATCTTACTCCCGTCCGGTAGAACACTTTCCTCATCAAACGAGCCCTTCTTCAGGCCCATTTCAAAGATTTTCAGTACTGGTGGCCACGTTCCAACAATTATGGTAGCACCCGCACTGGCTAGTGCACGCGCGATGGCCCAACCGTAGCCAGAAGAGTCGGCAACCCCAGCAACAAACGCAACCTTTCCACGTAGATCAACATTCGCGGGACCAGCCATGTTTAATTTTGTAGAACTATATTGACGAGATTGAGACTGCTGTTGAACAACTGTGGGTGACGACCTCGAGACGGCGTTTCCGACAGCTGCACATCATCATTGAAAACGAGATAAAATAATATATGAGAATGGAAGAATAAATTTAATGCATTGTCGTGAATCATTCTAATCAAATCCCCACAAAATTTCTCCGCGAATAGACTTCATCTTAGTTGGAACATGAAACATATCTAGACAATGCTGCACATTCTCCCATCTGAACATTATATGTACAATCGCAATTGATGCCTCAAATGATACACGACCGTCAATGAGTATCGACTGCACATTGATAACAATGCATGTCTGATATATCCTTCAATGCCTAATTCCAAGATGTATCTTTATCGAAAACTCACAAGTGAATGCCGAGCACGAAGATGCGGCAGCTAAAGCCACGGCAGCGATAGCGATGGTATTACGACGACTGAAAAGCATGGTTGCGTTAGTAGTGTGTAAGTTGTTGCAACGAGAAATTATGGCAATGGCTCTCAGCATGGAGTTGCAAAGCCGACGTGTCTACGAATGACGTCGTGATCCCTCCTATTTGGAGCTTACGTAATTAACCATCGTTCATCCATAGGGCCTTCGCCTCGACATCATTTTCGGAGTTTCTTTTGTGAAGAGCTCAACACACACACACGAGTTGCGAGGAGATGTATGCAACGGTACGATTGAAGATGACGAAGGAATCACTCACTTCGGTATCAGTGCATGTAATATCCCAATCGGAACGGAAGGGTTTGTCAAGACGTACCTAAATCAGAA
>Ga0247843_1004756_pt1 | contig 19892 bp, 20 predicted proteins | sample LaCruzMarch2017__FD_192420 | JGI IMG/M metagenome (GOLD analysis project Ga0247843, IMG submission 192420) | Freshwater microbial communities from meromictic Lake La Cruz, Castile-La Mancha, Spain - LaCruzMarch2017_8m | ecosystem: Environmental > Aquatic > Freshwater > Lake | place: Spain...
GGTTTCAACAATCGTTGTTGGCATTCCTTTTGGCAGCGGACCGCCATCAAAAATCAGGGCCAGATGAGTTCCATCAATTGAGATGTCATCAATACTTGTTATCGCAGGTTCTCCGGCCAAAGTTGCGCTAGCTGTTGCTAGCGGACCAACTTCGGCAGTTAGGGCACGTGCAAATTCGGCAACTGGAACGCGAATGTTGATGCGATCAAGATTGCGATCATCACCAAGATCCCAGTTAAGAGCTAACTGTGGTTTAGCAGTTAGCGATAACAAGCCTGGCCAAAAAGCATTAGTTAACTTTTGTAGATCCTCGTTTGAATCGCGAATAATCCCCGCAGCTCTAGTTGCATCTGAAATTAAGACTTGTGCTGCCACCCCAAGAGCGTCGCCGCGCATTACATGCATAGTGCGCACCGCGTCGTGACTGAAGGCATCGCACAAATATGCATAGCTATGTTCAAGTGGGACCACGATTACATAACCATCACGAATCGCTTTGGCGCCTAGCGCAACTTGAGCTGCAAAATCTGCTGGCGTTAATGTAACTATCTCGCTCATTGATTACCTCGAATCGCGCTGGTCCAACGTGGTCGACCGGTTAGATCAAGATGTAATGATATTTGGGTGAAATCGTTGCTGAGCAAATTAGCTATCGACTCCCCTTGCGTTTCAGTATGTTCAATCGCGAGCAAGCCTCCAACTTTGAGCAATCGTGCTGCAGCAGCAATAAATCGCTTTGGAATTTCGAGGCCATCGCTGCCACCAAATAACGCAATGGCTGGCTCGAAGGTAGCGACATCTTTTGGTAGCGGTTGTGAATCTGGTACATAAGGCGGATTTGCCACAACTACATCGCATTTCACGTCATCAAGAACATCGGCTACATCGCCTTGCACAATTCGAATACTTTCATCGTAGAAAGCCACGTTTTGCTTGAGCCATTCGATTGCTTCCGGGCTCTTTTCAACTGCGATTACATGGGTATTTGGTGCTTCGGTTGCAATAGAAATAGCCATCGCACCTGAGCCGGCGCCTAAATCAATCACGGAAACTGGGCCAGGCAAATTAGCAATGTGTTTTAGTACTTCTTCGACTAGCCCTTCAGTTTCGGGGCGCGGAACTAATACCCCTGGACCAACTGCTAAATCTAAATTACGAAAACCTGCTGTACCGGTTAAGTACTGAACTGGTTCGTGGTTACAGCGGCGCTTAACTAATTGCACATAACCATCAACAATCGCGCTTTCATCGCTGATCTCGGCTAGTGCGCGTTCAAGTGCAATTGGATTATGTAACTCCATGCGAGTCAAACCTAAGAGGTGCGCAAAGAGAATTTCCGCATCAACGCTTGAGTAACCTGCAGCTTCGATCTGCGCCTTGCCATCACTAATCAGCGCCTTGATCTGCATTTAATTCCTGCGAACTTACTTTTCAGTTGAAGCTAATTTGGCGGCTTTGTCAGCATCTAGCAAAGCTTGAATAACATCATCGAGCTCGCCATCTAGCACAGCATCTAAATTATTTGATTTGTAATTAACGCGGTGATCACTCAAACGGTTTTCTGGGTAGTTATAAGTGCGAATACGTTCAGATCGATCAACCGTACGTACTTGGCTCTTGCGTTCTGCCGAAGCAATCGCATCAGCTTTCTCTTGCGCATCTACCAATAAACGCGCACGCAAAATACGAAGAGCAGATTCTTTATTCTGTAACTGGCTCTTCTCGTTCTGGCACGAAACCACGATGCCAGTTGGCACGTGAGTTAAGCGAACTGCAGAGTCAGTTGTATTAACCGATTGACCACCAGGGCCAGATGAGCGATAAACATCTACGCGCACATCGTTCATGTTTAGCTCGACATCGATTTCTTCAGCTTCGGGCAAGATCAATACGCCTGCTGCAGATGTGTGAATTCGGCCTTGTGATTCAGTCTCTGGCACGCGCTGCACACGGTGCACGCCGCCTTCAAATTTCAAGCGTGCATATGGCGATTCGCCCGGAGCTGCAGTGCCCTTTGATTTAACGCCTACTGAAATATCTTTATAGCCACCCATTTCACTTTCAGTGGCATCAATGACTTCGACTTTCCAATTACGCTTTTCGGCATAACGCATATACATGCGCAATAAATCGCCCGCAAATAACGCAGATTCATCGCCGCCGGCGCCAGCTTTTACTTCCAGAATTACATCGCGATCATCATTGGGATCTCGCGGCAATAACAATTCTTCTAACTTATCGCCTGCAATAAGTGCGGCCTCTTCAAGCGCTGGAATTTCGGCAGCGAAATCAGCATCTTCAGCCGCCATCTCGCGACCAGCAGCCAGATCATCTTCGGCTGCGCGCCAAACGCGATAACCCGAAACAACTGGGCCAAGTTGGGCATAGCGACGACCAAGTTTGCGAGCATTATTGGCATCTTCGTGAATAGTTGGATCAGCCATCTTCGCTTCGAGTTCGGCGTATTCCTTAACAAGTTCGTCGGCAGATGCAAAACGATCATTAGCCATTTGGTTATCTGCCTTTCTTTAACTCGTTAACTTAAATTATTGGGAAAGAAAATGAAAAGACCGCCCCGCAACCCATGACAGGTTGCGATGCGGTCTTTTTAGAAAGCTACTTCTTCTTTCCGAAACGCTCTTCGAACTTAGCAACGCGACCACCAGTGTCGAGAATGCGCTGCTTGCCGGTGTAGAACGGGTGGCAAACTGAACAAACTTCAACATAGATTGAACCGCTGGCAACTGTTGAGCGAGTAACAAACTTCTCGCCGCAACCACAAGTTACTTGGGTCTCTTTATATTCTGGGTGGATCTCTGGCTTCATTTCATACCTCATTTTTAATGGCCTGGGTCGTGTTGCCACGTGAACCAGAACCAGCGGTTAATAGGGAGTAAGGGTAACGCGGGGGGCTAGATATCGAGAAATCGGGCTGATTTCACGCGGTAAATCGCCAACTTTGCTACTTGGACTCTGAAATCTGGTGGCTTAGTTGTCAGGACCCGCAGTTGTCTTTTGGATCTGCATCAAGAATTCAACGTTGGACTTAGTGCCCTTCATCTTTTCTAGCAATAGTTCGAGCGCTGCTTGTGGTTCAAGTGCGTGTAGAACGCGACGAAGTTTCCAGACAATGTTTAGTTCTTCAGAACCCATCAGAATTTCTTCTTTACGAGTACCAGAGGCCACGACGTTAACCGCAGGAAAAATACGCTTATCAGCCATGCGGCGATCAAGAATAAGTTCCATGTTTCCGGTGCCCTTGAACTCTTCGAAGATAACTTCATCCATACGAGAACCGGTATCAACAAGTGCTGTTGCCAGAATTGTTAGTGAGCCGCCATCTTCAATATTACGAGCGGCACCGAAGAACTTCTTAGGTGGATACAACGCAGCTGAGTCAACGCCACCGGAAAGAATGCGGCCTGAAGCAGGAGCTGCGATGTTATATGCGCGACCCAAACGAGTGATCGAATCGAGCAACACAACTACATCGTGACCTAGTTCAACTAAACGCTTTGCGCGCTCAATTGCTAGTTCGGCAACTGTTGTGTGGTCATCTGCTGGGCGATCGAAAGTTGAAGCAATAACTTCGCCCTTAACTGATCGTTGCATATCGGTAACTTCTTCTGGGCGCTCATCAACTAGAACAACCATCAAGTGACACTCTGGGTTATTAGTTGTGATCGCATTAGCAATTGATTGCAAGACCATGGTCTTACCCGCCTTAGGTGGCGAAACAATAAGTCCGCGCTGGCCTTTACCAATTGGTGAAATTAAATCGATTACGCGAGTAGTCAAAACGTTTGGTTCAGTTTCAAGACGCAAACGCTCTTGCGGATAAAGCGGAACTAGCTTTGAGAACTCAACGCGATTACGCGCCTCATCGGGTGTTACGCCATTAATCGTGTCTAAGCGAACTAGCGCGTTGAACTTCTCGCGGCGCTCGCCTTCTTGTGGCTGACGAACTGCACCAGTTACAACATCACCCTTTCGTAAACCAAATCGGCGTACTTGTTGTAGCGAGATATAAACATCGTTCGGGCTTGGCAAGTAACCACTGGTGCGAATGAATGCATAACTTTCCATGATGTCTGCGATACCGCCGACTGGAAGTAGAACATCATCTTCAGTGATTACGATTTCGCGTTCTTCACGGCCCCCACGATCTGAACGATCTCGGTTCTGGCGATCGCGGTTACGTCCTTGACGATCGCGACCACGGTCATTGCGATCACGGTTTGGACGGTTTGAATTCGAGTTTGACTCATTCGATGAGTTTGCTGAATTGTCATCGCCCTCATCGTCGCCATCATCATCTGAGTTGGCGTTTGAATTGTTTGAATTTTCTTTATTGCCACGCTTCTTGGCATTGCGTGCTTCGCGACGGGCTTCGCGTTCGGCCTTTGCGGCTTCGCGGTTTGCTGCTTGTAGATCAGCGATTGCAGTTACGAGCGCATCCTTCTTAAGTTTTGCGGCGCCATCAATTCCCAGTTGGGTGGCAACTTCCTTTAATTTCGGAAGGGTCATCGCAGATAACTCGGGGCTACTTGAACGTACTGGAGTTACTTCAGGTGTATCGGTCATTTCGGTCTTTTCAGTAATGGCTTAGGCGTAAATACTTAGGAGATTTTGCTTATCTACATCGATATTTAAGGCGAAAGCCGGTGGTATTTTTTAAATTATCTTCAGGTGTTACAGGCAGATCGCCTAAGAAGATGTCAGAACGGTAGCACTCCCGCAGCGGAAATCGCAACTTCTTCGACGCGGAACTTATCCCCTGCCGCATGAGTTAGCTCGGCTATTTCGGTGGCGCCACCAGTGTGTAGAACCAGAACAGTTGGGCCAGCGCCTGAAATAAAGGCGGCGACTCCTGCGCTGCGGAACTTAGTTAACAGGGCAAACGAGGCCGGCATTGCCTCTTGGCGATATGACTGATGTAAGAAATCTTCGGTTGAAATAAATAGTAAATCTGGGCGAAGTGTTAACGCATGAACCAAAAGCGCAGTATGGGTCGAGTTATTTACTGCATCGCGATACGGAATTGTTTCGGGTAATAACCGACGAGCTTTAGCAGTTGAAACTGCAGTCTCTGGAATAAATGCCAGCGCCGAAATACGGTGATCAACTGAAAGCGAAATTGCTTGGGCAACTAATTTGCCATGCTGATTTTCTTGCCAAGCAACAGTGGCGCCACCATAAATTGCTGCTGCGACGTTATCTGGATGTCCTTCGAGATTTGTAGCGAGCTGCAACATAACTTCATTTGTTATTTTCTCATCTCCACCTAGAACTAATGAGCGAGCGAGAGCTAAGCCGCCAACAATCGCACTTGCTGATGATCCAAGTCCGCGACCATGTGGAATTACATTTTTGGCACGAATTGCTAATCCGCGCGGGCGACCACCGATGTAATCAAAACCAGCAAACATTGCTTTGACTAGTAAATTCTTTTCATTGCGTGGCAAATTATCTGCGCCTTCGCCAATGACGTCGATATCTAAACCAGGTTCATCAATTACTCGCGCCACATACTTATCGTGCATTTGCAATGCCAACCCGAGTGAATCAAAGCCAGGACCCAAGTTGGCACTAGTTGCCGGAACTTGAATCTGGCTGGGAGTTGCGCGGAAAGTTGGTTTCGCCATTTTTTATCCCCTAGTTCTTGCGACCTAGAGACCTAACGCTTTCGCAGCAGCTTTAGCGTTAACGGGAACAATCTTTGGTTTAGCTGCACCTTCGAGTGCCCATTGGACATCTTTTAAGCCATGTCCGGTAACAGTAATAACAATCTTTTTACCAGTTGGCAGCTTATTCGCCTTCTTGTACTTGATCAAACCAGCAAGACCGGCAGCGCTAGATGGCTCAACAAAGATGCCTTCTTTAGCTGCAATTAAGCGGTAAGCAGCCAGAATTTCACGATCGGTAACTGAATCAATTACGCCGCCTGATGAATCACGGGCTTCAATAGCTTGCGCCCATGAAGCTGGATTACCAATGCGAATTGCAGTGGCAATTGTTTCTGGCTTAGTAATAATTTTGTTCTTAACGATCGGTGCCGAACCAGCTGCTTGGAAACCCCACATTTGTGGCAACTTAGTTGAGATGCGATCTTGGTTATATTCGCGATAGCCCTTCCAGTACGCAGTGATGTTTCCGGCATTACCGACCGGCAGCACATGCAGATCTGGTGCATCACCTAAAAGATCTACGACTTCAAAAGCGCCAGTCTTTTGGCCTTCAATACGAAATGGATTAACTGAGTTAACGAGGGCAACTGGATAATCGGTTGCTAAGTCGCGCGCCAAAGTTAAGCAATCATCGAAGTTTCCATTTACTTGCAAGATGGTTGAATCGTGTGCGATTGCTTGGGCTAACTTACCCATTGCAATTTTGCCATTCGGAATCAAAACCACTGGTCGCATGCCAGCTTTAACTGCATAAGCCGCAGCACTTGCTGAAGTGTTTCCAGTTGAAGCACAAATAACTGCCTTGGCACCATCTTCGGCTGCTTTAGAGATCGCCATTGTCATGCCGCGATCTTTAAATGAACCCGTTGGGTTAGTGCCTTCGAATTTAATCCAAACATCATTGCCAAGAAGCTCAGATAGATTGCACGCATAAATAAGAGGAGTGCCACCTTCGCGCAGTGAAACTATCGGGGTCTTGGCTGAAACTGGTAAGCGATCGCGATATTCCTCGATGACTCCGCGCCATTGATGTGCGCCAGCAGATTTAGCGGTTTTGTTTCCAAATAAACCCATTACGCACCAACACCTTCGACTCGAATTACGCTCTCAACATTTTTAACAATATCCATTGCTTTAAGTGCATCAACTGTGGCATCTAAATCATCTTCAGTTGCCGCGTGAGTGACCACGATTAGCTCAGCATCGGCGCCCATGCCAGATTGGCGAACACCTTGAATAGAAACGCCTTGGTTAGCAAAAACAGTTGCGATACTTGCTAAAACACCTGATTTATCAGCTACCCAGAGGCGGATTAAGAACTGTGATTTCACGTCGCCCAGAGGTGCGATATCTAAATCTGCGTAATCACTTTCGCCATATCCAACTGTGGAATAAGCCCGGTGACGAGTAACTGCAACTAAGTCACCCAAGATGGCAGATGCAGTTGGAGCACCACCGGCGCCGCGACCATAGAACATGAGTTGGCCAGCAGCTTCGGATTCAACATAAACGGCGTTAAATGCATCGCGCACATTTGCCAGAGGGTGGGTCAGCGGCAACATAACTGGATGCACTCGAACTGAAATTTCATCTTTTACAGTGAGCTCAGCGATTGCCAGTAATTTAATTACTGAGTTCATTACTTTGGCGGCAGCAATATCATCGGCGCTGATATTTGAAATACCTTCGCAATAAACTTCATCAATTGTGACAGTGCTGTGAAAAGCCAAGCTAGCAAGAAGCGCTGCTTTAGCAGCTGCATCATGACCTTCGATATCAGCAGTTGGATCTGCTTCGGCGTAGCCAAGTTTTTGCGCTTCGGCTAATACATCGGCAAAGTTGCGACCTTCTTCGTGCATTTTGGTCAAGATGTAATTAGTTGTACCGTTAACAATGCCCATCACGCGAGTGATTTGATCGCCCGCAAGTGATTCACGCATTGATCGAATAATTGGAATCGCACCCGCAACTGCAGCTTCGTAGTAAAGATCAACACCGGCTGCATCGGCTGCGTTAAAAAGTTCGTGTCCGTGAGTTGCTAGCAAAGCTTTGTTTGCAGTGATTACTGATTTCTTATTCGCAATTGCGGCCAAAATTAATTCGCGGGCTGGTTCGATACCGCCCAAAACTTCAATGACAATGTTGATCTCTGGAGCGTTAACAACCGAGAATAGATCTGTAGTTAATAGCGCTGCCGGAATTCCTTCACGAGCACCAGCGGTACGAACACCGATTTTCTTCAAGACAAGTTCGGCGCCTGAGCGCTTGGAAAGCTCTTCTTGGTCAGATTGGAGCAGGCGAGCAACTTGGCTACCAACAACACCGCAGCCGAGCATGCCAATCGAGATGGTCTTAAGTTCGCTGCTCATTGGACAATTCTTTCACAGATGGGGTGATGCGCGTTAAATATCGAGGTTTAATAGATCGGCTTCAGTCTCACGGCGCACAATTACGCGGGCTTTGCCATCTTTTACTGCAATCACAGGTGGTTTTGGCACATGGTTGTAATTACTTGCCATTGAACGGCCATATGCACCAGTTGCCGGAACTACGATTAAATCTGTTGGGGCGATATCGGCTGGTAAATCAATTTCGCTAATAACAATGTCGCCGGTTTCGCAATGTTTTCCGACTAATCGAGAATTGCTGTTGGTACTGGTTGATGTGCGGTTTGCTAAAACTGCGAAATATTCGGCGTCGTAAAGAGCTGGACGCGCGTTATCGCTCATGCCACCATCGATAGAAATGTATTTACGGATCTCGCCAGTTTCTAGCGTGACATCTTTGGTGGTACCAACTTCGTAAAGAGTGAACATAGTTGGGCCAACAATTGCGCGACCTGGTTCAATTGAAATTTTTGGCACCGCTAAGTTCGCAGCAGCACAGGCAGCCTTAACAGTTTTTGCGAGAGCTGGAATTACATCTGAAGGCTTAACCGTTACTTCGCCAGGTAGATACGCAATTGCATAACCGCCACCTAAATCAAGTTCTGGTAATTCGCTACCGAATGCATCGCGGTACTTAGCAAGTAGTCCAATTAACCGCTCTGCTGCTAATTCAAAAGATTCAACCCCAAAAATTTGCGAACCAATATGGGAGTGGAAACCGCGCAGCTCAAGTGATGGGTGTTTACGCACTGCCTCGATTGCCGCCCATGCTGCTCCGCTGGCAATTGAAAAACCAAACTTCACATCTTCGTGTGCAGTCGAAATAGATTCGTGGGTGTGGGCTTGAATGCCTGGCGTTAGGCGCAGATAAACTCGTTGCACTTTTCCGAACTTGGCTGCAGCTGCTGCAACCCGCTCGATCTCGTGCAATGAATCCATCACGATGGTGCCAACGCCAACATCTACTGCGCGCTCGATTTCACTTAAGGATTTATTGTTGCCGTGAACCTCAATTTTGGCTGGGTTTACGCCACCGGCAAGTGCCACGGCTAACTCGCCAGAAGTACAAACATCGATACCGATTCCCAGAGTGGTTATCCAGCGAGCCACTTCAGTACAAATAAAGGCTTTAGCCGCGTAATAAACCGTACCTGCGTTTTCGCCAAAGTTTACTTTCAGCGAATCATTCCAAGCTAATGCACGGGTACAAAAATCAGCTTCATCTAAAACAAATGCGGGCGTGCCAAATTCTTTCGCAAGTGTTGTAGCCGAGATACCGCTAATACTTAATTCAGCACCACTGCGGTCGACAGCTTGAGACCACATATTTTCACTTGAATTCGCTGATCTGGTAATTGTCATAGTTACATCCGCTCTGGTGCGCTGACACCAAGTAGTTGCAATCCATTATTTAAAGTTTGTTTAGTGGCAGCACAAAGTGCAGCACGTGCCGAATGAACAGCAGTTGCTGGTTCATCGCCGAGTGGAAGCACGCGGCAGTCGGCATAGAAACCGTGATACACGCCAGCTAATTCTTCGAGGTAGCGAGCAACGCGATGTGGTTCGCGAAGTTCAGCAGCGCTTGCAACGACTCGTGGGAACTGCGCTAGTGAACCAAGCAGTTCATTCTCGCGATCATGTGAAAGTTGCGCCGGATCAAAATCAGCCAGGGCGCTTGAAATATTTAATTCAGTGGCATTGCGTAGTACGGCAGCAATGCGAGCATGTGCGTATTGCACGTAATAGACCGGATTCTCGTTGGTGTTAGATTTCAAAATATCAACATCTAAAACCATTGGCGTTTCAACTGGATAACGAATCAAGGTGTAACGAGCAGCGTCAACACCAACTTTTTCAACGAGCTCTTCGAGAGTAATAATTGTGCCGGCGCGCTTAGAGAGTTTTACTTCCTCGCCGCCTTCCATAATTTTCACTAACTGTCCGATTAAGACATCGACGTTGTACTCAGGGTCATCGCCGGCGCAAGCAGCAGTGGCTTTTAGGCGGCCTACATAGCCATGGTGATCAGCACCAAGCATGTAGATACAGATATCAAAGCCACGCTCGCGCTTATTGATGTAATAAGCGGTATCTGAAGAGAAATAGGTAAACGAGCCATCGCTTTTAATTAATACTCGATCTTTGTCGTCACCATAATCAGTAGTGCGCAGCCAAGTAGCGTCTTCGAGTTCGAAAACGTGGCCTTGCTTGCGCAATTTATCCATACCATGTTCGACGGCGCCGCTTTCGTGCAAAGTGCGTTCAGAGAACCAGACATCGAAATGAGTTCGGAAAGTTTCTAGAACTCCTTGTTGCTGAGCAAGTTGTAATTTATATGCGCGCTCGCGGAACTCGGTTGTACGCGCGGCACCTGATAACTCCAGAATACTTTTATCTGCAGCAACTAAAGTTTTAGCTAAGTCGCCAATGTATTCGCCTTGATAACCATTTTCTGGAATTGGTAAACCAAGTGCTGCAGCTTCAACTGAGGCACCGAATAAATCCATCTGGTTTCCGCGATCATTGATGTAAAACTCTTGGGTGACTTTCGCACCCGCTGCACTTAGTACGCGACCAAGCGCATCTCCAACTGCGGCCCAACGAGTGTGACCTAAATGCAATGGGCCAGTTGGGTTCGCACTAATGAATTCAAGATTGATGCTTACGCCATTAAGCGAATTTCCGTGACCGTACTTTTCACCGGCAGTTAATATGGTGCGAACTAATTCGGCTTGGCTCGCTCGATTTAAAGTGATGTTGATAAATCCTGGGCCAGCAATATCAACTGAAGTAATTGAATCGAGTGCGGTTAAGTCTGCTGCAATAATTTTTGCTACTTCTTGCGGAGCTATGTCGGCAGCTTTTGCTAACTGCAAAGCGATCGAAGTTGCGTAATCGCCATGGTCACGATTTTTTGGCCGTTCGAGCCGAACGCTGGCGGGGACCACGCCGGTAAAAGCGCCCCGAGCAATCGCCTGCGCGACTACGCCCAAGATGTGCGCCTCGAGGGCGGTTTGCGCATCTTGCGTAGATTCCACGCTGGGGCTGATTTCTGGGCTCACCGCGCAAGGTTACCGTTACACCTATCTATCTTGCTTCTAACGATTGGTTACCCCTATCTACGCGAGTAATCAGGCTTCAGTAGGAAGTCAGGCTAGAAATATGGATAAGTCAGGCTGGAAATATGGATCTTTGCCCCTGTTTTGAATTCACTTTTAGCAAAGCTAGCAGTTACCAAACTGTTAGCGACTAAGTGCTAAATGTCTGATTTCTCCTAGTGACCTTTTGGACAAATCCCACTACCTTCGGAGCAGGTTTCATCCTCTTCATCTGGTTGAAAAAAGTTTCACCAGGGATGTGCCACCTTTCGAAAGGTTATCAATCTATGTCAAAGCGCCGTATTGCGTTCACTGCAGTTATTGCTGCAGTTGCAATCGCACTAACAGGTTGTTCAAAGAGCGACGAAGCCGCTGATGGTTTCGTTGGTGTAATCCTTCCTGATGCTGCTTCATCGGCTCGTTGGGAAACAGCAGACCGTGGATTCCTACAAGCAGCTTTCGATGCTGCTGGAGTTAAGGTCGACATCCAGAATGCAAATGGCGATAAGGCCGCATTCCAAACAATTGCTGATCAAATGCTTTCAGCAGGTGCCAAGGTTCTAATCATGGTTAACCTAGATTCAGATTCAGCTAAGGCTGTTCAGGATAAGGCTGCTGATGTTAAATGCTTCGCGGAAACGATCGAGTGCAACGTAGGCATCTTTAGCACCATCTGATTCGGCGCCTTCGCGACCACCCCAAGCAACATAAATTTCTGCGCCAAGTTCGGCAGCAAGGTCAATGTTGCGCATGGTCTTTTTAATTGCATAGCGACGAATATCGCGATCATTCGAAGTAAACGCACCATCTTTGAAAACCGGGTGGCTAAATAGATTAGTTGTTGCCATCGGAACTTTCATTCCAGATGTGGCAAGAGCTGCCTTAAAGCGATCAATATGTGATTGACGATCAGCATCGTTACTTCCGAACGGAATTAGGTCATCATCATGGAAAGTCACACCATAGGCACCGCGCGCAGCGAGCTCGTTAACTGTGCGAACTGGGTCAAGTGCCTCGCGGGTTGCATCGCCGAATGGATCGCGTGCCTGCCAGCCGACGGTCCAGAGACCGAAAGTGAATTTATCTGCTGTAGTGGGTGTTAAAGCCATGATTTGACCCTTTCATACGCGCTCGTTTTGGAACTATGCCGAACTTACCTCTAATCTTGCCCAGTATCTAGAGGACAGCAGCGGGACAAGTTTTTACAATATGGCCAACTGAAATCAACTAGGTGGCACGAAAGTTATGAAGGCACTCTTAAGCGGGAGTGGTGAAATGGCAGACACGCAGGTCTTAGGAACCTGTGTCTTCGGACGTGCGGGTTCAAGTCCCGCCTCCCGCACACAATTATTTCAATTTAGCTAATTTAGTTGAGTTTCGAAACTACTTATAACTCCCCGCAAAAGTTAGATTGCTCCTATGGCTAAAAAGTCTGCCGCAAAAATTAAAATGGAAGCCGCTGAGATTAAGCGCGCAGCTGCTGCACGGCGCGAAGCCAAGAAGTTACAAAGTTCAATTGCCGATTCTGAAGCTACGGCAACAAATAGCGATCTCGATCTGGATTACTACGCCTCTGTCGATCAAGTATGGCGCGAATTAGGGCTAGCAGCACCGGCCAGAAGAGCACTTATTAATGATGGCTTATTTGAACTCTCAGATCTTCGCAAGACTTCATTGGCTGCAGTGAAGGAGTTACACGGCATGGGACCAAATGCGATTCGCATTTTGACGACCGAAATGAAGAAAGCTGATCTATCTTTTCGGAAATGAGTTAACTAGATGTTCACCTAAATCTAGATTTTTTCGCCAAGTTTGGTTTAACCTTGAGGGTATGAGCGATGAAAAAAAGCAGCCAACGGTTCTCTTTGTATGTGTTCACAATGCTGGCCGGTCACAAATGGCAGCAGGATTTATGACTTCGCTATCTGGCGGAAAAGTGCGAGTGCTATCAGCTGGCTCTGCACCTAAAGAAACCATTAATCCAATTGCAATTGAAGCTATGTCTGAACTTGGAATTGATATTGCTCACGAAGTTCCAAAAATTCTAACCACCGAATCAGTGCAAGAGTCCGATGTAGTAATCACTATGGGATGCGGCGACACTTGCCCATTCTTCCCAGGAAAGCGCTACGAAGATTGGGTTCTCGAAGATCCAGCAGGCCAAGGTATTGAGCCAGTGCGCATCATCCGTGATGAAATCAAGCGTCGCGTGACCCAGTTGTTATCTGAAATCATTTAAATCAATCTATAGTTCAACTCTTGACCTTGATTCAGGAGATTTGAAATGAGCATAAAAGAGATCGCGGCGGCTTATCGCCAGAGTACTGAGGCATTTGAAAAACTTGTTGCCTCGATTCCGTCAGATCAACTTGATACCAAGCATCCTGAAGGTTGGTCACCGCGCCAAGTTATTCATCACATGGCTGACTCTGAAGCGCAGTCATATGCTCGCATTCGACGTTTGATTGCTGAACCTGAAGGAACTTCGATTCAAGGTTATGACGAGAACGCTTGGGGAGCTTCAGCTGTTTTGGGTTATGCCACACTTCCAATTGATTTCTCAGTAAAAGTCTTTAGTGCAGTGCGCGCTTCATCGTTGATCATGATTGAAAGACTTACCGATGCTGACCTAGCAAAATCTGGTATTCACTCTGAGAGTGGGCCATTTAGCATCGAGAAATGGTGCCGTGCTTATACCGCGCACCCACTTGATCACATTGGCCAGATTGAAAAAGCGCTTCGCGGCGAAAACTAGCCGAGAGTGAGCGAGCCAATTAGTAATTCGGTAGCGCCACCGACTAATCCAGTAGTACCGCCAAAGCTGCGCGGTTGGTTTCACTTAGGGGCAACGCCGGCCGTAATCATTGCTTCCCTGGTACTTTTTCTGCTTAGTCGTAACTCAGTTAAGTTTGCAATCGCACTTTATTCAATCACTGCAATTTTATTGTTTAGCGTTTCTGCCATTTACCATCGCGTTCCGTGGTCGCCAGCAAAGAAGAAAATCTGGCGCCGCTGGGATCATGCAAATATTAATTTGTTAATCGCTGGTTCCTATACGCCGTTTGCAGTTACTTTGCTAGAAGGTCGCGATCGCACAATTTTGCTCTCAGTTATCTGGACTGGGGCTTTAATTGGTGTCGCAGTTCGAGTCTTCTGGGTTGGTGCGCCACGATGGTTATATGTTGCTAATTATTTAATTCTCGGCTGGGTCGCAATTATTTATACGCCGCATCTCTATCGAGCTGGTGGTTGGTGGGTTATCTTGCCAATTATTTTCGGAGGCTTGCTTTACTCAATTGGGGCAATTTTCTACGCACTCAAGCGACCAGGGCGAGAAGCGAAATATTTTGGTTTCCACGAGCTCTTCCATATCTTCGTACTAGCGGCATGGATCTCGCAGTATGTGGCAATCTGCGTTGCCGTTTACAGATCCCGCTAATCACGCCCATTTTCACCCTGCATTAGCCCTGCACTAACCCCACTTTTAGGTATGGCGCTTTTGCTCTAATCTAAGCCTTCCGTAAGTGTTTAAAGAGCATAAAGAGGTAGCAATGGCCGAGAAGAACTCCTTCCTTAACTGGGTTGGATTTAAAGGCGAAGAAAGCAGTCAACCAAATTCGGTTGATCGTATTCGCGAGCTTGAAGCGCAGCTAAACGATCTGCGCTCGCGTCGCGATATCACCACGCTATCCAAAGAAGAATTCGAAATTCTGGCAACTGAAACTGCCATGACCATGATCAAGTCGGCGCAACTTCGCGAAGCAAAGGCCCAAGCTGCAGCTGACCGTCTGGTTACCGAAACAAATCGCGCTGCTAAAGATGCGTTAGAAAATGCCGAACAAAAAGCTCGCTCAGTTCTATCTGGCGCCGAAACACGTGGGCGTAAGTATTTACAAGCAGCTGAAACTGAAGCCGAAGAAATGGTTGCTAAGGCTGAAGTTGAAGCCGAAACACTTTTTGAAAATAAGAAGCGCGAAGTAACTGCGCTAGCAACTGCTGCACGTCGCGAAGGCGAACGCATAATTACCGAGGCAACTTCAGAAGTTGGTAGTTATCGCCAATGGTTAGCCAGCGTTATTTCTGAAGCTGAACGTCTATACAAAGTGCAGACTCAATCACTTGATCAAGCTGAAAGCGCCATTCAACAATCGCGCGCTCGCCTGCAGAGTTCATTTGAACGTCTCGCTCAATTACAAGATCAAGTTCTTCAGAACTTAAATGCTGATGACACAATTATTAATCGTGGCCCAATTCGTGTCGCCAGCGAGCGCACCAAAGTAGCAATTGAGGCGCCAAAGAAAACTAAGTCAGCAGCTCGTAAACCTGCGAAAAAGGCGGTTGCTAAAAAACCTGTAAAGAAAGCTGCTGCAAAACGTAAGTAGTTTCTTACCGATTACCAAATAGTTATGTCATCAAAAAAACGTGGGATCACCCATATCCCTGCAATTGATGGTTTGCGTGCTGTCGCAGTAATCGCGGTAATGCTTTACCACCTAGGTTTTTCTTGGATTCCCGGTGGCTTTCTCGGCGTAGATCTATTCTTTGTAATTTCCGGTTATGTAATCACTCGCCTACTGCTCGATTCAATTCAGCGCAGTGGCGGTTTAGATCTACGTGCTTTCTATCTAGCTCGCGTACGGCGATTACTGCCACCGTTGCTCTTTATGATTTTTGGAACCGCAATCTTTGTGGGCATCTGGGCACCAGAAACCACTCGCCGACTATTAAGCGATGCTCCTTTCTCGGTCTTCGGCGGCATGAATTGGTGGCTAGTTTTTCGCGAGACTGATTACTTCGAAGCGATTGGGCGCCCACCTCTACTGCAACACACGTGGTCTCTAGCTGTTGAAGCCCAGTTCTATTTATTTTGGCCATTAGTGCTGCTTTTGATTCTTAAGTGGTTTGGCAAGAAGCGAATTCCTGGGGCTGCGCTAACTATTGCGGCCATCTCGGGCATTACGCTTTTTATTGTTTCACTCTCACTAGATGCGGCGAATAGCACTCGAGTAAGCCACATTTACTTTGGAACCGATACTCACAGCATTGGTTTATTCCTAGGCGCTGCTTTGGCAGTTAGCTGGATTCCACAAAATTTAAAGAGTGAAGTTTCACAGCGAGCCCAGGATTTTGTTGATGGCATTGGCGTAATCGGTTTCATCGGAATCCTTGGGGCTTTCTTATTGATTAACGAAAGTGACCCTACGCTTTATCGCATAGCTTTCCCGCTTGCCGGAATCTTTGGTTGCGCAATTCTTACTTCGGTCGTGCACCCAGCATCTCGCTTCGCACCATTATTACGCACTAGAACACTGGTCTGGATCGGCGAGCGATCATATGCAATTTACTTGTGGCACTGGATTGTCTTTCAATTAACTCGCCCCAGCGTTGATATTGCTGGGCAAGAGTGGGCGCTCTACACAGTGCGTTTCTTAATCGTTCTAGCTTTAGCTGACATTTCTTTGCGGTTAGTTGAATTACCAGTTCGAAGTGGCGCAGTTGAATCTTGGTTCCGCGGAATGAAGTATCGAACTAAGAAAGTTCGTATTCGTCAAAAGTTCTCAGTTGCTCTTGGAATCATCGCACTAGTTGCAGCAACCACTGCAATTAGTGCAAATGCGATCTCAGTTGCCGACCAAGAAGCTGCGGCATTAGAAAAAGAATTAACGCAAGAACTCAAACCGTCCGCAAATAAGCCACCGTTAATGTCTAGCGTAGGACAGCCTGAGCTCTGGGTTGCTGGTGACTCTGTCATTTTGGGTATTCGTTACGAACTCGGCGATCAACGCAACATTGCCTTAATAAATGCTCGCGTTGGCCGACAAGCACCAGAGTTATTAGAAGTTCTAGAACGTGACAAATTAGCTGTTGGCGATGCTCCAGTGATTTTCAATTTAGGAAATAACAACGCCCTGACCAGAACTCAAGTTGCTGAAGTTTTCGCAGAGGTAGCTAATCAAAGTCAGATCATCGTCGTGAATACCGCTGTGCCACGACCATGGCGCGATGCAAACAATGCGCTAATTGCTGAATTTGCCGCGGCTAACCCACGTGCTCAAGTAGTCGATTGGGCAACAATCTCGCAGAATCGACCGGATTATTTCGCACCTGACGGTGTTCATTTAAGACCAGCTGGAATCAAGGTTTACGTTGCTGCAATTCTGGAAGCTCTCGATAAATAAGAGTGCATTAAAAGTGAAACCAGAAATAAAAAAGACCCCGAGTTGTTACTCGAGGTCTTTCTTATTAATTCCCTATTTCTTCAAGCTAGCTACTTGTATTGACCAGGCAATCCGAAAATCTTTGCTGGTGCAACTTGGCCATCTGAGTAAACGCTAGAAACTCGGAACTGAGTCCAGCCGCCTTCGCTCTTAGCCATTTCTAAAGTTGTTTGATCAGCTGGAACTGTGGCAACGCTCTGCCATTCTTTTCCATCTGGAGCAATCTCAACTAAATAACCCGTCAAACCTTCAACAGCTGATGGGGCAAACCAACGCAACTTGATTCCTTCAGCTGTGCCGAGAGCAACAAACTTTCCTGGTGCTTCGATTGCAGCAACTGCTGCACCGCTTGCTGATTCGGTTGGTGTTGCCGAAACTTCAGCTGTAGCACTTGGTTCAGCTGATGCAGATGCAGTAGGTGTTGGTGCTACATCATCGTCTTTTGAAGACGACTGTGAGATAACTACAAAAGCTAATACTGCGATACCAACAATGACTGCGAATACAACGCGGCTTGAAGCGCCTTGTTGTTTAGCAGCTGGTGCTGCAGGACGAGCAGGTGCTGCAGGTGCTGCAGGTGCGACAGGAGCTGCAACACGAGGTGCTGATGAAGTTACTGGTACTGCAGGAACTCTTACTGTTGCGGCAGAAGATTTTTTCGCAGCGGCTTTCTTAGCTACTCGCTTCTTTGGAGCTGCTTTCTTAGCAACTTTCTTTGCTGGCTTCTTAGAAACAGCTTTCTTAATAGTCTTTTTAGCAGCTGGCTTCTTGGCAGCGGCTTTCTTCTTGGCTACAGCTTTTTTCGCTGCTGGCTTCTTAGCTACAACTTTTTTAGCCGCAGCTTTTTTAGCTGGTGCCTTCTTTGTTGCTTTCTTAGCAACTTTCTTCTTTACAGCCACGTTAACTCCTTGGGTAGCGGTACGCGCGCAAGTAACGCACTCGGATAAGCCAAGGTTACCGTAGCGATTAGAGCATTTCTAAGACAAACGGGGCTATTGCTCTTAGTGATTTTCCGCGATGGCTAATGGCATCTTTCTCGGAAGCGCTCATTTGTGCGCTGGAAATAGTTAATCCATCAGGCTGAAAAAGCGGGTCATAGCCGAAGCCATTTTTGCCGATCGGTTCGTGGCCGATAGAGCCGTAAAAACGCCCTTCGCGGGTGACTTCGCGACCATCGGGCATTACTAGCGCTGTCACGCAGATGAAATAAGCGGTTCGTTTTCCATCGGGCACATGTATTAACTCTTGCAAAAGTTTGGCGTTATTCGCAGCATCATCACCATGCGTACCCGCGAATCGTGCTGAAAAGATTCCAGGTGCACCGTAAAGCGCTTCAACGCAGAGGCCGCTGTCATCAGCTATTGCGGGTAACCCAGTTTCGGCGCAGATTGAACGAGCTTTAAGTAAAGCGTTCTCTTCGAAAGTATCGCCCGTTTCTTCGACATCGCTAGTCTCTGGAAACTTTTCTAGCCCAAGTAATCGAATGCTGCCGGGTGCTAATTCATCAAGAATGCGTCGGAATTCTTCGATCTTACCTTTATTGCGCGTAGCTAAAACTAAATCTTTCATTGTTACTCCTTTAGCTGCATTCCATAAAGATATGTTCTTACTTATTTCGTTTTTGAAACAATTACTTTGCTAGCGCTGCCGCTTGATGTTTTCCTAAATCTTTACATCCGGCAACTGCAAGATCTAATAATTGATTTAGCAGGTCGCGATCAAATGGCACGCCTTCGGCAGTTCCTTGCACCTCAATGAATCGACCATCGCCACTGCAAACAACATTCATATCGGTATCTGCGCGCACATCTTCTTCATAACAAAGATCAAGCATCGGTACTCCACCAACTATGCCCACACTTACCGCTGCGACTGAATCAGATAATGGATTAGCAGTTGCTTTAATGTGACCTTGGCTCTTTGCCCAATTGATTGCATCAGCGAGTGCGACATAAGCACCAGTGATTGCTGCAGTGCGAGTTCCGCCATCTGCTTGTAAAACATCGCAGTCGATGACGATGGTGTTTTCACCAAGTTCTTTAGTATTAATGACTGCGCGCAGTGACCGGCCGACTAAACGAGAGATCTCTTGTGTGCGACCACCCAGTTTGCCCTTAACGCTTTCGCGATCAGAGCGAGTGTGAGTTGCACGAGGCAACATCGCATATTCTGAAGTAACCCAGCCAGTGCCGCTGTCTTTTAACCAACGTGGGACACCTGGTGAAAATGAAGCCACGCAAAGTACGCGAGTTTTGCCAAACTCAACTAATACCGAGCCTTCGGCATGATCTAGCCAATTGCGCGTGATCTTAATTTCGCGCAGATCTGTTACTGCCCGGCCATCATTACGTGTGGTTGTCATCATTTCCTCAGCTGTCTTTCGTTTTTGTTGGTGAATATTAGGTTGGTTTATTTCTTGAAACTTAAGCAAGCGATTGATGTTCGACTTGACCAACTTCTGGCCCTAGGAAACGTCGGGCTAGCGTTTCGAAAGCAGCCGCG
>Ga0247843_1004757_pt1 | contig 19882 bp, 18 predicted proteins | sample LaCruzMarch2017__FD_192420 | JGI IMG/M metagenome (GOLD analysis project Ga0247843, IMG submission 192420) | Freshwater microbial communities from meromictic Lake La Cruz, Castile-La Mancha, Spain - LaCruzMarch2017_8m | ecosystem: Environmental > Aquatic > Freshwater > Lake | place: Spain...
CCAGATTGACTGGAATCTGCTCTTCACACCTACAGCGCTGACTTGATTGCTTGGATAGATCACTTAACGCAAAACAACTTGTACACAATGAAAGAGACATGGCACATACCCTGACTGGGCCCATGAAAAAGACCCGCTACTTCCGACGGTGTCTTTCATCGCCGGCAGGTATTCCTTGAGGGCCACCGAACGCGGGTCGAACATTGCGCGGAGGGCACTAAGCATGCTCAAGGGCTTATCGCTTAGTTCTTTACCTAGGAGCAATATAACACCAAGGTACGACAAGATATTCCTTCTTTATCGCAGGAATATATTCGCTTGAATGACCGTTACACCCACTACCTGCATTACCAAAGTTGGGTGACGTCAAACAGGATTATTAAAGTCCTTGTGGATAACTTCCTGAACGTGGATAACTTCCTGAACAAAATCTGTAGCAGATCTAAACAGATTGCAGAATTGGCTTTGCAAGTAAAAACGGGCTACAACGTCGTGGCCCCTAAACGAAAGGACTACATGTCTACAAATATAAGAATGGCGCCAATGGTTGCCGGAGCAGAGCTACTTATCGATGGGGATAAAGTCACAATCAACCAACTCTCTATAACTAACCCAGAGCTGGCCGCTTACCTCACGTCCAAGGCAGGCCCCGAGCAGTTAGTTGCCCTGGTCGACCTAATCAACCTCGCTGTCAGCGTGAAAAACCTCGCCGGCAGTTCGCTCGAGTCAGAGAACATCAAAAAATCTGCAGAGCTAGTAGTTCAGAGCCTTAACGGTACTGTCGCTACTTTACTGCGGGATATCACTTCAAAGACCGATCAGCTAGTCCACCCTGAAACGGGCATCGTGGCCCAAAAGATGCGCGAAACCGCATCAGCCATTGGTGTCGATCAGGATGCAAAGCTCCGGAACTTGCTCTCCCCTAAGCAAGAAGGAACACCAATTGCAGATCTGCAAACAGCAATAACCACAGCGCTAAGCACTCATGTAACAAACATCAAGACCGACATCGCCAGTGTCACCGATCTTGTTAGCCAATTCATCGGTGCTCAGAAAAAGGGTAAAGAGGTCTATGCGAATTCACGTGAAAAGGGCGGAGATCTTGAGGCACTACTAGATTCAATGATTCAGCCTGAAGCAGCCGTCCACGGCGATGATGCTAAATACACCGGTGATACAGCTTCCCCGTACGGGAAAAATGTTGGTGATGAAGTTATCACTCTCAACCCTGAGATTACCGGGGGAGAAGAAGTAAACATCGTCTGGGAAGCAAAGACGGATAAATCCTTCAAGGATGCAAAAGGTCGCTTAAAGCGCGACAAAGTTGCAGCTGAGCTAAACGATGCGATGGATAATCGTGATGCAGTTTGTGCAATCTTTGTCTCCGATGCACGTGAACTTGATCTATCAGTCCAGCCGGTATGGCAGGAGTTTGAAGGCAACAAACTCACAATCGTCTTGGACGACGAAGATCCGGATCAACGTTTAGTACGCATGGCTTATTTGTGGGCCCGTGCATACGCAATCAAGTCGATCGCACCGGAAGATAGTGAAAGCTCTATCGATATCGAAGCCATCGATCGTGTTATCCAGAACCTCGCTCGTGAATTTAAGCGTCTCAAGCAACTGAAGGATTTCCACACCCCCATCCGCAAGAACATTGAATCAGCGCAAAAGTTCGTTGAGGAGTTCCAGGACAACCTGGATGAGATGCTCGATGAACTCAGCGAATTAGTCGCGGCTGCTGAAGAGGACGAGGAGTAGCACATATCGCACAGCACCGCCTGGCACTTCTACCCTTGGGGTAGCTAGGCGGTGCTTTGCACCATCGAACAAGTGTTCGAATATATGTTACTCTCCGCTTCCCCCTAAGGATCCCCCAGCCACGGCAGCACCCCTTGTCAGTGACTCTCGGTAACTTAAGTAACTGTCCGAAGCACATTCCCGGAGAAGAAGGAAACGGTGAGCGCAGAAAACAACAATGAGAACAACACCCAAGAGCAGGAACTCTGGGAGCGCATTAGCACGACCGAAGGTGCCGAACGAGCTGAGGTTCTAGATGAACTCAGCCATATCGCATACCGGCGAGATGATTTCAACGAATGCTTGCAACTCGTTGACACATCAATCGATATCTATTGCAAACTAGGTATTGATTCACACATCAAAGAACTAATCCACCTCTATGAAGGAAAAGCGTTTTCACTTAGGCACTTGAATCGCCTTGCTGAATCTGCAGATACATTTGAAGATATAGCTAAGCTGCATCAAATCGAAGATGATACAGAAGGCTATATCCGCGCCAGGCGCGCAGCTGCCTGTGACTGGTACGAGGTTAAAGAGTGGCAGAAATGTCTAGATGGACATAGCGCAGCAAGGGATTCAATTGATCCAAATGCAACGCCGATGTCGATGGGAAATGACCTTCTAAACATTGGAATGGCACAAGCAAAGTTAGAGCTGCACGAGCTAGCAATTGAAAACTACTTAAACGCACGCAAGCTGTTCAAAGAAGCAAAGAGTCCGGAATCGGTGAACTGGGTAGATATCTACGCCACGATTTCTTACTTTGAAATTGGTAATGGCCCAGAAGCCAAATTCCATGCCAAGCATTACTTTAATTATTCAAAAGTCGCCGAAAATCTGTCGATGGAAGGATTCGCACGATATCGACTTGGCAAAGCACATCTTCTCTGCCAGGAGTTTGAGAACGCCGAGCGCGAGCTCACCGCAGCGCTCGAACTTTTAACACTGGATGAAAAGAAAGATTGGGAAGAAATTCTCGGCGCTAACCACGCACTAGCCCAAGCACTAGTTGCGCTGGGCCGTGAAGAGGAAGCCAATACCCGGCTAGAACGAATCGTCACCATCGAAGAAACGCTTTGTGACGATGAAAAGGCCGCATAACTCATCTGTATATGGGTCGGGCGCTTTCGATACGAAAGTGCCCGACCTTAGCAATGTGGAAGGCGCACAGGCATGGGCTGCGGTGAATAAGACCTTCTCGGACTCAAGCCCGAGAAGGGGAGAGAAATTCTCACAAACCCTGGACATCAGCACTCAGGGCGGAAAAGATTCCCCTTGGGGGAGAGCCTGCGAACATCGACGGGTGTTATGAGATTCGCTGAGATAATGAATTGGGATTAGGGTGAAACTATGAGCGTTGATAAATTCGTCATCCCGTTCGAAAAACTCCGGGTTGGAATCCAAGACTCTAGATCACTTTTGCCCAAGTTTAGAGAAATTTTTTATGCGCTAAAACCAGAAGTTGACGAGCTCGAAAACTTTATCAACTCAACTGAACAAGTTCTTGAAAATCCACCACCGGTGACAATAGCCCTCCTTGGCAGCACGGGAGCGGGGAAAAGCACATTGATCAATAGACTGGTTGGCGCTGACGTTCTTCCGAATTCTGGAAGCAAAGTATGCACAGCAGGCATAACGCGTCTAAAGTATTTGGATTCAGATGATTTCAAAATTACAGTGACCTTTTCTGACCTAAACTCATGGGAACAAGAGTTAAAGACCTTAGATGCAATAGAGACTGACGTGACTGCAGACGAGGAACAACTAGGTGATGCAAAAAAAGACTCCGGCAAATCTCAGATTTCTAGAGAGGAGCGAGAGAGATTTATTGCGGTTTATGGAATTGCGGCTTTTGACAATTTCGTAAAGACCCGAAACAAAAATCAATTAGTTCTTCCGCCTAAAGTTTTGGATGCGTTCAATCAAAAGACTATAACTCTCACAGCGAAAGATTCTAAAGAGGTTTTAAACATCGCCAAGAGTTATCTAGTTACAACAACTTCAGAAAACGAAGAACTTGTAAACGATCAACTCTGGCCGATTGTTGAGACTGTTCTGATCGAGGGAAGATTTGAGGCAATCAAACATGGTTCTGAAATTGTTGATCTTCCGGGATTGAATGATCCAAACCCTGCACGTGAGGCAAAAACATTCGAGTTTCTAAAGATAGCCAAGTTTATCTTCATTGCGTACGAAGCAAAGAGACAGCCAACGAAGGACATCAGAGATGTTTTGAAGTCAAGGGATTTAATGAGTGCAGTGATAGCCTCTGGAAAAACTCACGCATTGACCTTCATCGCCACGAAAATTGATGATTTTTCAGAGGATGATCAGGATTTCTCACAGTTTTCTGAGGATGATTCGATGGAGATTCTTGCACTCCACAGAAAAAAACTGGTTTCCTCTAAGTTGTCTGCCGCGCTACTTGAAATCGCCGAGGAGGTTTCCGAGGGTGCCGAAAGCGCAACTGAAAAAGCCTCGTTAGTTGACGCAATAACTGGTAGCAAGAGTTTCGTTACTTCGGCTCTGGATTTTTCTATTTTAACAAAACGCCAACAGGGTGTACAACCTAAGCGCACGTTGCCGAAGTTTGAACATCTTGCTGATACCGAAATCCCCGCGCTGCGTGAACACGTAAACGAGCTTACGCTTCGGGTTGGCCCCGAGGTTGTCTTCAGAAGAATCCATTCGGACGTCTCCGCAATAGCGAACCAAATGCAGTTGATCCTGAATTTAGAATTCGCTAAATTCATTATGCAGAACCAGGTATTTACTGAGAAATCCAAGGCACTGCAGGAGAGAATTACAGGGATAACCAACGAGCTCGATTCTGCTTTGAAGTTTCTATCAACAGACTTTGAAGCTGCAATCGTTGACAAGTCAGAGGATTTTTTTTTAAGGATAGGTAAAGGTGTTAACGCCGCTCCGCGTATTCAGCGCGAGATTAACAACTTTATGCGTGGTCTCCACTGGATGACGGCAAGAGCCACGACATCACGAGGTGGTAGATTTTACTCAAATTCACGCGGATATATCGATATGGTCGCAGAAGTTGCAACTCCAATTATCGAGACAATCACCCACCCATGGAGTTCTTTTTTTGGTAAGTCGCTACAGGATATTTTGGAAGCACTCCAAATACATTTATCGAAAGATGTAGAAGATTTTGTGATAAAAGTTAGGCATTCAGTTGATAGCGGTGTCGAAACTGATGCAGTTGAGTCAATTATCCAAGAGCTATTAAGGAGCGTTGATGAGGTTTCACAGGATCGAATTCTTTTAGCCAAAGCTCAGTTGGGCACCGAGGTTGAGAACACCCGCTCTTCATTGATTGAATTAATTAGAGATTGCGTAGAAAATGAGTTAACGCCTGTTTTTTACCGAGCTTCTGAAGAAACTGGATCCGGAATGAAAATGCGGATGACAGACTCCATCGTAAACGCTGTAGGTGAAGTGGTTCCAAAAGCATTTGAGAACGCTCATAATGAAATTAAGCTAGTCGTTGATGCTTCGATGAAGCGTGTAAAGAAATTGATTCAGGAAATGACTCAGGTGATAATCAAGGATGCCCGAAAGGTGGAGAGTATCTTTGCGCGGATTGAAAATACAGAGAAGCTATTCGATGAAGAAATGGCTAAGACACTAGATGAACTTGTTAAATCCATCTCGCTGTCCATCTCTGGAATTCAACTCGAAGTTGAGGCATTAAACGAGATTCAAGTTTTAAGTGAGAGAAAGCCAGTATTGATTCTGGATGGTTCGAATGTGGCTACTGAAACCGGATTAGACAGAAGAAAGGTCGCTAAGTTAAAGACTCTCTTGAGCTGCAAGCGAGCAATCGAAAATGAGTATCCAGGGCACGAACTAATTATCTTTGTCGATGCAACTTTCAAATTTGCACTTGAAAGCCAGGATCTTCCTCAGTTTGAAGAAATGGAGCGAAACAAGGTTCTCACCAGAACACCCGGGGGTGTTGAGGCGGATTCTGTGATCTTAAAGACAGCCAAGAAGAACAATGCCAAGATCATTACGGCGGATAGATACAGAGATTGGGTGAAAGGTTATCCAATAATTAGCGAACCAGGCCGACTCATCGCACCAACGCACATACCAGCGACAGATCAGTGGGTGTTCCAGCCGCGCACCAGGATTTAAACAGTCAGCCCAGTTGATCCAAAATCGTTTCAATTTTTTTCAGATCGCTGTGGGTGCCACCTTCTAAGCTTATTTTAAGCATTTCCCCATCGCTCTCGTAGCCAGCTTCCAATACTTTAGGTGAATCATCGATTATCAGCTGAACTTTGAGTGCTTTCATGGCTCCGTTGATAATTTCATTGTTGAAAGCTTTACTAGTGGACTCAATAGTCAGCTTTCTCCCATTGAGGTTAAGGGCTGTTTTCGTCTTCTTTTTCACTGGAAGTTTCTTGCTAGTCGGGGCATCCATGCTAAGACTCATAGTGCGTTCCCCAGAACTTGTTCTCAATCGAGGGCGCATCATTCGGTTTAGATCCTCGTATAGCGACTTAACTGGAAGCTCAGTGATCTTGTTTAGCTCCGCTAGTTGCTCTCGAATAGTTGGACCCAGATTGAGCTGTTTGACCCCATCCCTAAACTCAGCATTACCATCTATCGATTGCAAGATCGCTTGCTTAAAGCGATTTCCATACGCGGTGAGCATTGCTGAAGAAACGACGCTAGAGTCAAAAGAGCTACGTCCTGGATCAACCTGACCGCTTCGTATCCGTTCTTCTTTTTGATAAGCGTTGACATCACCAAGTAGGGCATTGAGTGTCGCGACCCAATTATTTATATCCTTAAGGTCACGTAATGTGGTCTTCTTGAGTTCCTCTCCTCGCTCCAATAAATCATGGAGTACTGGGTTTTCGCTTGTTGATTTATATCCTTCGCTTTGCATATATTGGAAAGAACTGCCGCGGTTGATTCCTAGTGCGCGCAGGTGGGAGTTAACGGAAGTCTTTAAATGCCGTGCAATGTTCTGGACAGAAATCAACGAGGTCGTTGCATCGAATAAGGCTTTTGCAAATTCAAATTCAGTGGCACTGGCTTCCAAACTACGTGACTTCTTAAACAAATCTTCTATTCGTATCTGCGCAGACTTACCTGGGAAAGTTGTCAGGATTCGAGATATTTGAGAAACAGTTAATTCATCTAGGGACTTACGGCCTGATTCGCGATCAGCCTCAGTTAAGGGGGATTGCTTGTAAATCGACTGTATGGCGGCCGGTAGATGTCGGCGAGTGAGCTCGCTGCGGACATCCTCATAGGCGCTGTTGATCTCATCAAAGGTGATAGCGGCGAGGTCTTCGCCTAACTTGGGTAGGGCCTGCATGTGGGTGGTTACGCTCCTGGGTCTGTTGCTGGAATAAAGGATAGGGCATTTTTGTTGGTAGAAGAGGCGATGTCCTCCTCGACACGCTCAGGCTACCACATATCGGCTGATGTAGACAATCTACAAGAGGGCTGGTAGAATATAGCCATCAGAACAAGTGGGTGCCGAACTAAAGAAAGTTCTTTAGAAAAACACCGTTGCGAAACTGATGAAAGTAAGTGAATGACACTGGTTTTAGAAGGCCTAAGCCAGTGATAAGTAATCGGAAGGTAGTGCATATGTTTAAAGACAAAGAAGTCGACGAACCTACGTGGGACCGTCGATTCGCAGTGGCAAAGGACAAGAGCCACAAGCGTTCGCCAGGCAAGTTCATCAACCGCAGTAAAGCCGATCGGCCCAAGGACGAGCTAGCCGCCCTTAAGGCCGAACGTTGCGACAAGCTCAAGATCACAGATTTAGGTGTCGCAAAGAAGATCATTTCAAGCGCTCGCTGGGCACGCGCCCAGGCGACGGCCGAGGGGCGCATCTCTAAGCGTCGCGAGGACCGTTGGTTTGTGTGCGAAAACTGCAGCGGCAAAGCCAAGATTTATCACGTCACATCATTGACTGAGGCGGAATACAACGCGAAGTTCGAAGCGTCAAAACGTGGGGAGTACACCCTTGCTGCCTAATGACGACAACCAAATAAACGCGATTTTCACACAGATGGTCGCTCCTATCGCTGACGTTGAGGAAAAAATGTACGCCCTCAACTTCCACCGGGGTATTACACGCCTTGGCTATAAAGCTGACTTAGTCTTCGACGAAGATGCTTTCTCTCACATAAAGATCTACGCATCTGATTTCCTTTACATCGAAGTGCGCGCAATCGTTGATGAAGATGGAGTAACCCTCCCGCTCATGGTTTATCAGGAGTATGAAGATGACATCCGTCCGGTGATGGAGTCAGCTTTCGGAATCTCTGGGTCGTACCTCTACCAGGCAGACTTCACAGTTAAATTCGATGATGCAGCAGCAATGCGACTTGAGGGTATGCAACTATCCGACGAAGAAGCACTGTTTACTACCTTTGTCGGAATCGTCGAGCACTCAGCCGAAGATTTTCACGAGTTTCTACAAGGTGCGTTTTACAAAATTCATAGCCAACTCAATGTTGCAATCTATCCAGAACTTCGCGCTACAAAGCGTAAAGTTTTCTAAGAAGGGACGATATGCAAACCACTTCAACCTACAAACGTACAGAAAAGATAACGAGGCATACCATTTCAACACCGCTAATCTCACACAGCGATTCTGCTGATCAGCACGATGTGCACATAACTCTCAACACCGGTCGATCAATAATCGTCCCAAAGAGTGGTTCATACCGGGTCCATTCCTCGGGCGTGCTAGAAGTCAACCTGGATGCATCAACCACTTACTTTGCACAAGGTCAGTGGTCAACCATCAAGGATATAAATCAAACTCAGATGCTGAAACTCTTCAAGGGCGTTGTCAACGACGAAGAAGTTCGAAATATCTCACTCAGTTAAACCAATTTCAAAGCAGAAAAGTTACATCGATTAGTTTAGAAACGGAGGCACCAAGTGTTTAATCACAACGCAAGCAACAGGACAGCGACTACTCGTGCCTTTGTGCATGGGGCGGCAATCTAGCTCGCTACTCGCAGGGTCGCCAATCCAGGCCCTACCGATAACGCAATATCCCAACTCTCTGCGCATGTTGCGCAGTCCGGCTAGCGCCGACCCTGTTTCACCAAACCCGTTTTACTAATAAAGGAGCCTTATGCGTACAAAACTAATTCTCGATACTGACATCATCGCCATCGAATCAGAGGACAAAGTCACCTTGATGGTGGACCTAACTGCACCAGCAGCAACTAGCCAATCAAGTCGCCCGGCACGTGGCGTGCAAATCTGTCTCGACGTTAGCGGATCCATGGAAGGAGGACCGCTTAGTGCTGCCAAGGAGTCAATCCTCAAACTAATCGATCGCCTTGATAAGAAAGATACCTTTGGCTTAGTTATCTTCGATGACACCGCAAAGGTGGCAGTTCCAACTAAGCCACTCATTGATCACAACATGTCAGAGTTAAAGAAAGCGATCCGTAAGATTCAAACTGGTGGATCGACAGACATCTCTGCAGGTTTCACTCTCGCAATGCGGGAAGCAAGTCGCACAAAGTTAGAAGGCGGAGCGACTGTACTTCTGATCAGTGACGGCCATGCCAATGCCGGAGAGCAAAATCCACAATTCTTTGCTGACGTTGCCGCAAAGTCTGCAACTGAAAAAATCACATCGGCATCCATCGGACTCGGTAACGGTTATGACGAAACAATTCTTGAAGCAATTGCCCAAGGTGGCGGAGGCGCACATCGATTTGCCGCCGACATCGATGAAGCAGTTGGTGCGATCGCTGCCGAAGTTGATGATCTCCTCGATAAAGTCATCGTCAACTGTGCTCTGCGCTTTCGTCCAACGTCAATGGCAAAAGGTCAGCCAAAGATTGAACTCTTACAGCGCCTTCCCTATTGGATGGACGGTGAGGATTACGTTGTCCAACTAGGTGATTTGTATGCCGGCGAGAACCGTCGCTTCATCATTTTGGTAGATGTACCAGGTATTGCCGATCTTGGTCTTTGCAAGATCGCTGATGTAACAATCGAATACACCGACTTGGCCGCGCGCAACGAAGTGAGTGTGACGATGCCAGTGAACGTAAATGTAGTTCCGGGGGATCAGGCAGCCGGGCGCATCGAAGATCCAATCGTCAAGGCCGAGCGCATGATCTTGCAGGCACAGAGTGAGAAGGCAATTGCCACTGAAGAAATCCTTCAAGGCAATTCGAAATCAGCAACTAAGCGACTAAAGGGAACTGCGGCCAACTTGCGCTCACAAGCTTCTGAAATCCGCGTAGTAGATGAACGCTCCGCTGAATCACTTGCGATCATTCTGGAAGAAGCGGCTGAGATGGACGCTCTTGCACAAACTGCGGAGCATGAAGATCTGGCTTTTTCCTCAAAGCGTATGTACGAGTCATATTCGCGAAAGACTCGATCAAAAAACATCCGTCCCAACCCGGATTCAGATGAAACAACTAACCCCAATTTCACAAACTAAGAGAAAGAGAGCTTATGTATTCAAAACCAATTTCGCTATATTCAGAAATCCTATCCAACCTCTTCATGGGTGGCACAGATGACGAAGATGTCATTCACATCCCGGCTCGCATATACAGTCGCCGCGAGGATCTTCCCTTCGACAGCATTGTCACAATGTATGCATGGGCACGGCCTGCGGATTGGAACGTGCAGGAATTCCGCTACGGAGTCCCAGATGCTTCAATCAAAGACATCGATCTAGATCGCTTACGCGAGGCAGTCGAATTCGGATACAACCGATGGAAGCATGGGGATCGCGTGCTAGTTCGTTGTCAGGCCGGACTAAACCGTTCTGGTCTGGTCACCGCACTAATGCTCATTAAGGATGGGTTCACGCCTTACCAAGCTATCGATTTGATTCGTCAACGTCGCACAGATATCGCACTCTTTAATGAAAACTTCGCAAATTGGTTGTTAACCAGTGGCTCGACTTTCATTAACTCTGACTTACGAGCGATTGCCTAGGAGATGAATCAACTTCCAGATTTTTTCGACCCGATCGTAGAATTGATGACCGGCTACATCGAAACGCGAGAAGATCACTGGACACTGCAAACGCAGGGGGGCCATTACATCGATGGCCCCTACGTCCAGGCCCTTCTGGAACATGACAACATGATCCTCATTGAGGCAGTCAGCAATAAGTTCCTCCGGCCTGAGCTGTCAGAAGCTGGCCACACAGCCCTACTCTTTATGGGCTGGCGGTTCTTTCCGGGGGAGCACTATCCAAATTACGCCCAGATGCTGAGTCTGAACGTAAATTCAGCCCAGGAGATTGCACTAAAGATGGCCCAAGCCCTTCACTTCGCATACGGAGTAGATGAGAATTACTCTTTCGTCATTGCACCACAGAATGAAGTGAGCCGAAAGTTACTGCTGGAGGGAGAGAAATGAAAATAAAGTCACATCCCTCGACTGGCCTCATGGAACCCCTAGAGCTTCGAACGAAAGGCAGATATGTCTAACCCAAAAGATTATGTAAAACTCTTTGCCAAGAAAGAAAATAGGTATGACTACCAACTTGCCCGCGTTAAGCGCACTATGGGATATACCAAGTCCATTGAAGAGACGGTTACTGCCTCTGCAGCAAACCTTTCATCCGACGCAACCTCCTTTGTAATCTATGGGGAACCCCAGAGTGGCAAAACTGAGATGATGATTTGCCTTGTGGCAAAAATCCTTGATCTCGACTTTAAGACCGTCGTTGTCCTGGTCAACGACAGTATTGATTTACAGAACCAAAACCTACGACGCTTCCAGGCATCTGGGATTAGCCCAACACCTATGAGCCTTACAGACATCATGGCTAGCAAAGTCAATTTCAAGACCAACGAGTGCATCGTCTTCTGTAAAAAGAACTCAAAAGATCTGAAGAAGCTGATTGATCGACTAAAAGGAATTAAATCCATCGTAATTATCGACGATGAAGCCGATTTCGCTACTCCGAATGCAAAGATCAATAAGGCGGAAGAGACGAAAATCAATGAACTCGTCAAAAAACTTCGCGCACTCGGTAGCCCAGGTGCGTGGATCGGTGTGACTGCTACGCCGGCTCGCTTGGATCTGAATAACACATTGGAGAATATTCGTCCAGATTGGGTGCACTTTGCTCCCCATCCAGATTACTGCGGACACGAAGTCTTCTTCCCGAAGCTTGAAGAGAAGAATATTAAATTTGAGCTCAAGTTATTGCCTGATAACTATGATGCACCTTCTATATTACGCACGGCGCTAATGCGATTTGTTGTAAATGTTGCCCACTTAAACAGTTTCTTGCCGCAAGACCAACAGCAAAACTACGGAATGATTGTGCATACAAGTGGCATTAAAACCGATCATGACATCGACAGAACGGTAGTCGAGAAGTATTTTATCGAAATATCGGACACAACCAACTCCGCCTTTACCCGTCGATGGGATGAAATCTCACTTTATGTTGAAGAGCAGTATGGCGAAGAATACCTAGAAGATATTCTCAATTACATTGCAACGAATTGTAGCAAGCACTTAATTCGTGTCATCAACTCAGATGCGGATAAAACGGGTGATGTGGTGGAAAGCGCTACTAATCCGCCAGTTCCATTCACCATAGCTATCGGGGGAAACATCATCTCCCGTGGTGTTACTTTCAACAATCTTCTGAGTATGTTCTTCACTAGAGCTACAAAAACCCTGCAGCAGGATACATATATCCAACGTGCTCGTATGTTTGGTAACCGAAATAAGTACCTTGACCACTTTGAACTCCATATTCCCGGCAGTCTTTATGCGGAATGGCACAGAGCGTTCACCTATCATCGTCTTGCGCTTGCCTCGATCAAGTCAGGAGAACCCGTCTGGCTTGAGGACTCTGGAATCCGTGCCGTTGCGCCAAATTCAATAGATCGTTTGAATGTTTCCACAGATAAAGGTGAAATTAGCTTCGGGTTGATTCCGTTTACGGAAGTTCTTCAAAAAGCCACAAAGGATTCGATCGGTGGACTCGATGCATTCAGAGACATCATGAAACTGCTCCCTGCAGATTACGTATCCAAGCACATTCTCGAATTTGTCGACTCTCTGGCCCTCAACAACAAAAAAGCTGTTGCCTGGCACTTCTCGGGTGCAATTGAAAAGTACAAGGATGCCGATTATAAAGAGATTAGGCGTAGCCGAGGATTCTTCGGTAAGGGTGACCTAGAGATCGATAAATTCCCAGCTGCAACACATCATTTCAAGTTCTATTTCAACAAAACTGGTAAAGCGCGCTTGTTTTACAAGTACACAGAAAACACTGCTCGGATCAAGTTCATAAAGTGGAGAGCAGATTGACACACGAGTTCGAGCGCTATTACGGAATCGTCTTCACGTCGCTTTTCGAAGAAGTTTCGGATGTCCGTATAAAAAAGATCTCCGACAACGATTCTGCCTATGTTTTAAATAACCGCCTCGGGCTATACATAAAACATACAACGGCAAGAATTTCTCCATGGAGCTACTCCTTTCGAACAAACGATTTCGCAGTCATCGATCAACTAGAACTGGAGACAACGGAAATTGCTTTTGGATTGGTTTGCGGCTTTCACGGCGTTTGTTTGATATCAAGCCAGGACTTGAAAGTCGCAGGGGGAGTCTTTCAAGGGGATGCCTTACGGATAACTGTTCGCACAATGCGAGGAGGTAGCTGGAAAGTTTCGGGAACAGCGGGAGAACTCAGCACGACTCGTTCAAAAACGAAGCCATGGGAAAGGTTTCAAGACTTTTTGTTAGCTTGAATCTGTTGTGGGATCCAGCCTACTGAGCTTGAGGTTTAGTACGTCGTTGTGCCACTTTGATCGATACTAAGTACTAAGCGAGCTTCCATTTACCTTCGGGGGATCGCACAATCAATCCAGCCTTCTTTGCTTTTGTTCTACACCAAGCTAAACGATATTGAATTTCAGTTCTGTTCCCAGATCTAATCTGACTTGCAATCTCGGTACTTACCCCAATGTCTTGAACCACGGCGATATCGATCTGGCTCGTTGATAGTCCTTGAGGGTGTCCGGCGAGAACCTTAAGCAGTGAAGCTGAGAGTTCAGGGGAACTGGGCATTTTTGAGGTCATGCCAGAGTTTAACAAACCGAGGACAAGAATCAAATGCTTTTAATTGATTGCTTTCATAATCTCATTGGCAATCCGTTTTATCACGGGCACCACCACAGCATTCCCAGCTTGCTTATATAGCTGACTATTTGCCAAATTGACAGGCAATTTGAAGGACTTAGGGAAGCCCATCAAATTAAAACACTCCCTGGGAGTGAGTTTTCTGATTCCGTATCTTGTGAGCACCAGTGGAACATTGTGGCCACCTGTTCCCATATTGGCGGTTAATGTTGGACAAAGACCGCTCTTATTCTCTCGAACGTAATGTCTCCGCCATTGATAGACAGTATCTTGACTGGTTATCGATCTTTCGAGCTCTTTGCTCATGTATTTATCTCGGTAGTAGAAATTTTCATCAACTTTCGAATCAAAATCAATAAACTGGGCAAGATCCAGTGGCGCTTTTAGTTCTTTTGGAAACTCGAAATTCAAAAAATCCTTTTTCTTTAAAAACCCAACAATATAAATTCTCTCCCGATTCTGTGGAACCCGGGAGTACTGCGCGGCATTCATCACCTTTGAGGTGACGTGGTAACCCAAAGCCTCAAGAGCTTCAATTACTATCTGGAAAGTTTTACCGCCATCATGACCAGTCAAGTTTTTTACGTTCTCTAAGAAGACAACCGACGGTTTTTTCTCATCTAAGATTCTTACAATCTCCCAGAAAACATTCCCTCGTGGATCCTTGAACCCTCTCCGATACCCGGCAACAGAAAAAGCTTGGCAAGGGAATCCACCAGTCAGGAGATCAATTCGAGGAATCTCACGGGTTTCTAAGTCATGTATATCCCTGAGGATGAGAGGGTGTGCATGATTTAAACCGTATGTAACACCCGCATGCTTGTCGATTTCGTTAGCAAGAACTGGAGTAAATCCAGCCTGCTTAAACCCAAGCTCAATTCCACCTACTCCGGCAAATAGCCCAGCCATGGTTGGAGATGATTTCTGCATGTGGGAAACCTACATGCTGCCTCTGACAAAGCTGGCGCAAGACTTGAAGTGTTTCTCTCCACACGAAAGAGGTACCCAATACCCATCTCTCAAGCTAAATTGAGACCGTGGCAAAGAGAGAATTCGGTCTGGATGAGGATTTCTATAAGGCCGCCCTCGTTACTGTCGGTAGCCTCTCTAGACTCTTTAGTGATAGCGATCTTCCCTTTTTTCACTACCGATTCATCGAAAACCTCTTTGTGCGCGCAACAAGTGGTAAGAATATCTCTCGCCAAGACGCAGTTTTTGATGCACTTGTTGGAGAAAATAACAGCATTGCCGTTGGAGTCAAGACATTTACGGTAAGAAAAAAAGCAAGTTACAGTTATGAAAAAGTTCAAGAATTCACGGCTCTCGCCGGAAAAGGCCTGCTTGGCAAAATGAAAGATAAAGAATTAATTTTGACAATTGTGAGAGAGCGCAATCGAAGGATTTTGCTTGAATCAGCAACATTCAATATAGATCCATCTAAATCGATCTATCACTGCTTGATTCGACGAGAAGGTCAGGCTGTTGTTCACGAAGAGCCTTATCCGACTATTTCAATTAAATCGATCGTTCCCCTCTCTCCAAGCGGAAAAACTCTCTCACAGTTTTTAACAAGATCCAGCAATGTACATTTCTTTGATGGAAAAAATTACTATCGATATTCGCGATCCAAGAATGTGCTCTTGAAGCGATTTGAAATCAGCGGTGGAGAAAATTGGAAAGTCATTCCGATTGAAATCAAGGAAGATGTATTCAGTCAACTATTTGAAAATGCACTGGGTGGGAGTGTCATGCCGAATGGAAAAATCACTGGACTGTTTGAAGAAACATTGGAAATTCCGGGTCAGGATTACGTCATTCTTCCTCTCTATTCAAATAGGAGTGGAAAGAAGGAAGTGCCAGCAAAGTCTGGTCTGAATCAGTGGAATGCGGGCGGCAGACAACGTAAATTCGGCGAAGCATATATTCCGGTACCAAGAGATATCCATAATTTTTGTCCAAATTTCTTCCCAATTGGAAAGAGCTTTAGTCTCTCTCTCCCAAATACAAAAGTTCCCGCAGTTGCAAGTTTGTGCCAATCTGGGAGCAAAGCGTTGATGACTAACCCTAACGATGAGCTATGTAAATGGATTTTCAAAGTTATTGATCCAAAATTTTCGATCTCGATGTACAACAAGCCACCATCTCGAGATCCTTACACCTATGCGGATCTAGAGACCGCGGGGTACGATTCGGTGAAAGTTTCAAAGCTCAAAGATTCTGCAATGCCAGGCTTCGAAATTCAGTTTGAAGCTATCGGTGCATACGAAGAGTTCTTAGAAACGATGGGAGCATCGACATGAAATGGGTATTCCCCCCCAACAATGGTGGTGAAATTGATGGCTTCAATAATTCTTCGATTGACACCTTCAATGGTCGAAAACTCTTCAGTGTGGTTCGCGAGACTCTCCAAAATTCGATGGATGCCCGGCTTGATAAAACCAAGCCTGTAAGAGTCAGCTTTACCTTAAATGACATCAAGCGCGAGGATGCGGTCGGCATCAATGAGTTGCTCCCATTCTTTGAAATGGCACGGAAGACTGCAGAATCTCAGCAGAAGGAAGATCACCCTTCGGTGCGCTTCTTTGAACGCGCCGCAAAAGCGGTCAAGGATGCAAAATCGATTCGCATCTTCACAATTAGCGATTTCAATACCTCTGGATTAGAGGGAGATTTTGACGACAGCAAAGAAAAGTTCAAGGCAGGACAGTGGTACGCATTAATCAAAGGTTCAGGACTGAGTCTAAAAGCATCCGATGGCGCTCTTGGTTCATTCGGCCATGGTTCAAAAGCTCCTTTTGCGGTCAGCTCGCTACGAACAGTATTTTACTTTTCGCAGATTAAAGTTAATGGAAAGATTCAAGAGCGATTCCAGGGCAAAAGTATTCTTCAGTCGATGCGTACCCAGAGTGGAGTGATGACTCAGGGAACCGGCTATTTCAGTAGCTCTGAGAAATGTGACCCTCTCCTTGATTCTGCAATTCCATCGTGGGTAAAAAAAGTTCGTGAAGAGACGGGGAAAGGCACAGGAACATCGATTTTAGTTCCCTTTCCAGACTTAGGATTGCAGGTCCATGATTTTTGGCAGGAGATGCAAGTTTCAATTATTCATAATTTTTATCTAGCAATAAAGAATAAAAATTTAGAAGTTGATTTTAATGGTGAGGAATTCCTTGACTCTACTAACTTAGTAGCTCAATTCAAGAAATTAATCAGTGATATTGAGTCAGAAGATCCTGAAAACACTGATGGAAGAATGGCGGAACTTGAGTGCGCCAAGACCATTGAATTTCCGACTTCTGGCAAAGCCGGAGTTTTAGTCTCAAAACCCTTTGGCAAAATCAGTTGGTACATGAAAACGGATGAAGAAGTTTCATGGCGTGGCGTGGGAGTTGCACGACAGAATGGAATGCTTATCACGGAAAGACCACCCCGATTAAAGAATTTCCCAGGAACAAAACCTTTTGATCTATTCATTTGCGTTGAAGGGGAGAGCGGTTCGCGTATTTTGCGTTCTATTGAAGACCCTTCGCATACGAGGTTTGAATTCGACAGAATTACAGACCTAGATGAGCGAACTGCAGCTGAAGCAGCATACGTACTCTTCACTAAAGAGATTCGTGAATTAATTAAAGAGCACGCTTCAATGGATGCAAGCGAAGAAGTGTTTATTGATGATCTCAATGATTTTTTCTCTGGTGCCGAGTCTCCTTCTATTGATGATGGAAAAGCAGAAACTTCGAGCAAATTGACCTTAGATCCCATCAGAAAGGCAAAGCCTTTCCGACCTTCAAATGTAGGTTCAGCCTCCGGGGACGATGGGGCAGATGATCAGCTACCCGGGACAGCGCCGGGTGACAATAAAACGGGGGATACTGGAGGCGCCGGAGCGACAGATTTTGCCGGCTCCTCATCTTCCACTGGCAAGAAGTACGAAATCTCCCTTGGTGACCCACGAGTTGTGCATACGCCAGGAAAGCCATCAAAAATATTTTTTAGCATAGACCATGCAGGCGCATTCACTTTCGCGATTGGAAAGGTCGGTGAATTAGAGTCACAGCTTTTGAATTACCGCTTAGCTGGAGAAACTGAATGGAAGGTCAAGCGCCAATTAAATAGTAAGAAAAAAGGCTCTCGCGTGAGTATAGAAGTTGAGTTAGAGCCTGGAGCAGAAAAGTACGCACTGCAGTTAGTTGCCTATTATGTCTAACCTATCTAAAACGTTCTTTCATCCCGTTCTTTCACATGAATCGCGTGACTTTGTTGATGGTTCTCTCTTCGAGGTTAGCCTAAGTCCACGGATTAATGAAAATGGGAAGAGTGAGAATCTAAGTATTGACTACAGTGTGAAATTAACTTCACCGGCAATTCAGGAACTCTTGTCTGATGGCTCGGCCGGTGTTTTTCTTGATCTTTACTCAAAAGAAACAATCTCACGTGTGTTAGCGCCACTAGATGGGAATGGCGGGACAGTTGAATTTGCGTCTGGACAGTTGCTCGGCATGCTTGAGGTCCAACCATATGTCATCGCGACGAAGCAACTAATGGGCTACAAACCAGCTGGTATAAATAGTGAGTATGGGGCGATCACTTTTAACGTTGGCGCGGGTTCCCATCTTGCAATAGCTGAAAAAATTCTTATCCCTCTCACATTCAAGCGGGTGAGTTTAGAAAGTATCATTCGTGTGCAGCAGTCGGATGATATTGATACCGATTCATATTTAGTAAATTTAGAATCGAGCATCATTACTATTCTTATGGGTAAGAGTTTTCACGCACTTTGGGACATCATGCGCTCGGATCCCGCCGTAAGGCCCTATCTTTTTCTCTCTGTATACAAAGATACTTTTGTAGAGGCCTTGGGTTTGATTAATAAGTCGGAAGATGTTGAGGAATATGCATGGGCTCAAACACTCATAACCAAGTGCGAGCAAAGCGGGATAAAAATTGATGAACTCACAGACTTCGCCTCTCAGAACCAGGCAGTTCTGAGACTTCTTAGAGAGTTCGGCGTACACAAATTATTGGCGAGTGAGGCATAAATGCGCCTCTTATCTACCGAAAGTCTTGAACAGCTACGAAACATAGTTCTTCAAGACAAAGACTTTGTCCTGGAGCCACTCGAAGAGCTGGTTGAGAGATACTCGCTTCGAATGACCAACTCTGATTTGGATCGCCCCGAAAGTTTGACACTCCACTCACCAGTGAATTCTTCTTGGAGTGGAAATATGGATCGCGAAAACTCTGAACTGATACATGGGCTTTTACCCAAGCTCACGCGCGCTCAAGCTACAGATGAGAGATTGTGGGTAACTCTTGCTTTCCGAGAAGGACTGGAGTATTCAGTCTTACGCTGGGGTGGAGACGAAATTGATAACAAGAAGATTCTCCTTCACTGGTTTGCTCCGTCAAGCCGATCTAAATGGCGTGATCAGTCTTTATCAAGACTTTGGTATGTCTCCTCTTTTGCTTCTGGCCTTGAAGGAATTTCATTCAAGAGCGCGCTCGATGTTCTGTACTCCAACAGCGAGTTATTGAACAGCTTTCTTGGAAGGCCCAGAACTACAGCCTCTAATCGCGTTTCCAGCAAGATAATTGCAATGCTTGATGCTCAAGGTCGGGTAGATGGGCAATTAGTCTTTGACAGAAATAAGTTTCGCGCACTGATGAAGGAGTTGGATCTACGTTGTGGCTCAGTACAGGTCAATGCTTTGGGCGAACTGGATTTCAATCAGTTCTTCAGTGATTTGTTTGGATCCATCTATCCTTAAGCAGTATGGCATTTCTTAATTCGAGGAGTGACTCCGTAACAACTTAAACAGTCCGCCCTCGATCCAATGGCAGCGCCCAATCGATTCTGTGGCCAAGTTTCTCTGATGCCATAAGTGCCCATCGTGGATTGCGGAGCATTGCACGCGCTAAG
>Ga0247843_1004758_pt1 | contig 19881 bp, 17 predicted proteins | sample LaCruzMarch2017__FD_192420 | JGI IMG/M metagenome (GOLD analysis project Ga0247843, IMG submission 192420) | Freshwater microbial communities from meromictic Lake La Cruz, Castile-La Mancha, Spain - LaCruzMarch2017_8m | ecosystem: Environmental > Aquatic > Freshwater > Lake | place: Spain...
GATCGTACTTTGGTCTATTCTCCTCGATTGCGTTGAGTAATGCAAAATTACAATTGGGCACGCATCCCGTCCCCAGCACTAATGCATATCCATCGCGGAAGTCGGTTTCCATATCCATCTCGGACGGATTCCACGAATAATCTTTCCATAAAAAATGATAATCGATATCGGTCACGTCATCACCATCGCCATCGCCGGTCGTGTGGAATTCCAAATCGCGCAATGGCACGATGATATCCGGTTCGGCGATCGATGCGTTCGCCGGCAGGTCTATGCCGGTATATATCCCGAGTCCGGCATTCGGGATGGTGGATTCCGCCAGGTACAGTCGACAGTCGGGGTGTTCGACCGCATCATCGATCGACATCTCTCGAAGGGAGGAGATGTCGAGAGTCCGATGAGGCGGTAAAATGAATACCGGACCGTCGATGCTTATGCGTGCACGGCCGACCGATTCATAATGATGACAAGGGCGACAAGGCGATCGGACAAGATGGCTCTTCCCACACTGTGTTACATCGCAATTGAGTCGCACTTTACTCCCCCAAGCGACTCAACAATACAATACAACCACACAGGAGGCAGTACTCTCTTTGACCTTCAGCATCGCAACAGCAACGCTCCGCGACCAGCACAATGTTTATCAAACCACTATATCTTGCCATAATCATCGCAAGCGTCGGTCGCGTCTCTGCTCAGGATTCTATTACCTGTCTTGCCGACCCCGCCGGTACTTTCTCTAATTGCTGTTCCGCCGTTGACCAAACCGATGGAGCGTGCACATTCCTTGGCTGTCTTGGTCATAATCAAACCACCGGCATTCTATCGATCCGCGACGGATGTTCCTGCGCTAATGTGTCAGTCGCTTGCATGGATATAGCAATGTATGGGAGCCTTATTCCGGAGATGCCAGTCCTTTGTTCGAGTATCTCCACTTGTTGTGGTGGTATCCCAGCACCCGAGGGCGACTCAACACCAAGCGTGGTAAATAACAACGACTGGAATGCATGCATGCATACCACGAAGGCAAATTACTCCTTGCCAATCTTCTTGGTCTCAAAGATGCCATCAATTGACGAAGATATTAATGCTACCACATCAAATGGGACTACGAGCCTATGGTGGGACAAGCTCTCCAACAAAGCCGATGATATTGGTGACAAGTTCTCAGATGGAGTCGATGGTTTTGGAGACAGGCTCGGAACGTATGCGAGCAATGCGACCGACAAACTCTATGATGGAGTCGATAGGTTTGGAGACAGAATCAGTAACTCGACCGACCAACTCTCCAACAAAGCATTAGAAGAGTTTAACAAACATCGTGCCGCAGCCAACCGACTGACACAAAAGGCGAAGATTGGAATTACCATTGGGACTCTTGTGGCGTTGATGATGCTCTTTATGTTCTGCTGTTGCTGTGTCAAGCGTCGACGGGGTGTATCGAAACAATTCATCGCGTCCTCAAAGCCACGCTTTTCCTATGACGATCCAATCCCAACCGGGAAGGCGAAATCAAAGAAGCATTCGGAGCCTTTAGTAGAGACAGCACCCATCGTAAAACTGGAGCGACCATGGACGAGCTTGTCATTCCTCAAGGCAAAAGGACAAATCGTTTATCCCAACGGTGACATGTACGATGGAGAGATGTTGGACGGCAAGCCACATGGTAACGGAGTGTTTCATTCACCGGGATTGATATACGAGGGAGAGTGGAAGAATGGGTTGAAGCACGGCAAGGGTGCGTTGAAGTATCATAATGGAGATCAGCTCGTAGGCGAGTGGAAAGATGGTGTGAAGATTGGACAGGGTCAATATGCATTCGATTCGACGCTTGCGACGTTATGGTGATCACAACATCGCTCGGGGCTTGGAGGAGTAAGTAGTATGGGAAGTAACTGAAGTACTGCATCTAGAGACTTTCTCTCCGAGAAGAGCATAATCATTAGAAACCTTATTTCTGTGATTGCATATTGGCATTAATGATGATTTTGTCGAGTGTGATTATACAGAAATACACCTAGAACAACCATCCCCATTCCTGCAATACCGCTATTAGTCACCGGATTGCCAAAGTAAAGGATTGACGCCCAGACTAGTAGTGCCCTCTTTAATGTGTTGGCGACGCTTTGACTCACGGGGCTCATGCACCCCATAACACTGTAGGCTGACACCGACTGTAAATGATAAAACACGGCATCAAGCAAGAGTAGATGCGATAGCGACAACTCGCGATGCCACGACGCTGTCGTTGCCAAATTTGCGAATTGATCGTCTTCCGACAGATGAAGATGCCGTAACGGCGCAATGTCTAAATCTTCTAATAAGTCACTGGACGAACTCTCTCCTCCTCCGACTTCTTCGACTTTCGTGCTACCACCATGGTGGTGAGAAGACCACAGTCCCAGTGCCAAACCTGCCACATCACGGACCAGAAGTGGTGCTTGCAATGTCAATGCTGCGGCACTCGCGTAGAATTGTAACATTATCGGTGACATGTGAGTCAACATACGTTTACTTAATACATTCTGCACGCAGTCGGCACAATTGTTCATTACAGCAGCGATGAAACCAACAGCATCAAAACGGAGTTCAGATGCACTACATAGGACCAGTCCAACAATGACCGGTATAAGACTCATTACTACCGGTGGGGCTGTTCGCTCTTGCAATATAAGACGTGCAAATACGACTGTGAATGCTGGTGCCGTGGCCTTAATCGTTTCGACAAACGAAACAGGAACATGCTCAAGTGCCACCAGGCCTAGGACTACCGTCAACCCACGTAGAATACCAACAATTGACATGTCCCGTATAAAGTGTGCAGATTTGGTAATCGGCTTGGACGGCGTGCCAGGGTCAGATGCTTTATCATTATTAGGCGAGTGTGTGTTGCACATACTATTGTTCTCTTCGTCGACTCCATCCACATCTCGCATTGATGCACCTATTGCAACTATTGTCGTGTCCGATTGTTTCCGCTTCAATGTCATTACCAGTTGTTTTTCAGATGCCACGATCCCGCGTTGATGACGATGACATCGACGATAAAATAATACAATTGAATTCAAAAGACGTCCTGTACAACCAAATGCACTCCACCCACCCAAAACCGCGGCAGAAGTCATTTGACACATGCCCAAGACGTGGACGCTAGAATTGGGTCGACTTAATATAATCTTATTCAAAAATAATGTTGCCAGAGACGTCAGAAACCATGCTGAGATCCAAAACGCAGTTTTAAGGAAGAGTGCATGAGATCGTCGTGTATCGTTGTCATCATCGTCGTTCCTCCGACTAGAGCTTCGATCGACGGTGCCTGAAGTAACAGTAGTTGCTGACCAGGCGGACGGTGAAGGTGAAGAACTGCGTTGTTTCAGATTCATAACACTTGAAATTGTGTGAGTGTTATCGTTTCCCAGCAGCGAATTCATTTCGTAATAATCGCTCTCGCCGCCGTTCGGCACCAACATTATTACTGGCGACTCATGGTCCTCACCATCCATGGCTCCTTGTAGCAGGCCTTGGTAAGGCGGTTCGGTTTGATAGAGCATCTTCTTCCGTCCGTCCTCTCTCTTTTACGTTCTTCCACGTTGTAGAAGAGAGAGGAATCCTCTTCATCCGCACCTCTCAGGTGACTCCCTCGACAATGATGTGCACGTTGATGATGAGGATGAACCGCTTAACTATTGAAGAGACAGAGGAAAAATAAAGCTACAGTCAGGTGTCCTGATGTCAGAGAATATGAATGTGTATGTCATATGTACACATTGTAGTGTTCATCGTGTGTGCTAAACTAGATAAATTTGTCGCTTACAACCATCCAAGAAGAGACGCAACACAGGACACCTTCGTATGCAACGCCAATTTGGTATCACTGCTCAACTTTGTTTCCTTTTCGACCAAGTCTAATAGCATAACCATTGCTTTACCGTACTCTTGTATCGCAATCAATGAATCTGCCTTTGTCAACAATTGTTCGACCGTCGAGCAGACCTGTATTCTGGAGTTCTCTTGTGTACGCCGTGCCTTGGCATTATCAATGATTTGTCTGGTCTTGTTCTTCTGCCCACCAAGTGGTGTCAATGTGTCATCAACATTGAGAGCTTGTAACTGATGAATCAATTGAGAATCATTCCTTTGAAATGGTTTTCGAGAAAATGGGGCTTCGTCAGACGATAATATTTGAACCTCATCATTAGCATCCTCGACGGAAGAGTACAGGACATCATGGCTTGCAACACCAACAACCAATGGATGCTTTGACAGAAAGGAAGGCTTCCCTGTTGTCCCTGTTGCGCTATTAGCTGACTTCATGCTGAACTTTTCAAGAGTATCTGAGACACCTTCCTCACCAAGCTTAAATAGATCCTTCAATTCAGAGTTGTCAAAGTACCTAGCTGTTGCACTGTCGCTGGACAAGACTACTCTTTTTATCCCATCTTTGTGCACCTGCTTCTCATACATCTTTTCTTCAACTGTACCCGCAGCAATGAAGCGATAGACTGTCACGTCCTTGGTTTGGCCAATGCGATAGCACCGATCAACAGCCTGTGAGTCTTCAGACGGATTCCATGACGGGTCAAATATTATGGCACGATCTGCTCCTGTCAATGTCAGTCCTACACCAGCAGCTTTGGTCGAAAGCAACATGGCATCAATTCTATTGTCACAGTCATTGAAATCATCCACAGCCTTCTGTCGTAAGTTTCCTGCAGTCGATCCGTCAATTCGGAGGTAGCTTACGGACGATTGGGTAAACACTGTTTCTATTACATCTAGCATCTTCGTGCTTTGCGAAAAGACGAGTGTTCTGTGCCCAGAATGTTTAAGACGAGTCAGCAAATCAATAAGCACCTTTAGTTTGGCACTATCTTTCAGAAGTAAGTCGGAATCGCAGTCGATGTATTTGCGTGAGGCTTCTTTTACGAGTGATGGATGACCGCAGAGCATTTTAAGCCACGAGACCGCTGCGAGGGGAGATAGTTCACTATCAAATATTATTCCTTCGGTATAGTCTGAATACATACGCCTCTGCTTGGCTGAGAGACGAGTGAACACAACAAGCTCCTTCTTCCCTGGCATTGTCCCCTCAAATTCCGTCTTCTTTAATCTCTGGAGAAAGTAGGGCTGGAGCTTGCGTTGCAGTTCGGTATTCATTTCATTACTCTTCTTTACTGTCCACTCGCTCGCATTCCGCTGCCTGCCCTCTTCGATTATATTTCCATATCGATTCATAAATGTTTTGATAGAACCGAGGAGTTTGGACGATGTTGCCCAGTCAAAGATGGCGTAAAGTTCACGCATGTTATTTTGAATAGGAGTCCCTGTTAATAACAGCCTGCGAGTCTTCTCATTGCGTGACAATATACGAACATCCTGCGACGTTTTGGTATTGCTGTTCTTTATTTGGTGTCCTTCATCAAGAATTACGTACCACCAATGATGTTCTGAATTTGCATTGGCTATAGAATTCAAATCGGTTATGTGCTTCGTCACGAGCCCATAGGTAGTTATAACAAGTCTTGGCGCATTTACACTGGAGCAATAAGAGTCCGAGAATATCTGCAGCCTCTTTTCCTTGCTCATGTCACTAGTTACGGCATACACTGTTGCCTTTGGTACACACATGTTCTTAAGGATCAAATTTGCCTCTCTTTCCCAACTACGCACAACAGACTTGGGAGATACCACGATTGCGTTGGATATAGTTTTTGCTCGCATTAACGATCCAAGGAATGCAAGCGTTTGCATAGTCTTGCCTAGGCCCATGTCATCAGCTAGAATGCCACCACCGATTATACTATCGTGCAAACTCGCCATCCATTGTACCCCAATTCTTTGATGATTGAATAACTTTTCATACACGATTAATGGCAGCCGAACCTTTGGCCATTTATTTTCTTTGTCGCCCGAGAGAAGTAAATCACCCTTGTGTCCTGAGTCTAGATCCCATATTCCACATCTATCGAAGCATGTCACGCTCTCGTCATCGCAGTCAACAATGTCACGACTCCTCGCGTCTGACGTAATAGAGCCTATCGATCCATCGTCTACAGCATTGATGTCATTATAATCAACAAGAGCGAGCTTAGAGAAGTCGTTGCCAATACTTTGTTCGTCGTTGCCGTCCACAATTTCACCGTCGTCTTCAGCGCTGCTTTCTTCTTCGGACGTTGTTGTGCTATCATCGTCGTCGTCGTCATCAATGACAACGCGCTTCCTACGATCACACACTTTTGGAGTAATAACATTTTCTATTGTCTCCTCTTCCTCTTCGTTTTCATCTTCCTTATCAAGTGCCGATTCCTCGATCTCCTCGATCTGCGCAAGGGACTCATCCACGTCCTCCTCGAGCGATCCTAGGATCGAGAACAGAGTTCTACCAGGTTTTGTAGGCGTGGACCCCACCGAATATCTCATCGGTGTCATCGACGACGTTGCGTCTATTGCAACGTGAGTTGTTGGAACTGTCGGTGGCGTGTCAAAATTTGACAACGTCGATGATGACGATAGATCGATAGAATCCTCCATTGGTGAGTCGACGAAAAAAGAATCATACACGTCTTTCATTTCCGCGTCGAGTGCACGCCCCGCGTCGCGAATGGCAGATCGCACTAGCTCAGAGCCAGGAGGTGGGATAGGGGAAATAGAAGAGACCACCCCAGATGGCGTCAAATTGGTGGGTGTTGGCGTTGCACGGGTGGTGCGTTGACCGAGTTGACGATTGAATGACGGTGGTGGAGGCGTGACCATGAGGAGATCGACAATGTCATCATTGTAGATTGATGCCTTTGCCGTAGATGATGTGGGACGGTGGGCATCCTCCTTCGACGCCACCGACGACGTCATGCCTTGTGATACATCCTCTTGTCGTCGTTGGCGCGGCGCAGCAGCGTAAACTACTACGTAAATGAGTGAGGGAGAAGAGAAAAGAAGGATCTTCTCTCTGACGCAGGACGCGCATCTTCCTCGCCTTGAATAGCAATCGCATCGTTGAAACATTGAGTATCGTTTGATAAAACCGAAAATAATAAAAAGTCATGAAAATGGCCGATCAGATCAATACGTGTCACTTCTCTCGGCCGTCGCGGTACTTGTGTTTAGCAATCGTCTTGGTCATTATAATGTTCTCATCGACGACGTTGCGAATATTGGCGTCGACAGCCACCAACAATCATCCGGTACTTGCCAAGACATCCATAACACATAATGTATTCTCGTCCAATCAACGGAAACGGCTGAATATTGATACCATTCAGAGTCGATTAAAGACGATGGAATATGCCGTACGTGGTAAGATTTCCATCGAGGCTGACCGAATTGCCGCCGAATTAAAGAAGACGCAGCACGATTTTCCATTTGAACGTATTATATATACAAATATTGGTAATCCTCATGCCATGGGACAGAACCCAATTACGTGGACTAGACAGGTTCTTGCCTTGCTTCAACTCCCTGATGATATGGGTATAAACCATCCTAACGCACATCAACTATTTCCCTCCGATGCCATTGAACGTGCGCGGTCGATGAAAGCAGCAATTGACAATGGCAGTGTGGGGGCCTACACCCATTCAAAGGGAGCCTTGTCGTTTAGAAAAGATGTGGCAAACTTTATAGAACGTCGAGATGGTGCCTCACCCGGCAGTGTAAACGTTGAGAATATCTTTCTCACGGGGGGTGCATCCGAGGCAATCACAATGTTGATGACGGCATTGATTAAGGATCAAACTTGTGGGATCATGACACCCACTCCTCAATACCCACTTTACAGTGCCACACTTGACTTATTAGGTGGTCAGAAGGTGGGATATTACCTCGATGAGGAATCAGCGTGGGGTCTAAAATTACATGAGCTTGAGAGAAGTTTTGCCGATGCTCAAGCGAAGGGGATTAATGTCGTGGCAATGGTAATAATTAATCCTGGGAATCCTACTGGAAACTTATTATCCAGCGATGAGGTGAAGGATGTCGTCAAGTTCTGTGCCAAACACAATATTGTACTATTATCGGACGAAGTTTACCAGGCGAATGTCTACCGCACTGGCGATTCGTTCTATTCGGCGAGACGTGCCGCTGACGAACTCGGGTTAATCGATAACGATGGAATCCAACTATGCTCATTCCATTCCGTGTCAAAAGGCGTTTATGGTGAATGTGGTCAAAGAGGTGGCTACGTTGAGATGGTTGGTGTCGACTCTGAGGTAACAGACGTACTTTACAAATTGGCTGCTAGCAAATTATGTAGTAGTGTTACAGGACAGGCCATGGTCTCTTTAATGTGTCGAGGACCGTCACCGGATGATGTATCATACCAGAGTCACGAAGCCGAGAAACGCCAAATCTTTGAGGGATTAAAAGAACGTGGATTGGCAATGAGTAAAGGTTTGGATGATATTCCTGGATTCTCCTGTCAGCTGTCAACTGGAGCGATGTATGCATTTCCACGTTTGCGACTGCCACCCGGTGCAATCGAAATGTCAAAGAGAATGGGAATATCTCCAGATACACTGTACGCTCTTGACCTCCTCAAAGTGACGGGTATTTGCGTTGTACCCGCGAGTGGATTTGGTCAAAAGCAGGAACGCTATGGATTTCGAACTACCTTCTTGTCAATGGAGAGCGTCAATGTCGTGGAGAGGATACGTAATCACTACACACAATTTTGTCAAAAGTATGCCGAATTAGATGAAACTTGCATTGGTGAATAATGTATCATAGATGATTATATGTTATTTTACTACAAATTCCAAATCAAATGAACTTTTCAGCGCTCTATTCTTCATCAAAATATGCATCACCAGAATCATTTTCGTCTTCTCCCACAAGTCCACTTCCCAATGGTGGTTCATACACATCCATTAACTCCCGACAGTATTCCAAGGCTTCCTCGCAGTCATCCTTCTTTGGAATAACACCAGCCATGACATCTTGTGACAAGTAGCCCTTATTTCGTCGCGAGTGCAACGCATCTACAAATCCAGAAGATATTGTATTGAGCCTTGAGTAGGACGAGTAGAATTACCAAGGACTGATAGGATGGGTGTGTGCGATGCACATGTATTTGGAGACATCATGATTCAATACTGCCAACGCCTCCCTTTCCAGACGCTTTTTGTGGTGTCACAGCTGACGTCCTCATATCCGAGAATACTGATCGCCAATACGAATTCACGCCAGTCAAATCCACAACATTGTCCTCGACGACCAAACCCAAACTTACTTAGGGACGATACTTCACACCCATGCTTTCCATCATTGGACGGAGAAACGCTGTTGCTGTACAGTTATCACTGCTAGAGAGAGGGCGAGAATCGGACTTAGCTGGACGCAAGGATGCCGAAAGTGCAAAGTGATGATGATCCGATCGCATTCCAAATGGTATTGAGTTCCCAGAAAGCGATGAAAGTAATCCTCCTCCATCGCAGGTCTTTGTTGAGAAATCGTCCAGACATTCCCCTGGTTCTACTGGCCTCGAGGATGAGACTCTGGCTTGAGAAGAACAATATTGTTGTCGTTGTTGCTCCAACATCATTTGCTCTATGCTTGTCCCCCTGGTAATCCTACGTTGCAACTCTTCTCCCATTGAATTGTTACTGTTGCCACCAATAATGAGACCAGATGATGCCAGGGAAGCCAGCACGGATGAGGACAACCCACCTCCAGAAGTAGAAGAAGTCGATGTGTACGAAAGAGGACGAAGTAATGCATCCAACTCAAGAATGTTGCGACGTCTATCAGAAGATGGACGTGCACAAGCCAGAAATTCGTGGTATGTCAATGATGGCGTGGTGGCGAAAGGTTCATTGTCAAACTCTTCGTACCCGGCGTTGCCACTGTACCCCTGGTAGAATCCCGACTGTATGCCGATACGGCTACGGCGTGGCGCGGGGCCGGTGGTGGTGATGCTTGTGTGACGACGGAGACGGTAAAATAGGGTCGATGTCTCAAGAGCCAGCGCAATGGCAGCACTCCCCTCGAATAGTGTGCGGTTTGCTGTCAAGGAGGACGATGCCGTGCATCCCCCAGTGGTATCCGAACGCAAGGCGCAATAAGCTCCATCAATCGACACTGGAAGAAATGCATCGGCGTTGGATGATAGTCCGTGAAGTGCCAAACCTGCGTTCAGGCAGTTGCGAAATCGATAAACCTGATTAACTTCTGTGTCAACAATTCCAGCTCCGCCATTGTCGTCGTTGCCTTCCACGTTGGAAGTTTGTGTAGAGGAGGGTGGATCAACCATTACCGCCCACCGACCCGCCGAGCGACATTCCTCCGACAGTTCTTCCAGCAATGACGACGCCAGTCCTGCATGGAAGCCACCCCCTGCCAAAATGTCAGAGAACCCATTACTCCTTCCTGCTCCACCGCCACAACCCTTACTGCCAGGACGAGAAGAGTGACTACCTCCATCGACAAAGATGTTGAATCCCTTGACAATGTCACATCCCTCTAACACCTTACGGAGCGATTCCGACAAGACATGCTCCCTCCACGATCCACCACCGCCGCAAACGCTTGAATCAGGAGAACGGTAACCAGCGTCGAATGACGAGGAACACGTAGACCATGACGATGATGATTGGTCGCTTTTCATCGAATTTGTTCTGGCATTGGATGTGTCAAATGGCAGTGGTACGCTATACCCGCCTCGTGCAGGCATTGGTGACATCCAGTAATCGTGCCATTGTATCTCCCTTTCCTTGCTGCGTGTGCCACCAGCATTCATCGTCGTCGTAGCACTATTTCCATTATTGCTGTCACTCGCTACGGCAGTCCCATCTATAATCGCTTCATTACTTCTGACGCATTCATCATCCATAATTTGATCATGACCATCGATGTCAGTAGAGGGGTAGAATGTCTCCTCCCATGCATCCTCCATGCATCTATTCCAATCTTTCCGAGCCTGACGTGCTTTATGTTCCATCGATTCCTGACGTCGTCGTCTTGCCTCCCTTGCACGGTAATCATTGTTATCATCAAATTCATCCTCCTCTTCCTCTTCGTCGTCATCCCATTCGACATGTAGACCAGTATTGTAAGATGATGTAGATCTTTGTGGCGCTGTAGCATGAAAGCGTGAACTCCCCATCGCCAACGCGGCATTGCGAAATCTCGTTAGTGAATCATCGATTGTATCATTTTCGTCAGTATTGACATTGTCCATCATTTTTATACCACCACCATCTAATATTGCCGCGTCGAGAGAGGAGGAGGGATCGAATGTTGTAATGTCCCCACTCCACGCCGCGGTTGCATCCTGTTGGTGCGACATTTCACCACCAGCCCATCGTGGAAACGAATCTCGACCGTCGATGATTAGCGTCCGTGGAACGTAGGCATATCTCTTCAACGATGACGACGCTCCCAAATTGTGACTTGAATACCCATCGTCACCATCGAGAGGTCGGACATCATGCGTCACCGACGGATCGCACAGCGACTCTCCGCTATTGTCACCGCTGCCACTGTCGGAATTAGTCGCGGCCAATCCCTGAAGATTGAGGCAGTGAGACGTCAGGTAATTTGCCGTCGAGCCGAGGGAGATATGGATCGTTTCGTTGTTGCCGATTGTCATAGTCTTGTTCCGCCAGCGCTACATACATACACACATTGAAATTGACAAACATGGTCCCGCCACATTTTTGAATTCAGCATTGCTTTGTCTTGTTCCGATTGGCGCCGTGTCTGTGCGTGTATCATCACCTCTGACCGCTGTCGCACTGTCGCGAACATGATGGTAGTCAGATTCCTCCTACTATTATTAATCAACCCGCTAGTTGCATCATTTGATTTCGGTCGAAAGCGTAAGCAAAATAAAGCTAGGGCGAGAGTGGGTTGGAGGAAGACAAAGAAGGATTGGTTAAGACTAGATCTTCCTCCCGACTCGATGCTTCGAATTGGTGTGACAAATCGTCCCAAAGCTTGCCCAGTCAAGACGAAATCGGGAGATTATCTTTCTGTTCATTACAATGGAACGTTTTTCAGTGATGGAAAAATCTTCGATTCATCCATCTTGCGAGAAGAACCATTTGTATTTTCAATTGGTAGACAGCAGATGATTGAAGGCTGGGAAAAGGGTCTGTTGGACATGTGCGTCGGTGAGAAGCGCAAGCTAGTTGTGCCTTCTGACATGGGATATGGGGACGTCGGGGGATACGGCTCTGAATCAAAACGAATAATTCCCGGTGCAACTTTAGTTTACAATGTCGAGCTGTTGGAAATTTTGGACGAAGATACGGCAGCGCCGTACATGGCTTGGAGGACGTAAAATTGTTAGTGTGAATGATGCCACCATTTACTAGACATGTTACGACATTATGTTGTTACTAGATTTAAGGTACAATTACTTGATATTTTTTGAACACCTACGACACAATTTTATCAGGATATAAGCCACAACAGAAAGATCAACAGTACGGGCAAGATGATTTCGAAAGCTTTTTCTCTCAGATATCCAAAGTTTGCTTGATGCACTGGATTCTGATCTACCACGAGAATATCTCGCATCTCCTCTTGTGTCCCCAACACCCGAATGGATGCTCTGCATAATTTTGACCCGAAATTGCCCTGCCAGAATCGTTCATCCTTGCCACAAACAATCATTGCCACCTCATAAGCACCCTCAACAGGTTCAATAATCAATGTTGCCTTCTCCCAGCAATCCGAAGGGGCGAGTAAGGTAGCTGTGCTAGATTGATGTATCACTACCCTCATTGAATTTGTTACAACGGCTTGAAGTTTGAAGACCGATGGACAGTCGGTCCGACCCATATATCTCGCTGATATCTCTAATCGCGCTGTTGATGGGTGGCGCACAAGCTGATGCAAAGGTATACTTTGAGACATGACACTCCAATTGTAGCTACTGACAAAATTAACCCTTGTACTTTCATCAATTGGAATATCCATACGCTCAATTGCCCAGCTATTGTGGTGTGGATGAGTTTGCCACCCTCTTGTTCCTTCTTCGCCGTTGGGATTGATTATAAAGTTTATCGATCCAGGAAGCTCTTCAACGAAATGGCCAGATGGTGACGAATTGCACAACACACAGAAATATACCTGTTCGCAATCGAAAGATGTGCCATTTAAATGTCTCTCACGACCTGCAGGTTTAGGGAAATTGCAGTTGTCGCCACAGCACGGCACTCCCTCTAATTTCTCATGTCTAGGTCCCCGACTCCGTTTTGAGTTTCTATCATGACAATCCTCACAAAAATGAACGTTTCCGTAGCAAACAATCTTCGATGGGTTACAACAGTAACGGCATTTCCAAACATGAAAAGGCCTATGATCCAATGTATGTTTGCATGTACTCTGAACTTTGGGCGAGCATGACTGACAGAGTCTCTCCTCAGATGTCGTGAGTTCTCCTTCATCTTCCTCAGCACATTCGACGGTGCCACCAAAATAGGGTTCGTCACATCCCCCACACAGGTAAAAGGCATATGACCGACGACCTTCATCGATTAGCCGTGCCTTGGCATTTAAATCATTTGCGACATTGCTCCATGCCTTTGGGGCATCCGTCCTTATTTGCTCGGCAACTAAATCATCTACTTTCCCTCGCAAGGCATCTGTCCGACGTGTCATATTTTCTAATTTAGGATGGTCACAGAAAACAGCACATTTGGCGCATCGATAGCCAGTGAAAAGTAAGCGTTTTGTTCGACTAGGTTGAGCATTTTCGAGTTGCTCTTTCAAGCACGTGAGGTGCCATCTATGTCCACATGTTAGAGTGATAGTTCTCTCGGGATCGTCATCTAAGGATTCTAAGCAAATTGCACACTCGACGGAGGTATCGACATATGTTTTCATTGTCACGTATCTGCCGTACTTAACACTCACACCTCTCCTCTCTCCTCGGAGGTAGAATATCGATATGGTTTCATCATCTCGTATCTAGAATTAACACTCCTCCTTTGTGTTTTTGCGGGAATGACACGTCGCCGCCTCTCTCTCCCACAAAACAGACAGTCGTATCAGATCCAAAATTCTCTAGTTGAAACAATGGCATCCACTAGGACGTTATCCATGAAGAGCTCAATTAGCCGGGCGGCCCCTACGCCCATGCCCACGGCAGCCGTCGTCTCATCACCCATCCAGCCCCCTCCTGCTACGAAATCTTCCGTATCCAAGTTCGATGTGTCCCAAACGATCTACGGCGCCACGAAGGATGTTTGGGCTTACGGTAAGACCGTGCCCTATGTTACGAATGTACTTGGCCTTGCCGACGCTGTGGCGATGAAGGTGCTGGATATGACCTTCCACGTTGATTATGCGGCTGTTGATGATAAAATCAAGCCTCAGTTGAAGAAACTTGACGACGATATTGTTACACCCGTGATTGAGACGGTATGGAAGGTCATCGCGCCTGCAGTTGGAAAGGCGAACGAGATGGTCGTCGAGCCGGTAATGAAGGAGGTTGTGCCGAAAGTCATGGCAAGTGTTGTTGCGCCTGTAATGGCTTCATTTTTCGTTGACGAGAAGAAGGAGCAGGCAAAGAAATCGGCAATTGATATGTCACCAACGCCTGAGGTTGTACCGGCTTTCAATTAGATAATATTCAAGTCAGAATACTTGGGTAATCGATTTCATTTGACGTAAAGGAATTAAGACAACGGCCTCTACAATCGTGTTAGCATGTGTAAGATGTAATAAGAAGACGGAGTAGATGAATAAAAATCCATGTCAATTAGTTGAGAAGAAAGTTAATGCTATTATAGTAATTACTTGCAGTGACCTTCCACTTTTGTTGTCTCTTGAAACAATCAACACTGTCAAATTTATGCCCCTGTTTTACAAATTTGAGCAAATTCTTTTGGATGCAGGAAGCGCCAAAAAATGAGAGAAAAATGAAAAATGGTGAAACAGAGAGGGACACGAAGAAGGACACGGCGACAGTCGACGGAGATTCATACCTCTCCCTTAATAAGATCTATCGATCTATCGATGAAAAGAGTCCTCTCGAAGAAGTGGAATAAGAAGGAGCCTGAAGTAACCCCAGATCTCTCATCGTTTGCCCTCGAAGCTGCCTTATTATCACCTGAAGCAACGTCATTCAAAGCCCCAACATCCTTCTCGCCACGCAAAGTATTTAGCTTTCCGTCACAGCAATCATTAGCTACTAATCCTAGCTTCTCTACCGCCATCGAACCATCCCCTAGTGCAACTCCTGCTGCATCCTACTACCACTCCGTTGGTTCTAACAGTGACAACGACGACGACGATACTTCGACGACAACTACTACACCTAAGCAATTCCTTCCTATTTCCATAACCAATATAAAAGAAACGATGGCATCCAGCAAGCTTATGTCTAAGATTAAGGGGAAAACGACGCCCATGCCCGCGATAGCCGTGGTTCCAAAGTCTGCTCCAGTTATCAAAGCTACTCCAGCTTCTGACGATGAGGCTAAATTTGATGTGACTCAAACGATCTACGGCGCATCGAAGGATGTGTGGGCATTTGGCAAGACTGTACCCATCATCACGCACATACTCGGAATTACCGATGCTGTTGCAATGAAGGCGCTGGATGTGACCTTCCACGTTGACTATGCGGCTGTTGATGACAAAATCAAGCCTCATTTGAAGAAACTTGATGATGGCCTATTCACACCTCCTATTGCAGCAGTGTGGAGATTCGTTGAGCCTGTTGTTAAGTTTGTCGAGCCTTTTGTCGAGCCTGTTGTCAAGACGGCGGACAATTATATCGCCAAGCCGTTTATGAACCAGGTTGTACCCAAAGTGATGTCAACCTTGCATGTGGGTGATGATAAGAAAATGATTGATACTATGTGAGGTTGTGCCTTTTTTCATTTAGGTGTTGATTTCAATTGATTTAAGTGTTAATTTATGATGTGTTTGTGGAAACATAGTAGCGCGAAATCTGCTACTGATACTGTGTATTTTATGGAAGTATCAAGGACTAGGAATAATGCAAAATACCTGACATAGATACTAATAATTGTTTTGTTGATTCTATTATTCTCTATGCATCATAAGCACTTCTAATTATTCAGAGCGTTGTAATCTCTTCCAGAATCCTGAATATTAAGGAGTAGTATGTAGGTTAAAATGTTTATTTTTCATCTCACATGATCATGATACACCACTTGAAGACCTGCTGTCTTTCTTGCAATCTGTTACGACAGTACATTTGGCGATGAATCTATCGCCGTAAACGGAGAGTCACACTGTGTTTGACATCATCTCAAGAATCACAGCTTCGATGCTCATTTTTACTAATTCCGAGCACTGGTTTGAATTTGACTCAATAGGGAAATCTGTGATGAGTTCGAATGTGCTGTGTGTCTCACAAATTTTCCCATTTCCTTCATTCTAGATGAACCTGATGCGGCTATTTCTAGTGACTCTATCGGCCTGCGTCGCCATCGCAACATTGCCACTGGCATCATCAATGATGCTTCTGTCGCCACCTCTGTTGAAACCAGCATTTCTTTTCTTTCGTTCGGGCGGCATCACTGTCCGCAATACTGGCACATCAGGAGCGTCATCTCCGACTGCATCCAACGACACAATCGATAGCATTAATCCAACGATAACAACCTACGATGACCGTGCACTACCGGTACCTTTACACATAGTCAATGACGAAGACTTGATGCGGATGAAGCACGAGGTACTGACGACTGTGTACGAGAAGTCATTAGACCGATGTTTCATTGGAAGTGAAGGCACATGTTCGTTCCTCGACCTTAGACTGAGCGCCCCTAAACAAAAGAGCATTAATAGTAAGGATATGAGACAAGAATAGAATGGATGATCACAATGACAATATGTAAATAGAACTGATATGTAGATATAGAGAATTCCTCTGATAAATCATAGACCCTGAATAGGAACAAGTATCCAGGTATCTAATTCTACTTATTGCAATTTATTGACGTGAATTCCTGAAACTGCTGGTATTGTCGCCAAGTGAAGAGTTATGATAAATACTATGAATATTCTGCTCCTCTCCATCTATCAGAGAAGTTGATGAGGATACCATACGGGGATGGGGTATCTAGAATCTCGCTCCTCCAGACCATGCATGTTGGTATGTGGGTACATACGTACCCTTAAGACATCGTTCTTCCTTGGACTTCCATCATCGTCTGGTACGATAGGTCGTCGTGGACGTCGTCCTCCTATGCTGGGAGTCACATACTCTCAGACCACACCTCCTCTCTCACACAGAACCACCACCCACCCAGCACCCATCATGATGTCATGAGCGGCCGCAAGACCGACACCACTACGATGGTAACGCTGCCATCGGGGGCATCGTACCCAGCCTACCTCGAACCCCTGACGGAGAATGAGAAGAAACTGTTGGACGCGTACGACGCCGTTCGTGTCTATGAACGAGAGGCATCGAGACTCAAGGCGGAGGAGGCGAAGCGGCGTCTCGATGAGGCCGACGAACGGTATAGAGCTAAGGTCGCTGAAAGAGAGCGAGTCGAGGGTGGTAGTAAGAACCACGAAGATAAGAATGAAGTGATTGATGTTGCGAAGAACAATCGATCACGTCCAAATGAAAGCGAGGGTGCAGACAACAACAATATCGATGACGAGGATGATGAAGTAGTGGACACTGTCGCCATCGAACGGCGGAAGCAGCGTGAAATAGAGATTTCCCGACTGCAAAAGGAGGTTGATGCGGCCAATCTAGCAAAGGATCGGAGGGAGGCGGAGAAGATGGAGGCGCAAAAGAAGGAGGAGTTTATGCGTCGTGAATTGCTCGGCGATGTCACCGCTATGGAGGAAGGGGGAGGAACAAAGAAACGATCGCGACCATCATCCTCTGTTGACAACGAGGGGTGGGTTGAACGCCATGATGATGATGATGATGATGATGACGACGACGATGGTGAGGAGTGGGCACGCAATACTGCATCGTCGGCACCGAAGATAATTAAGAAGAAACGTCGACTGTCAGTCGACGAACTGACTGCTGGTCCGAGTCTAATCGCAAACATGGCAGGTGGAAATGTCACGCCAATCCACGACTTTTCCAGCAAGCTTAATATGGGTCCGGTAAGTACGGATGGTAATATTCTATACCCGCCTCCAAACTCCCATGACAGACGCCCGTGGTCACCGCCAGATGCACCAAGGGACTTCATTGATGGTTGCTTAGAATTACAATTGCCAGACCTCGATCCAATTGACAGCAGTGACGGTGACTTGTCGTCGGCGGATATGGGGAACAATACGATTGCAATCAAGTTTCATGCACCGAAGGATTCTTCGCGATTCAGTTTGAATATAACAACATCGGACGGCGCACGTGATGGATACGATGATGTTCTCTTCCATTTTAATCCACGCCAATTCAAAAAGGGTGGTCAGTTGATCATCAATGATAAGACCAAAACAAGGTGGGGAAATGACTTGTCGGTGCCACTATCAACAATGCCTTACATGTTCAGCGTCGAGTCATGCACTCTTATTATGCAGATTAATCAGGATGGATTCGATGTCTTTGTGGAGGGAGTTCACTGCGCCCGTTTCGAGCATAGGAGGGCGTTGCCTGTTGCGTTGTCTGGACGACGTCCGTCGCTGGTATTACAATTCCCAAGCTCGGACGACTACGGTAATCCCGAGGACTGGCTAGTGTACAGAGTCTGGTGGGGACGGAAACCATCGATGGTCGACCCTGAGAAAGTGGAGGGCGTTGCTGGAGTGAATATCCATAGTGCTGTCCATCCCCGACGACTGTTTGTTAGTGGCCTCACGAAGCTACACACCGATCCTGAGGTCGACCTTCGACGCGCTGAACTCGAGCGTGCGTTCCGAAAGTATGGTGGACCGTCTGGTGCAGTTGCCGTTAGCTTGCAAAAGAATAGCACGTTCGCATTTGTGGAAGTCGCGACCGAAGGATTGGCTGATTTGGCATTATTGGAGATGGCAAACAGTGGAAGGTATCGGGTGAATAAGGCAAGGAGATCGCGACACGAAGCACTAATGGAGGAAAGGGCAGCAAAGGAGGCGGCAGAAGGTGGTGGTAGTGGCGAAGGCACGGCAATGGAGGCCGTGGATTGGGATTGATATTTTGCGAGAAGCGGGCGTGTATACTCTATAAGATGATGTATATTGCATATTTTTTTGCATTATCGTGGCAACCCACCATGCAGAAGTCTAGTTTTATATTGGATTTGTTGTGCTTTGTCTCTACTTTTTCTTAACACTCGTCAATGCCTGTCTATTTGTCTCTTTAATGGCTCTCTTGCGTCCATGTCGTTCCTCTCTATTTGTGTTTATATGTACAAAAGCGGCCTGAACCCGAGTGTATGCAGGATTCATTATTTTCAACTCTGCCGCAGGGACCTGATTCAATGTTGACTACTCTCGAAGCCTCTATTCAGCGATTTCTGGTACACGCTTGCCAAGAGCAAGTGCTTGTACCTCATCAGATCATCATCATTGCTGAAGTCCATGGATGCCGGTGATGGTGGAGACAAATTAATTGTAGGAGTTCTTGTTGATGGTCCGCGCTCGGTGAGAGTCCATGGATTTGCCGTAAGAAGCAGCGGAGAGAAGAGCAAAGCGTTTGTCGATGGAGCGCTGATCAAGGCAACTAAGACGACAATGGCAGTGGAGGTAAGTAGTAGGCGATTCATGGTGCTGTGGTGATGATCTGAAATTTATGAGCATTGTGAGGAGGCTGCTCAGAGTAGGCAGTCTTGGACCATCATTCTACTCCGTTTTTTACGTAGGTAATCTTGTTCTTGCTTCCCGATCGTGAACCCAACTAAAACAACTTTCTCAAATTTTGGGCTCTTTTATGTGTGTCACACCACACCACGCGGAGAGGCACATGAAGGCATTTACGTAGATTCTAAGTCCTAACAGAAGAAGACAATT
>Ga0247843_1004759_pt1 | contig 19880 bp, 12 predicted proteins | sample LaCruzMarch2017__FD_192420 | JGI IMG/M metagenome (GOLD analysis project Ga0247843, IMG submission 192420) | Freshwater microbial communities from meromictic Lake La Cruz, Castile-La Mancha, Spain - LaCruzMarch2017_8m | ecosystem: Environmental > Aquatic > Freshwater > Lake | place: Spain...
TCTTTTTCTCTTTCCTACTAGAGCGTCCTCGGTCCCCTCCACCACCTCCACGATCACGATCACGCCTGTCACCTCCTCTACTACTACTACCCCGATTACTGCGTCGGTCCATCCGTTCCATTTCCTCCCGCCGTCGCTCATCCTCTGCCTCATCCTCCATATCTCTAATAAGACAGCCGGGGACGGGCTTTATATGCATGAAGTTACAGAACCCACCCCGACGGCAGGTATCTTCATCGAAGTCACGACATCGTGCCTCCCGGAAGTCGGTGACCGGACTAAATTCCACGTCGAGTCGACGTCCATCGTAATACCGTCCATTTAATATGTTCAGCGCATCCGCGGCCTCTTCTTCTAATTCGAACTTGGCGTAGACGTGTCCGATCATATGATCGCCGAGATTGTCACATACATGTAGTGCTTCGAGGCGTCCGAATTTGGATAATTCCTCAAAGAAGTCTCTGTTGTATATATTATTATTATTATTTTTGATCCGATGTATCGTGAAGGATGAATTATATATACGGATGGAGGAGAGATGGATGAAAAAAAAGTTAATTTCTCAATTGGTATGAGCAGGCGCCGGATTTCTGTCCATCAACACATCCCACGCAAATGTACAAAAACAACAATCACTCTCCGTACTCTTACTCGAAGAATATCAAAAAATCATCCCGCGCCTTATCCTCGTCGATCGAGCCCACGTCGTCCACGCTCCGCCCCTCACGCGCGGCCCGCAATTCCGCCTCGCGTATGGGATGTCTGTACACGTGCTTGATCAGTATCGTGGGACTGAAGGCCGGTCGGTGATGGATGCGCGAACATCGATCGGAATGACGACAGGCGCCGATTTTGAAGTAGAATGGACAATTGATCTTATCCTCCTCCGTGCCGTGTATGCGTGCCAAGAGTCGTGCTGCCATTTTTATTCAGGAGGGAGATCTCTAGGAGTGCCGAGACAAAAATCAGAGCGGGAACCACCAAACACGGTAGGTATGTCACTCACACAACACACATCCTGGTGAATGAGTAGGATGTACAATGAGTAATAACAGTAGTCTTCCACTCCTCGCACGGCTAATAATTATGGACTTTCCATATGCCACAGAAATCGTATGTCTTGCCATGTCCATCCAAGGGTCCATGTCAGTCCGCAACAACAACAACAACAACAGTGCATCATCATCCAACACGAATAATAATAAACGACCACCACCACCGATGAATACATTCCACGCCTTCATCAAGTCGACACTTACCGCCTATGCAGGTGCAACATTTACTAATGTATTCATGGCCCGCCCTACTGCCATGTTGAGTAATGACATCTTCTTCGGGTCGTGTATACTGGGGTTCGCCGTGGTGAATTACGTACCATACGGGTACTCGCTGTGCAATACGTTCCCGATCTTGGCAATCATCAATATATTATCGCAAGTATTTCGTATTTCCGGCATAATCAATTACAGCGATGTGGCATATCATGCGTTCAAGGAGGCGCCCTCCGCGTATTACCCGATGCCCATCTTCGGTCCGATACTATTCCCGACATTGTTGGGCAATATGGGCGGTTTCATATGGTACGGCATCGATGGATATTTGGCACAAGGTGGCGGCGGTATGCCGTGGTTATTCCAACAGGGGATGGCGTGTTCTACATTTTATCATTTTTACGCACACGATATGCACGGCAGCGTGGGCACGACATTACGTTCGATTATACATCCCACCGCGGTCCATATCATGTCCCATGTGCTAGCAAATACTACTACTACTACCACCGCCGATAGCATCATTGATATTATTGATGATAATGTACTATTCGCAAAGCTTATTATTGGGACATTTATGATACTAATGTCTATATTGCATCTACCACAATTACTCGGACCAAAGTTTAGTCCATTTACTACGATGTATAATGTAGTAACAACAACTGGGTGGAGGAGGATGATGTTGGGGGAGAAGACGACGACGACGACAAAGGCAACGAAGGAAAAGAATACATTATCAAATCCTTCTTCAAATGATGTAAATCATGGCAGTAGTAGCAAGAAGAAGAAACAATAGAGACAGGAGCAAGAGTGAGAGAGAAACGGTGGGTGCGGGTGGGAAGAGAAAGAGAGAAACGTGGAAGAGTGTGGGTGAGAAGAATGAGAGAAAGAGGGGGATATTAAGTACACATGGTAAAACGAACAAATGTTGAAGCGAAGTGGGAAAAAAAGGGTAAACAAACAAACTTTTCATGGGTTCATTTATTATAGTAGACAGATATGATACTCAACACAAAAAGTTAATCTACATAACTTTGCATGACTCTTAACAACTCATCATTATTTCCGACCATGATTCGTACATTTGACATTGCAAATAGCTATGTCGTTCACTTTATTGTACATACCATGACCGGTGTTTGGTGGCGGGGAGGTTCCCGCTCTGATCGTGTCTTGTTTGGGGAAGAGAAAAAAACATGACTGATAGCTTGAAGAGTCGTTAAAAAGGAGGAGTACGATGATGTTTGTTCTCTTCCTCGTTTCGTGATCGATCATCACGGCACTACCGGTCTCCATTAAATTTTGATGCTAGGCTGTAATACCATGGCCGCGCATACCGCACCGGGCGGACGAGGGGAGGAACGACTCGACAAGAAGTTCAACACGACATCACATCCGCCCATAAATACGGGGGGTGCCAGCAGCCGGGGTAACGACGATCCCAACAGTCGCAGCAATGACGCAAACGATGACGCAAACGACGAGAAAAAGAGCGGCAGCAATTATCGCAGGTCGTCTGGCGGTAATATCAAGGCATTGATATCCAAATTTAACAATGGCAATGCTGCCGCTGGTGGCATTGCATCGTCGTCGTCGTCGTCGGTCGTCACGACGAGTAATGATAATCCGGCCACCCATCATTTTAGGCGTGCGCCGTCCGTGGACGAGAAGTCGAGCAACGGCAGCAACAACGGCCATTCATCATTGATTGCAGGCACGCCCGTCGTTGCTGCGCCACCGTCACCATCGGCAGCAGCCGTGGCCAAGGCGGGTATAGAGGACTGTAGTAGTAGTATTCCGGCAGTGGCGACTGACCCAAGTACGGATGCGGAGGAGATCGATTTGCCACTATTCGTCATTGGTCATCATCGTGGTCGACGACAACTTCTTGCCCCGTCTTCTTCTTCTTCTTCTTCCGTGATGAGCAACAACAACAACAACAACAACAACAACAACAACAACAACAACAACAACAACAACAAGGAGGAGAATGTGGATGCTACCGTAACAAACATTCATTTACTACCACGTGACATTTTTGGTCGGATCAAATTGAACAAGGTAGTAGACAAAGAGAGCGAGGAGCATGTCTGTGTCAGTAGTAGTACTACCACGGCTACAGCTGCCGTGGTGAAGAATACTATTGCTGCTGCTGCTGCTACTGCTATTGATGCGTTATCTCCCTCGTCCTCAAACAGTAGCAGTAGCAGTAGCAACATTGGTAGTAGTATCGCTCCTCCCAACTCTACAACAACAACGACAGAATCATCGATGAAAGAAAATAATGATACAATCGACAACAATAATTACATTGTCGTTGATGATGTTGGTTGTAGTATCAGTAATAACGAAAATGACTTGTTGCGCCAGGAAAGAGAGGGCAGTAGTAGTAGTAAGAGTAAGAAGAATAAACATGGTAGTAGTGCTAGTAGTACATTGCGTTGGTCCATGTTTAGTAGTAGTAGTGGTGGTGGTGGGAAGAATAATAGTAGTAGTAGTAGTAAAAGAGGAACAACAGCAACAACATTCAACGAACAACAATATGTATCAGAGGCAAGGAAATATTCCAACTATAGTAACAACAACAACAAGGAGTCTTCTACAATACATGATGTAATATCATCAGCATCTTCTTCTTTGGTGGTGGTACAACAAAAGAATGAAACCAACAAGAAGAAGAATATCAATGGATTGAAAAAATTGAAACTCGGTGGAGGTGGTGCTGCTCAACGCAAAAGTTTGCAATCATCATCATCATCTCCAATCTGTACTGACGAGGGTGTTGGTAATGACGAGGAATCGTGGGAGGAGGAGGAGGAGGAGGAGATGCAGTCTTCTTCTTCGTCGTGTACTACTACTAGTAGTAGGAGTAGTCTGTTACACGACAATAATGATAATGCAAAAGTGAAAGTAAACAGTGTAACTACTACTACATCTAATCCTTGGAAGGCATTAATTGCCGCGTCAGGTCTTGTCACTGCTGGTAATGCTACAGCCAACTCATCATCATCATCATCATCTCCCAACAATACTGACGAGATGATTGTTGAGCGTGAAGACGAATCGTGGGAGGAGGAGATGTTAAACAATAATAACGATAATGCGAAAGTAGTAGCCAGCAGTGTAATTACTACTGCATCTAATCCTTCATGGACGACATTAATCGCCGCGTCAGGTCTTGCAGCTGCTACTGCTACAGCCAAGGACGATGGATATTTAATGACCGTCGACGACGACTACAAAAATAATAATGACAATGTTGTTGTTAAGTTGGTCTCTTCTCCAACAAACCATCCAAGTTCTACCGAGAATGATATCGCAACCAATGAAGAAGAAGAAGATACTACTGCAGATACTTCGACAATTAATGCAACACTCTCTCTTATTAACAGCAATCCACCATCACCATCTACCGACAATGACAACAACAATGACAACAGCAACGATGTGGATGAGGATGCAGATGCTAACCTAACATCTATTCTTTTACTACCGCGCGACATCTTCGGTCGGATCAAATTCAACGTTAAGAGTACAGATGTCAATGCTGCTACAGTTTCAGATGTGACTACTGCAGCAACAGCTACATTCACAGAGAATGTATGTCCGGTAGTAGTAGATTCTACTATTCCACATGATATTGCTGCTGTGAATACTGCTACTAATACTGTTGATAATAGACTTGTTGTCAATCCTTTTACCAGGAAGGTATCATCATCATCATCATTGTTACCAAAAAATGCTACTATGCCACCATCAACGCAGCAACAGACTCATGCAGCACGTACGTATCAACAGTCCAAACTGCACATTGTATCTCGTCCACAGTCGTCGTCGTCAAGGTCCTTGGTATCAAGTTATAATATGGCAGAAGTTGCGTGCCCGGGAAGTGTTGGAACGAATGTTGCCACATCTTCTACTGCTCCCGTACTACTGCCGTCATCATCATTGTCGTCGTCGTCGAAACAACAGAATATGGTATTACCCAAGTCGTACCAACGTCTTGTGCTTGAACAGGTTGCATCTCGATACTACTTGCGTGATAATGATGTAGTATTACAGCGCAAAGTTGGATATGTCGGTGCCATGGATTATGGCGATGGAATTGGAGTAAACTATGGGAATAATAATACAAATAATAGTAATGATTATTCCAATTACTACTGCAATCAGTCATGGAGTCAAGGAGAAGGAGGAGGAGAAACAGGAAGCTCATGTCAAATGCCATTGGGGCTAAGTGGTACCAACGTGGATAGAGAGGCGGTACTATCATTCCTGGGAGTCAAATCAAAATGCATCAATAATAACAGTGATCAGCAGCACGTAAGTGTAAACGAAGATGAGGAAGTGAAGACAAACAACCTTAATAACATTATTGAAGCCAATACCTTAATATGTAATGATATCAAATCGAATGCCTCGGATCGACTTAATCATGATAATGTAACAACATCAGGGGTTAATAATATTGACTCAATTCTCGAGCAGGCAAGTGACCACCTTTCATTAGGGAAGAATGATTTGGCCCTAGAGGCATATCGTAATGCCATGCAGGTTGCATTTGCCGACGTTATTATGGTGAAGAGTAAGTTGGTCGAGGTGAAGATGAAGCAAGAATACGTAACTTCGTCCAGCGATGGTGGTAGTATTAGTGTGGATGATCATCTGTCCATGTTGGATCTTACGAGGGAGGAAGAACTATACTTTGAATTGTCATTACTTAAGGTTGCATCTCGAGTTGCCGATATACATAACAACATTGGCGTTGTTCTCGAAATGAATCGTCAGTACGAAAAGGCTAAGTCTTCGTACGGGGATGCACTCGAGGTTTACCATAATACATGCAAGCGTTTTGAGGAGAAGGGTGATCCAGATGTTGATAGGACGAAGAAAAACATTGAACGGATGACATTGGCTTGTAATTCAGAGAATGAACGTAAGACAATACATGCAAAAGCCAGAGGAATTGCAATTCAATTGGATAAAGAAAAAAATTCCGAGAAAAGGAAGTCATTGCTAAACGAGGTCGTTTCTACACTGAACGTTGCCTTGAAATTGGAGGCTGAGACTATTGGATTGACGCATCCAGTCTCAGCCAGTACGCTAGTACAGATTGGGAAATATCACTACGAAATGAGAGAATACGACGCGGCTGTGTTAGAGATACGACAGGCAATTACAATATATCGTAATGCACTCGGTTCGAATCATCCGCATGTTGGTAAGAGCTTGTTATTACTCGCTAACATATATGAACGTCACGGATTAGACGTTTCACCGCAGGGTTCATGTAAGGATGATTCGGAGTTAGAACTCTATGTCGATGCACTTGAACCGTTAAAAGCAACACTCGGTGAAGTACATCGAGAAATTGGGTGCCTTTATGCCAAGATCGGATACCTTTATGGTAAGAAAGGAGATGTGAACCTATCATTGCTTGCGTACAAGGCAAGTTTGAAGGCATATGATGATCCATCCTTGCATAATGTAACAGGAGGGGCTGCACTCATTGATATCGTCACGATATGGGTACGCATTACTGAGAACTTGTCAGGCCTAAAGTCATGGGGTGAAGTGCTTGTTGCTGGACGACGGGCATTGTTTCTACTGCGTAAACTGAAGCCAACCATATTTGCCACCCAACCACCCAACAAGACTGTCCCAAAAAATTGTCATGGTCGAGCAATAACATGCGATACCTACTTCACCTCACTCTTTGTTACGCTTCAATCCTTAGGTCAAGCACATATGTCTCTATCCAACTATTCATTGGCTCAGGATGCATTCAAAGAATCACTTCAACTAGCTTGGGATATGGCCTTGTCCGCTTGCCAAACTTGTGCTGAAGGTGAAGATCTCACTATCTCCGTAACTCGTGTGATTAAAGCTCTCAAACGCTTGGGCAAGGTATATTTACTCGAAAAACATTACGCTCCGGCACTGGATTGTTTCTTACCAAGTCTCGAGCTATTACGATCGAGTAAAGAGATGGAGGTGACACTTGACTGTGCTAGCGTCTTAGGGAGCTTGGGATTTTTATATCTAAGGCTTAAGAAGTATTCCGAATCGAGCAACTTTTTAAGAGAATGTCTGAGATTGTATCGTAAGCATGGTGAGTTGAGATAATATGCCCGTGTCAACTTGAATTGAAAGAGCAGCCTGGCCATTTTGGTCGTGCATACCAATACAACTGATATCATCTTGCTGTTGCCAAATATAATAGGAGTGGATTCAAATGACCGAGAAACACGTAAAATCGAAGCTTGGCTTGAAATGGCCGAACAAAAAGAGGGAGATGTGGAGGCAACGCTTCCCTTAGTTTTAGAAATCCCAACAATTTGTCTGCAATAATGAGGACTAAGTGATCTATATATATTTATTCGTATGTGAAGCAGAAAAAGACGAGTTATTACTATTCGACTGATACTTTACATTATTTCAGCATCATTTTGGAGTATGTCTAAAATCCTAATGATCTCAACGATTGACTTAAATTACACAAGATGGGATTATGAGTACAACCTATCTGATAATATTCAGCTGTCTTATCAGAAACCAAATTCTCTCACTCCCTCTTTTCTTTGTACTTCTTGCTCGAAGCCCCTTCACCCTTCAGGGAAGCATATTTATGTAGAAAATAACCTAAGAAGACATAACACACATACTATTCCTACTTACACCAAGTCTGTTCGTGCAGGTCAAAGAATCTTCCAAATTTTCCATTTCCATCTCCCCACTTTTACGTCCACATACATAATAAATATCCAATGGGCATACTCAACAACACTGTCCTTGGCATAATAGGCCTCGTATTGTCTTCGTACTCGGTCTATGTCGAGTACATGGTCGAACAGCAGCAGCCTGGCGAAGAAAAGGCGTTCAAGGCCCTTTGTGACATTGATTTTATTGGTGCTAGTTGCAGGTGCGTGCCGTGTGCAGTGTAGTGTGTAGCGTAGTGTGGCATGTTAACCACAGTTTTAAATTCTCTTTGGGGGGGAGAGAGAGAGAGAGCGATGATGTTTTAATATGAATCAGCTACACGGATTATAATGGGCCTAGTCTCCCATTTTTGCTATTCATTTAGCGTTATGAAGATAAAAATCATGTTTTTCGGCTGAGCTCTTATTCCTCCTCCCAATATAATATATATAAACCGAATCAATAATACTCTCGAGAGAGCGATGATTCGATTTTGAGCGGACCCTGAAGTGACATGTTACATGTCTCCTTGTGGTACAGTTCTTTGTGTCAGGATATATGAGTTCTCATGTACATTGATTACTTAAAACATTGCGTCTGTGTGTGTGTGTGTATTGTTGATTGACCTTTTTCTATTTTTATACATCAATTTGCCAACCGTTCTCACATATTGTGTTATATCTCATCATGAACATACATATAATAATATGTCAGTACGGTATTTTCTCTACCCGAGGGTAAAATGCTTTCCTACTTTCATATACTACCCCGAGGTCATACACTCGACATACCAAACGGCATCCTCGGTATGATGTATTATCTATTCACAATCTCGTATTGTATCACGGGGGGATGGCAACGTAAGAAATTGGACGACGATGCTACATTTCTCTTCAATACTATTAATTTAGGAATTTCATCATCGGCATTAGGCGCCAGTATATTCCTCGGAACGAGGCTATATATCATCCGAGAATTGTGCATCGTTTGTGTTACCACGCACATTATCAATGTGACATTATGGGTACGTGCGGTATTGGCATTCAATGTTAGTAAATCGAAGATGCCGACGGGGGCAGAATGGGCGGAGCAAATGAAGAAAAAACATCAGTAAGAAAATGATTACAAACGATGGACTATATCTTTACGATGGACGCACGAGAGTTTGATATGCATGTACACAAAAGAATGAATCGCAAAGTCTTGAGAGAGAGCTGGACAAAAAAAACATTCCAGACCAAGAGTTCCTTCGTGGAAGAATATTACAGAGAATACTTCTTTTTCACAATGTGTAAACCTAGTATGATATAAAATATCGTCTTCTCTTTCACTCGAAGTTCTTACCCGATTCCGATTCGGGCACTCTGTCCATTAATCGTCTCAAACTCGCCTCCTCGGCAATACGACTAATTTCTTTCACGACCAATACCTTCCGAACCAGTACGAACTTTCGATTACCGGCATACCGGAATTGCGACTTGGCGGATATTACCTCATACTCGGTATCGGCGATTAATAGTAAATCGCCACAATTGGTAGTGGCGTCGAATGTGAACTCGCCGAGCACCGACTGTAATGACCCATCGGCACGTAGGGCGCTTACGGTAGCAGAAATGGAGGACACGACGCCACCACCACCAGTAGTGCGGCCGTCTGTTGTCCTCGATGACGATCGTCGTATTCTTGCTAATGACTTGTTATTGTAATTGACGGGACGAATAGCCTTTGTATTCTTTATTGCCTCCTTTACGATATGTTTCGGATGCGTGTACGGGTCCGGTACATTCACGGTCACGACGAAAGGGAGCGCATTCCTCCTTGCATCCTCTTCGCTTGAACTACTTGGTGATGATGACGGCGATGCTGATGGAAATGATGATTTATACTCTTTCGTTCCCTTCTTTTTACGCTTTGCTTCTTGTTGTACCGGTGGTTCGTTATTGTCGTCGTTTATTTCGTTATTCGAGTTTTCGCCATAATCTCCATCAGCAGCAGCAAATAACCCACCATTCCCCACGACTGGACTCCTCGTCATCACAGCAGGCGATCGTCGGATGATCGTTACAAAGCAGCCAAGGACCGATGACGACGACGACAAGGATGACGACGATACTAATGACATGATAAACAAGCGGAGGAGGAGGCAGGCCATGGTGAGCGAGGTTGGGGGTTAGTTCGTTTTTCGTTTTCATCTAATTTTATTTGAGCGGGAACTCTTGGCGGGAACAACGTCACCCAGCACGGAGCGCTGAATCACTGTCGCCGCTAAGTCAGCTCCGTCACTTAATATTCAGTCCGTGTGGTTCGACACCATGGTCACCTACGCCGCCTCGCTAATACTCCTCCTTGCCACTTCGGCATCGGCATTCGTCCCCAGCAGCAGCGTCGTTCCTACCGCGACCACCATTCGCGATGCTCCCCTCCCATCGATAATTGCCAAGCTGGTCATTGACACCAACAACGAACGCGATGCCAGGCGTCGTCGAGGGCTCGTCATCCTGCACGAATACACGGCATTCAAAAAGCAAGAAATCGATCTCAAGGCCGCATCCTCGTCGCCGCTGCGCAAGGTCGCGTTGCCCATGTATCGCAACATCGGGATCATGGCGCACATCGACGCCGGCAAGACCACCACGACCGAGCGCATATTGTACTACACCGGCAAGAGCTACAAGATCGGGGAGGTACACGAGGGCGGCGCGACCATGGATTGGATGGAACAGGAGAAGGAGCGCGGGATCACCATCACGGCCGCGGCCACGACGTGCGCGTGGCGCGATCATCGGATAAACATCATCGACACGCCCGGTCACGTCGACTTCACCCTCGAGGTCGAACGATCGCTGCGCGTACTCGACGGGGCCGTGGCGGTATTCGACGGCGTCGCCGGCGTCGAACCCCAGACCGAAACGGTATGGCGTCAGGCCGACAAGTACGGCGTCCCGCGTATGTGCTTCCTCAACAAGATGGACAGGACCGGGGCCAACTTCTACTTTTGCGTACGAACGATCGTCGACATGTTGGGGGCCACGCCGGCCGTGTTGCAGCTCCCCATCGGGACCGAGGGCGACTTCTTGGGCGTAATCGACCTGGTCACCATGGAGGCGGTCGTGTGGAAGGGCGAGGATTTGGGCGCCAGCTTCGAACGTATACCGTTGGACGAGTGCAATGACGAACCGCTCGTGGATGCCGAACTCAAGGCCAAGGCCAAGGAGTGGCGCGAAAAGCTCGTGGAATTGGCGGTGGAGCAAGACGAGGAGGCATTAATGGAGTACCTCGAGGGGGTCGAGCCGGACGTCGATACGTTGAAGAAACTGTTACGGAAGGGGACGCTCAATTTGAGCTTCGTGCCGGTGGTCACCGGCACGGCGTTCAAGAATAAGGGCGTACAGCCGCTACTGGATGCGGTCGTAGACTACCTCCCGAGTCCAGTCGAGGTCGAGGCCATTAAGGGCATTGATGAGGATAGTGATGAGGAAGTGGTACGGTATTCAAGTGATGCTGAACCTTTCTCGGCGCTTGCATTCAAGGTCGCGAGTGATCCGTTCGTTGGATCACTTACCTTCACACGTATCTACTCGGGCGTCCTTGAGGCGGGAACATCAGTATATAACTCTGTCAAGGGTAAGAATGAGCGTATTGGCCGGATGCTAGAAATGCATGCCAATGAACGTACTGAAATTAAGAGTGCCGTGGCGGGGGATATTGTGGCCCTAGTTGGACTTAAGGATACAACCACGGGGGAAACCTTGTGTGATAAGAATGCCGCTGTTATACTCGAGAAGATGGACTTCCCGGAGCCTGTTATTAAGGTTGCTGTGGAACCGAAGACGAAGGCTGATCAACAGAAGATGTCAGAGGCATTGGTCCGACTAGCCGCCGAGGACCCCTCATTCCGTTTTAGTCGTGATGAGGAGACCGGGCAGACTGTCATTGAGGGTATGGGTGAGCTCCACCTTGAAATCATTGTTGATAGGATGATGCGTGAATTCAACGTTGAGGCGAATGTGGGTGCACCACAGGTATCGTACCGTGAGGCCATTACCGCGCCAGCCGAAATTGACTACGTACACAAGAAACAGTCGGGTGGGTCTGGTCAGTATGCACGGGTTAAGATTATGTTTGAACCGAAGACATTCTCAGATCAGGAGGGGTCAATGGACTTTGAATTTGTTAGTGATATTAAAGGTGGGAGCATCCCCAAGGAATACATCCCCGGTGTACTAAAGGGGATTGAGTCTGTCTTAGGCGCAGGGGTTGTGGCAGGATACCCCGTCCTTGGGATGAAGGCAACACTAATTGATGGTGCCTACCATGATGTTGATTCATCGGTTATGGCATTTGAAATTGCCGGTCGTGCCGCGACACGTGAGGGATTACGCAAAGCAAAACCTCGTCTTATGGAACCGCTGATGCAAGTCGATGTAACAACTCCAGAGGAATACATGGGTGATGTATTAGGTGATATCAATAGCCGTCGGGGACAGGTTGGTAATTTGGGTGAGAGAGGTAATACCAAGACTATTTCGGCATTAGTTCCGTTAGCAAATATGTTTCAATATGTGAGTACATTGAGGAGTATGAGTAAGGGACGTGCCAATTATTCGATGAAGTTGGCCAATTATGACTTTGTCCCTCCAAACATTGAGACTGAGTTGAAGGCTGGGTTCAAGTCCAAGGATGATGATGAGTAAATATTGGATTGGGAATCATCGGTGATATGTTTTGTCTAAGATAGTATTGGATTAGAGGGTTTAGTGCTATTTATAAGTAAAAAGGGAGCAATATAAACTAAATGACATTCCACAACACATGGAGCAACCCAATGACGGAGTCAACGCCGACGCAAATTTTGGATCGTAAAAGAAGAAAAACTTAGTTTTTCTTGCGCGCCTTCCCTCCAAGGACCCTTTTGGGGAGTGGGTATTGTTTCATCATTGGCACAAAAGTAGCACCAGCCAAAGAGGATCTCATATTCCCTTGCCCCTGTGCTTCTTCTTAGTGGGTGGAATTCGAATGAGTAATCAAGATCCAAAAGCACGGGGTCTAATCTATGCAGCGCGGATGCGCTATCTGAAGTCAAGGGACGGTCGTAGGAAGTCAGGCTTACAGCTTGACACAAATGATTCTGATAATCTATACTTATCTACGCCGGAGCAGTGCGATCCCAATGCACTTACACCTCCACCTGAAGTGGAAACTCGCTCTCATGCATTCAAACAGGCGTATTGGCGCTATCATGCCAAGCCAGTAATGGAATCCATTGAGAACGCATTCTCGCCAGCAAAGCAAAGAGAGGTATCACCAAGTAAAGACCGTCTAGTGAAAAAAAGGAGGGATATTCTGGCCAAGAACAAAATTCGTGAGATTCAACGTCGTGCCGATTTGTTCAGACGAAAGACCGAAACCAAAGAAAGCGGTGATAACGATGTTGAATCAGACGAGGGATCCGGTGATGAAAATAAGGACTCGTCAGGACTCGACGATGATCTAGCGCAGCTAAGTCTTCAAGCACCGGCCGTTTCTTCATCACCATCGTCTTCAGCGGCTATAGGTCGGTCTGAGAGAACGAGCTCCAACAGTGTTGATTCTAAAACATCGAATCAACACTTGCAGGCAGGTCCTGCCATCAACAATCCTACTATAAGGGATACGTCAGGACGAGGCCGTAAACCCACCATCATCAAGTCACGATACTCACTAATTTAGTAAGCGGTTTCCCTCTTACTTCTAATTAGTTAGAGCATTCATTGCCATTTCTATATTTCCTAACGTGCAGGCAACCATATAATGATCATCTTTTAGTCCACCTTCTCGATACTTGCTCAGACAGGTTCTCCAATTTTGTAATGCCTCTTTGTAATTGCAACTCTCGGCAAGAAGACACCCAATTTGATGAAGAGTCTGTGCTTCAAGTTTAGGATGACTATCAAGCGAAGAGCTTATTTCTAACGATGCATTGTAACACCCCATGGCATTACTAGTATCACCAATCGTCGCGAAGATTATACCCATACCAAACAATGTCCGAGAAACTTCAATGTCATGACTACCAAGTCGGAGCTTCCGTATACGTAGCGCCTCCTTCAAACATCGTAGAGCCTTCTCATCTTCATGCTGCTTCTGGTATATTGCAGCTATGTCATCAAAACTAGCAGCAATCTTCACATGATCACCACCCAAAATGATTTTACGCACACTTAGACCCTCCTTGTGATTCTGCATTGCCTTTTGTACATCACATTTGGCATCACAAACATATCCAAGACTATGGTAGCAGTCGGCAACACTCAAGTGTACCTCCCCCACCGAGCTTTTGTACATGTCAAGTGCACGTGTGAAGTTCTGCAAAGCCAAGTCATGCTGTCCTCTAACCCTACGTATCTCTCCAATTCGAAATACAATATTCGCAGTATCTTCATCTTCGCCCGATGATATTGACAAACGTAATTTTAAAGCCTCTTCGTAACAAACGAGACTTTCTAGGTATTGCTTCTTCGATTCACGCACACCACCTATCTCAAACAATACTTCCGAGATATCCACTACTTTTTTGCTACTGCTATCGTCATCACTCTCCGACTGTTGTTGTTTCCTAATATCTAGTGCATCCTCAAAACATGCCATCGCATCATCGACGCGTCGTTGTTTCAGGTAGATCTTACCAAGAGAAAGTAATGCAGTCGACAAATTATTGGGATTGTTTGGTATATTATCAACGCAACCCCTTTGGAGGCTGATATACTTGACTAAGAGTATAACAGCAGCTTCAGTTAGACCGGCTTCGATTCGAGCAAGTCCAAGATCATACGCAACTTCTGACCATTGCTCAGATTCACTACCATGGGAACGTTCGTGTATGTCAAGACAGGTTTCTAATGAATACAAAGCATTCTCGGTATCACCGGACTTCATTTGCGCTAATCCAAGCAGATGCAGTGCACCAACGTATTCTTCAACCATCATATCGCCATTAGATAATGATTGGTAGATCTTTACGGCATCTTGGAACAATGTCAACGATTTCAAGTGCTCACCGCAACATTGATGCATCGTACCTACATGTACCAGCGCCTCAGCAAGCTCCGTATGATTATTACTATTCAAAAGTTTGCGACGAATTCGCAATGCTTCTTCGAAGCAACGAAGAGCTAGTCCATAATTCTTAAGTCGATCCTGAATTAATCCAACCTGAATTAATAAATCTGCATTCCTCAAATCATCCTTTCGGTAAATCTTCTTCTGTATTCTCTTTACTTCTTTAAATGCGATGAGAGCACCGTCTATATCGTTGCTCAATGATTTTAACTTCCCTATTTCCATCAGTACGTTGGAACAAGGAGACGAGTCTGCTCCAACAAGAATAGTTTTGATCTTTAATGAACGCTCGTAGGACTGAATTGCATTATCAATATCACCTGTCCGGGCAAATGCTCTACCGAGTAAATCGAGTACATCACTCTTTAGTATATCACAGTCTCGACTACCCCTGTAGGCTACAAGTGCAGAAAGAAGTAAGTCAATGACAGGATCGAAGTTCTCCTTTTTGATATAAAGTGATGCCAAGAGATGTCGAGTCTCTGCCAGTGACATGTGCATATCCGAAAGCTTGGATTTCTTTATTCTTAACGCCTCCTCAAGACAAGCAATCGCTTCATCTGTTCTGTCTTGATGGGAACAAATCTTTCCCAAACTAATTCGCATGAGATAGATCGTATGGTACAAGCGTTTGGATGGGGTTGAGTTGACCCACAACTGTGCTTTAATAATCAAATCACAGCATACTCATACTCACCTGTGCAGAGAAAATGATACATCCAAATGATCGTTACTCAGCAGCATTCGCCTAACTATCAGAGACTTCTCAAAGAATCCTTGGGCGGCATCGAGATTGCCCAGTTGTAGCATGACAAGACCCATGCAGTGCTCCGTTTTCGCGATAGACAAACCCTCGTTAGGACAAATTTTGTTTTTTATCCGCAGTGCTTCTTCAAACGAACGTAACGATTCATCAAATCTACCGTCTTTAGCTTCGCAGTTGCCAATATTATGCATAGTTTCCGCTATTTCAGCGGTATCCCTCTCCTTCGAATATACCCTCCGCTTCACTAACGAATCCTGGAAACATTTGTAAGCCTTTTGATTGTCTAATTTCTTTACATGAATCATTCCAATCATCAACAGAGTATTTGAAACTTGTTTATAGTCTTTCGTTTGCTCAAATAAATGCAATGCTTTCTGAAAATATGTCAATGCTTTCGACTTCTTGTTAAGCCTATGATCATAAAGGGATCCCATCTCAGCCAAAAGTTTGCCAATTTCGTTCAATTTTTCACTATCATTCTCGCACTCCTTGGCCTGTAACTTAGTCAACATGATAACTTCCTCATATGTTTGTATCAGCAATGAAATAAGTGTTTCGTCTGAAGATGCGATGGATAAAAGGCGCAGTCTTCTCTTCAAGCATTGTTGGAAGAATTGTAGAGCCTTTTGATTCTCTCCTTTTATTCGATATACGTTGGCTATGCAGTCAAGAGTTTCGCACACGTCACTAATCCGGTCAATGTCGTATGCACCTGATACGTTTGCCAGCCGGATAAGCAATGTTTCTCTGAAACTCGACAAACTAGATTGCAAAAACAATGAGTGTATATCCATATTGTAACTTTAGCATGCTCATATCACACACACGTTACTCACCTCTGAGTAAGCATACCAAGATCGTCATAAACTATACCAATATTGTGGAGAACTTCCGCAGATTCAACATGCGCCTTTCCTAATACATCGACCTTGACCTTATGAGCACGAACAAAGCACTCTAAGGCCTTAGTGAAATTTTTTTTCTCGCGATGAATCTTACCTATCCATCCATAGCTATCTGCGACCGAAAGATCAGCTTCACCGAGCTGAGACAATCGTATGGAAAGACTTTTCTTCAAACATTTCAGCGCAGTTTCATTGTCTTTCTTCGCATGATACATAATTCCTATATTGTGCAACACACTTGCGACGCACGGGTGCTCGTATCCAAGAGTGACCTTGTATATCTTCAATGCTTGCTCGTAGGATTTCTGAGCATACTTGAAATGGTAATACTTCTGATGATGACAACCAATTGTGTACTTATGTTGTGTCGATATTTTTGAGTGAGAGCAAAGACTACATGCACCAGTGATGTGATACAGATAAAATACTTACCAGTATATCCGCAAGTGACTCGTGATTTTGGTCTCCGCCATAGGATTCAGTCTTCAGCGCAAGAGCCTCTTCGTAATGCTCAATTTCTTGCACACGGTAAATGCCAATGTCAGCGATGCATTTCCCGATCATCTGCATAGCATTTCCAACATCCATCTGTAAAGTACGCCGCCTGGAATCATTCTGGTCATGAGAAAGATCTCCAGCCTTCTTTCGCAATATAGATGAAACTGAGCACAAAATCTTGTAATGCTCTTCACTCCATCCTGCTATACTATCGGACTGTTTGTTCCGTCTATCCGGCGACTGTGACAAGATCAAAGCCATCGCTAAACAGTCACGACAGTGTGCAGCCGTTCCGACTAAAAGACCCATATTCCTCATTCTCAACCTAATATATCTCGTGTCTGATAAAATGAGCTTAGCCTCCTCCAAACGTGCAGACGCAATGAGATGTTTCACAGCGTGTCGACAGGAGTAGTACCAACAAGTCCAACGACTGTTCATAGATAAATCATTATCAGTATCGATGGCGAGGTCAAGGGCGTTATGCAATTTTGGACAAACGAGCTCAGAAAGCACGGCATGACACTCGCGTAACAGTTCCACGTCGTTCAGGAGTAGTATGGGAATAATATCCTCCAATTTTCTAGGCATGTCCTCCTGAAACAAATTCTCGTCATTGATACCAAGAAAATATTCGGCCGATTTTGATGTTCCTCCGACTGCTATTCCAGCACTGTAAATGCTTATCAAACCTATATCTCGCAATGACTTGCATATGTAGTTGCAAACGTCGACACTGGTGTCCGGGAGGGTTGGGTGTGTCGATGTAATTGAAACATCGTCAATCTTGGATAGATGATGGTGGTTTGACATTATCCATAGATACATCTTCCCTGATACAGCAGCTGCATCCGCTACTGCTGCTGTATCACCTTCACATTCTCTATCGTTACCGCATCCTTCATTTAAGCGAAGGAACCAAGCCCATGACACGTACACAATATCAAGCGGAATAAGCATAAGCGGCTTATCGGTGGTAACATCCTTTATCTCATCCTCCCAAATCTGGCGATGCCGTCTAAGATCTGTCAATCCGATCGTAGGATCGATAGTAAAGGATGATGCGGGTACATAATATGGCCCAGTACTGGAGTTTTTTTTGGCAATACCCTGGCTTTCCCAGTTCATATCGGTCGACCACAATGAGAAAAGCAATTGATGACAAAGTTGAAACCCCATACGATACTTTCGTACATCTTCGGTATCATCACAATTATTAGAAGAAGAAGAAGAAGAAGAAGAAGAGGAAGACGAGAACTCCCCTCCGGGTAGCGGTATATTATTGAAGAATCGTGTGTAAATGTCGTGACTGTCGCTTTGATCAAGTACATTATCAAGTGGTGGCTGCGTCGGCAACACCAACAACAACGACGATGATGATTCCGAATGATTGGGATGACTATGATGATGATACTGATGATTGGGAATATCCTCTCGCTCATCCTGCTTGTGATCATATTCAATGCGGATGCTATCGTCGAGAACATTAATGTAATCACTGGCGTGTTGTTGTTGCTGTTGTTGTTGTTGTTGTACATAAAATTCGGTGGCTCGTTGATTGAATTCGGAATCCAACTCCAAACCACCCAACATATCCGAGGCAGATTTATACGAACCGCCCAAGGGATCATCGACAAGTGCTGCAACATTTTTGCATCCCATGGCAGCAGAGCCGCTTACAACAACATTTATCGACGAAGGGTTATTATTAGAGTCGACATCCTCCGTCGTCGAATCTAGTATCCTTTCCACCATTTTGGACAATTGCAATTGTGGTGACTGCTTGCCATCTACCACCGTGGGGGCAGGATCGATAGAGGCAGACCGATGACACGTGTCGTGCTCTGAATCGGTCATCGTATCATCCATCTTGTCACGATGGTCATCGTCGACCGTCGTCTCTTCGTGTTCATCCTCGTATATTGCCGAACCCTGCCTTTTTGACTTCTCGAGTCGTATCGCTGAACTATTATTAGCGTGTGATGGTGATGATGATGATGATGATGATGAAAGGACTATCGTTTCGCGTTCTCGTGGAATGACGACCATCATACTTTCGTCTATATTACTATCATCATATTCGTAATTACATACAGTAACAGCGACTGGGGGGTTATTGACGTCCATGTTGGTGGTAGCTGGTGTAGTAACGTCGGCACCATCACCAACAGTTACATCAATCATCGCGCCTCCATTAAGACTTATTCGAGTCCCGTCATCATAATCGAGGAAGGAGGATTCATCGTCGTTGTTAACGCCATTGAGTTCATTTTCAATCTCGCATAATAAATCATCCGAAATCTCGACATTTGTATCATCATCGACCTTCCTGGTAGTATCTGTCATTCTTGATGATTGTAATGAGTTGTAAAATTCCAAGGCCGAATTCGTCGCGACTGATGTTATCGGGACTGTACGTTGTGATTGACGAGTGCAAGGTGGAGAAACTTTCTCGCTTGGGGCGGTGGTGGTGGTGGTTGTTGTTGTTGTGGAAGCTGGAGAAGTAGTGGCAGGACTACTACTACAGCACCCCACTCCAAGCTGCTCGACAACAGAGTGTTGTTGACTGTGCCGATGCAACAGCTCAGCCGCCGGCGATGAATATTCCAGCATCTTAACCTCATCCTCCCGTACACTCCT
>Ga0247843_1004761_pt1 | contig 19873 bp, 13 predicted proteins | sample LaCruzMarch2017__FD_192420 | JGI IMG/M metagenome (GOLD analysis project Ga0247843, IMG submission 192420) | Freshwater microbial communities from meromictic Lake La Cruz, Castile-La Mancha, Spain - LaCruzMarch2017_8m | ecosystem: Environmental > Aquatic > Freshwater > Lake | place: Spain...
CCGCAATGGTTTCTAGAATACTCTCCATCGCAGTCATCGCGACGGTTGCTCATGGGCCATCGACGCAAGCATTCACGACACCATCAACATATTCATCATCTCTAACCTTCTCCCCGAGAATAACACGGCGACTATTGCACGTCTCACCGACAACTACGATGACAACAACGTTTTACACTAGCCTTACTACCACCAATATTATTTCTAAACTCTCCATGACAGCATCATTATTTGCCGATGCGACACCACCAAAAGTCGTCGTCGACGATGATGCTACTACTACTTCGACAGCACAAGAGGAAATGGTACAAACTGATGTCAATGGTCAAACATTTATTCCAGGATGTACCGTAGCAGTAATAACAGATATGATCAACGCACATTCAGTCCCGAAAACATCATACGGAACATTCCATTCAACAACTGGTGAATTCATACCACGTGATGATAATGACAATACTGCTACTGATGTAAAAAATACTCGTAAAACGGCATGTCTAGTATTACCCATCGGTCTGCGAGGAACTGTGGAACGTGTATATGATGCCAATACTTGGGATAGGGCACGACCGATCGTAGTGAAATTTAGTATGGGATATGATCGAACAGAGGAAGATGGTGGGTTGCGGTATAACATACCAAAGGAATTTCGGATGCATTTTGATGCGACTGAGCTTGAGATTGTGTTGTAAGCAGTTATATGGGAATTTATTTTCGTCCATTATGAAAATGTGTACAAAATAAAGAAATATAAGTGAACAACCATCACCCATTCGAGGTCATTAATCGCAAATGGGAGAGGGGCGGAAGGGGGGGGGAGAGAGTGAAATAGATTCGACATTGCTATTCCAACAATTGCCATTCAATAACCACTCCTAAATTGTGTTGTATTCATCACATCTACCCTATAAAATTCTTTTTCTTAATTAAATAAACCATCTCGTATAGTTCAAGGACACCTTTGGTCTTCCATCGCTCCCTCTCCTCGTCAGTCGTTAATTCATCCACATCCGTCAATAATGTTACCGACTCTACCCATGACTCAGATTCGTACAGCTTTCTTATTTCTACCTCATTCAATGAGAATGGAGGACCATCTAACTTTGATTCGTCAGTTATTGTTTGACGTCTATCCAGCGATACAAGTAGTATAGTCCCACCCGGCTCGAGTAATTCATCCATGAGAGTGATGTACTTTTCACGTAATGATGGATGTATGGCAACTAATGATCCACGATCATAAATACTTGTAAAGTGAGTCCAAGCTGCTCCATGATGATTGAACATGAGCTTGGCACGATCATCTATCGTCATGTTTAGTAGATTGAACAAATCTCGGACAAGGAATGTTACCTTTGGACCTCGGAAAATGCTGCTCTTTTTCCTCCGAGTTGTTTGACAAGTAGTAGTAGCAGTCTGTTCATCCATCATTCCACATTCATAAGATGATAGTTGAACTTCATTAATTGAAAGTTCTGGATGTTCTACCATAAATTGTTCCACTGCATCATGTACAATGTCAATTCCAACCACGTACGATACTTGTGGGTGTGTTGCAAGATAGGCAAGGTCGATTGATTTACCACACAATGGTAAGAATATCCGTGCTGCCGAGGTATCATTTGATCGGTCGTTGTTGTCGAACAAAAGATGAGTGTAATTAAGTAAGTGCGGGTTGATTTCATTCTTGTGCCAACCGAGAAAAGGTCCTAACCACTATTCCGAGATGATCGGGTGGTATCAAAAGGGAAGATAAAACATAATTTTAGGAGCAATGAGATTAAGAACGAACGGGCCATATTATAATCTCACTCTTTGCGCCCAAAATGCGTGGACGTTAGAAGAAATCATGAGTGTTGTGCATGAAACTCTCGTCAATTTTTCCGTAAATAATGGATACTGGAGAGGTCCAGCATGAATACAAACTGGGGAGTATCGTAGTCAACTTCTGGGTAAAGTTTCTCTTCAGGGAGGAGTGTTGATTAAGTCACAATAGATCCCTCTAAGGTTTGAGGGTAGATTAACCCTCAATAACCATCTCGCTTTGAATCACATATGGGGCTGTAGTGGAATGAATGGTAGCATAGCTTGCTGAGCTTAAGGGCTGTAGTGGGACATCATGTAGAAAGAAGGAACAAAAGCAACGTTGATGCGTGCGTGATATGACCGACCAGAACCAGCGCTTATCATGACGGTGGACGGCGATGTAGATTACTTCTTACTCAGTGAGAGTGGTAGTGGTCGTTCGCAGCCGCCGGTAGAAGTGAGAACAGATGATTCATCATCAATCGATGAGGATGTTGTGAGGAGTAGCAGCAGTTACGTTGGTATGCACGGCCTTAGTGTTTACTCTTCGCTACCACCGCCGTCACCTGTGACAGGTCTGGACGTGTACGCGCTACCGCAGCAAGAAGAGGAACAGGGAGTGAGCTCAGAAGCGCAGCACGACGCCGCCAAAGTTCACGTCAAGAATACCACCACCAATTCCGGAAATGATGACAATTCCCCACCAATACACCACATCCATTCCCATCATCATATCATAACCGACCCATCTCGGCTTCGGGATAGTGACAATGATATGGATGGTATACGAAACTTTGGTATGGTAGATTTAGATGCAGAGGAGGTCCATATCAAGATTCCAAAAGAAAAAAATGGGATTAATCAAGACAATCCCATACGGTACATTCCCAACGACACTGGTGTCGAGGAGGGTGGTGGTGGTGGTGGTGAAGGTGATGAGGAAGAGATAGAAGCAGTCGCAAAAGCCCCCGATGAAGAGGGCAAAGTAATCTGTCAGAATGTCGATGGTGACTATGGTTCCTTCATGACAGATGGTGGTGTCATGGTACGGTATCAGTATGAAGTTAACATTGACAGCGGTGTAGATATAAACGATGTCATTCCGGTAATTGAACGTAGGATTACAGATGCTTTACTGCCGGTATTCTTCAAGGACGAATGTATTGACGAGTACTCCGAGTCATCGTTGAGAGGGGGCGGCGGACTGCGGGGTGGTGAGAGACGATTACAGTTCAAGTTGTCTGGTATAGACATGAGTCCACTCGACCTACCTATGGACACAGGGTGTGGCTATCCTGAACCAGACCCAATGTCCAAATGCTATGTCATCGAGGGTGGTGTGACATTACACTTCCCACCCAATTATAGTTCTGAGATGTTTGTTCAGGGAGCACAATTGTCCACACTAAATGCATTACGTGAATCGATGAGCTATGGACACCTTAATAATGCACACTCATCCATCAAGAAGCTAAGGCTTAGTGATTCAAGTTACTCTGAGGAGCCAGACGTTCTTACTCGGGATGATTTGGAGAAGAAGGATGATGGCAATGGAGGAAGAGGTCTTCAGATTTTGGGTATACTTGTGGGAGTTGGGCTCATGATATGTTGTTGTTTTTGTGGCTGTGGTTTCCTCATTTGGTGGAGACATAAGATTGCTGCAACAGACGAAGATGACAGTTTGGGAAAGACCAAACTAAAGAAGACGAAAAAGAAAAAGAAGAAGACAAGGTCGTACTCATCTGATGACGAGGATGAGCAGAGTAGTATGCATCGCAAGAAGAAAAAGAAGAGAAAACACAAGAAGAAGAAAAATCTCTTGCTCGACGGCGATGACGAGGAGGAGGGCGAAGTGGATGGCAGCAACCGCAGAAAGTTGAAGAGCAAAGACACTTTCCCACTCACCCGCAAGATGAGGGACAGCTCTGCTCGTTCCGATCCCTATTCTGAACAGCTTATCAGAGACCTCAAGGCCTCGGAAGAGATGAACGCTGCTGTAGGCGATGAGGGGTCGGTATCATCATCTGTGATGAGACGGCGCAAGAGGAAGAAGAAGAAGAAGATGAAGAGGAAGAAGGCAAAAAAGAAGAGAAGTCGAGAGACCCTCGATTCCGACAATACCGATACAGATAACACTAATACCGACACGGACGGAGAGAATACCAAGGAGACAACAACTAGCTCTGATTCCACTACTGACAATTCGAGCACCACAGGTAGTAAAGAAGCTATGAGTACTACAAGCTCGAGTGGTGATGATGACGATAACAATAGCACCACAACGAGCGGTGATGACGATGATAATGATAGTACCACAACAAGCACGAGTGAAGACGAAGACGAGTTCGACCAGAGTGGTGGTGTAATGTCCCAATCAAACTTCGTGAGTCAACGTCGTGGAATCCGTCAACAACAGCGTCAAGCTCAAGCTGGTCCACCGCCCACAAGATTCAATTTTATGAAAGGTCGAAGTGAAAGGAACTATCACATCGTCTTTGGCTCAGGTGGTGCGGACGGTGATGATAATGAGTCGGTAATGACAGGAGGAACAGGTATGCACTCGCAGGCAAGTGCTGCCACCGCACAGGTGAAAAATATGCCTTCCTCCGGTGGCTCATTCTTTAACGATGATACGAGTGTCATGACTGGGATTTCAGCCAAGACACAAATGATGTCGAACACTGGTAGGGCCGCCACTCCTCTTGCCTCGAACTTTGGCAATGGTTCTGGCAGCGACAGTGAACCATCGAACACTGGCAGAAGCCGTGTTTCGGACCCATCAAGACATAGTAGCAAGCACGGTTCTGGCAGCGACAGTGAACCGTCGAACACTGGCAGAAGCCGTGTTTCGGACCCATCAAGACATAGTAGTAAACATGGCTCAGGAAGTGATAGCGAACCGTCGAACGCTGGAAGAAGTTACGGCGGTACATCAAGAAATTCTGACCCATCAAGGCGGAGCAGCGATAGCGAACCGTCGAACGCTGCGAGAAATCGTTTTCATACCTCATTGACGTCAAGGCAGAGTACTGGCTCTGGTAGTGACAGCGAACCGTCAAACACCTCCAGCATACCTGCCAACTTGCGAACAAGTCACGGCTCTGATAGGAGATCATTTGCATCAAAGGATTCAGGGCCGTCGAGGACATCATCAAGATAAATTGCTCAGTTGTAAACGAAATAATGATGTTTATAGTAGTGTAAATCATAACTCTACATAACACTTTCACTTGTTTGTTTTGAATGAGTTTTATGATGAGTTAATTAGTTATTATTATATCAACTCACTAGGTTAAGGAAAACGATAATCTGTAATTTACTTCTCAATACTTGGAGATACATAATCATGAAGGATGAATCAAAATGAAAATACTCTACACAGATAAGACTTTCTACCCCTACATCATCTCCACACTGCGCATGGTGGACACAGAAGCCATGGTTGCTGCCAAAGCACCAGCCCAAGACGCAAAGTATCCATTGCCTGTGACCTCAAAGGGGCCGCGAAATGTAACAAAGCAGGCCATGACGATCCAGAGGATGGAGAGGTTGAAAAGCGCGACGGTGTGGTCCTGGACACGCATGGGCTTCTCCTTGTCATCAAGCGTAATTGCAATAAGTACGAAGGCAATGGTAATGCATGTAACGATGAGAGCAAAGATAGCTTCGTCTGATTTCTCGTCACCGACAAAAGGGATTGCTGCAATTAGTACAACCAAGGAGGAGACAAAAAGGAGCATGCGCAAGCCTGCATCCTTGATTGTCGTATCAAATAATGCATCAGTAGTGAGATCGATCATCTTGGCGCTGCCATAAACCATAACCCATGCTGCGAAGTATCCATTGCTCGTCACTACGAACGGCTTGTCAAATGTGAGGAAGCAGACACCAATAAAGATGTACATGAAGCAGAGCATGTTTAAGCGCGTTCCGACCTTCGAGTACATATCACCAGCGTTAGTATTGACAAGGCCGACGAAGGAGTGAATCATGCCAACGGAGGAGATAGAAATGGCATAACCAGCGTAGCCACCAGTTTCCTACACAATAAGAATCGGTCAAAAGAGAAGATGTCAGCGATGGATTAACACATGCGAAGAGAAAAACAAATTGACATACCGTGATGTTCCAATCATAACTCATGCCAGTTGCAATCATAAGTACAATGCTTGCAATGAACACAATGAAGAGAGGCAGCTCCTTTTTGTCCATCTTCATGGTTGATTCAGGTGCCGGGGCATCTTCCACGCCAACCTCTCTACTAGGTTCAGCATCAACGACTTCTTTGGCTGCAAATGCCGAAAGGATGGCAAACATGGCACCAGCCCAAGACGCAAAGTATCCGTTGCCAGTGACCTCGAAGGGGCCGCGGAATGTAACAAAGCTGGCCATGACGATCCAGCAAATGGCAAGGAAGACGGACATGAGATAATTGACCATATTAGGCATGCATTTGTCCATCTTATCGAGACCAACGATTGACAGAATGAAGACAGCTGTTACGCATGCAATGACTAGTGCAAAGAGGGCTTCACTTGAATGATTCTCGAGCTTGATTGGATTGATAGATTCCAAAATGTCGATCATTCCGTCTGTGCTATTCGCATCATCTTGAATTGGCGCGATAGATGCAATCAATACAACTAAGGACGAGGCAAAGAGGCCAGCCTTGCCATGACCAAGACTCTTGATGGTAGATCCTAGAGTCACACCAGTCATGTCCATGGCCATGGCGCTGCCATAAGCCATAGTCCAAGCTGCGAAGTATCCATTGCTCGTCACCACGAATGGCTCGACGAACGTGAGGAAGCAGGCACCAATGAAGCAGTACAGAAAGCATAGCATGTTCAAGTGCGCTCCGACCTGCGAGTACATATCTTCGTTGAATTTAGCCAGAAGAAGTCCATTACAGGAACAGATGATGCCAACGGAGGGGATGGATATGGCATAAGCAGCGTATCCACCAATATTCTGTAAGATGACATCAATGAAGGGCCGATGAGATAACGGCATATGAATAAGACAATTATCAAACGAGATGAATAATCTAGATGGTTAAGAACTTGACGTACCGAGATGTTCCATTCGTAGTTGGTGCCAGTTGCAATCATAAGCACAATGCTTGCATAAAACACGATGAAAAGAGGCAATTGCGTCTCATTGACATTGTTTTCCTTGGTAAGAGCAGCTGCATCATCGGGCTTTTCGTCGACAGTAGTATCTTTTGCTACCTCCTCCATACGTACTTCGTCTATGTCGGTATTCTTGCCGTCACTCATCATGTTAATGATTGTTAGAGTAGATGTTGTTCGGGATCGACTTGCTAGTGTTTTTATTTCTGTTGTTGCACGGCTTTGAAGTGATTAATGTAAAGAAGATGAGGTAAGATGGTGACACCTCCTCGCTGTAATTCTTCTGCATGCAGCATAACCGATGTCAACGCAATCAAGGAGGTACTCCTACACTCGCGTACCATGTCAACAGGCAGCAGGAATTCGAACCAATCAACGGTGTCACCACTACTACTTATTGAGATGGAGTTCTCTTTACGTCTCGTGACACGGCGCGACGAGTGCTTCCCGCCTCCCGCCCGCACAATCACTCACCTTTCAAATAACTTCCTCATCGCGTCGAGATCGATACAACAATGCCGAGAAAGGTTACGACCGATCCTCAGACTCAATTGAAGTTCAAAGTCAATGCATGCCGGAGGTGAGAGATGAGAGATCAATTTTGTTGTCATCGTGTTCTCATTTAGTGCGAACCTTTCGGAGCATTTTGACCCGAATGGTAATCGTCTTCTTAGTGGGGGGAGAGGCGCCCATTGTACCAATGACGTACACCATCGTTCTATTACATCCTCAAATTTCCTTCACTAATATATTATTCCTTTCAAATGTTCAATATCACCATTAATGCATTATTATGTTAAAAACAATACACAGACTAGTGAAGGAGGCAGCATACTATGTCGATGAGGTACATGAGAATGAGACAAAGCTTCAACAAATGAAAAATAACAATGACGACAAGTATGATATTAAGAAGTTTCAGGAGGTACTGGCTGAAAGTCATATGATGATACCAGACAGTATCAATCGCCGAGATAATGCATTGGTGGATTTGAAAGATTATGTTTCACTATTGACGAAGGAGGAGGAGGGGAATGTCGAATTGCTGGAGTGCGAGTGGATGAATGAGGCAATCAAGATATTGGGGGAGGGTGGATTATTTGATATTGGTACTGAAAAGCCATACAAAGGAGAAGAGAGGGGTGGGGATGATGTTGCAGTACTGACGGCTGTAGATGATCTAGCCGAGGGAGAGGAATTCTGATGTACATATCAATATTGCTGCTTATTCCATGAAACGTGAGATAAGCATCAAAATCTTTAAAGGCAAGAATAGTTTTGAAGAAATGAATAAATTTAGTTCATAAATTGAGTTAGACTTGGGAATTTAAAGAATAAAAGGGTTGTAAAGTGAAAATTAAGAAGTGACAAAAAATGCAGAATAATACCACGTATGAGATATCAGCACATACAATGCAATTGTGGAAGCCCCGTGCTAGCATAGATAATATTCCTGATAAGTTTATTGTAATATCAAGTTAACCTTACACTTACCCCAGATCGCAAATACTGCTGCTTCTTTGCACGGTCCCTTCCAAGCTTCTGCCATTCCCAATACGGCACTGATACTATACGAATATCATCCAGATTATTCACTTGTCTGCGTTTTAGAAGTGTACTGCCCGTTGGCTGTTGATTCATAAAATGATATGGTCCATCCACTTCAATGCCTACTTTCTCTCCATTCACTTCCACAAGTGCATCTAGACGATAGCCACTGGAGGTGAGTACTTCCTCTTCAGGAAGCATACCAATGGATGAAAGCACGGATATGACATCATCTTGGAAATTTGACGATTGATAGGATCTTGAGACAAATGATTGGCGACACTCCTCGCGAAGTGCTGGAGGCAGATTGATGCCCGACTTTAGCTCATCTTGCCACAACTGCCACTGATGTAGCTGCCTGAGATCCTCTGGTACAAAATCATTTGCCTTTGCTTGAAGTGCAGCAACAAAATCTGTATTGAATATCGAATGATCATTGACGTTGGCTACAGCATAAGCCCAAGCAACATTTGCAACATTTTGGCTGTTGCATTTGCCCAAGACTGACTTTACAGCTGGTGCAAATGATGTGAACAATTGCGAGTCATTTATTCCAACCGTGGCATACGCCCATAAGAGGTTGGCAATGTCTTGAGAGTTGTACTTGTTGCAACTCGCAATTGCCACGTCTGCCAACTTTTGGAAGAGTAGTGGATGCAACTGGCCTGCAGTTGCGTATGACCATAAGATGTTGGAAAAGTCTTGTGGCTTGAAGTGTCTCAAGTCCTTCATTGCGACAATATGATCACCCAGTTTCCTGTAGAGCTGTGGATGTGATTGGCCTGCTGTTGCATATGCCCATAGCATATTGGAGAAATGTTGGGGCCAAAATTCTCCCACATCATTCATACCCACAATCGAGTCACCTGCTGCCTTGAATAGCACCGAGTTTGATGACTTCATTTTTGCATACGACAATAGCATATTGGATAGGTCTTGAGAATTGAAATGATTCAACTTTGACATTGCCTCAAGCGCAAGAACATCAAAGATTGAACGTCCACTTTCATCCTTGGGTACGTATTCTGCAAGGCCAAACGAATAGATCAGATTTGATAAATGTCTAGCGTCAAACTCTGAAAGGATGGGAACAGCATGTACTGCAATTTCGCTGAATATGTAGTGCTTGTTCTCGGAGTTGATGCCAACAAGAAGAGTGTGCAGAATTCGTTGCAAACTGCCAGTAGCGGCCCTTTGTCCATGAGATTCAACTTGTTTCATAACCTTTGCCGAGCTGATTGCAATTGTTGCAATGTCTCTATAACTATACGCCTTCATATTTTCTAGTGTATTGCATAATATTGCGTCAAGCTGTTTATTCAGTTGAAACCGACTATTCCCCCCACGATGGTTTTGAACATGCTTCACCAATAAAAACCAAAATGCGGCTATTCCCCGTGGAGAAATGGTATCAAGATGATCGTACGCCGTTTCAATCAAATCGTCTATTGTGTTACACTGTCGCATGTCAGGATCACTCCGCCACGTTGAGAAGGCACATCGGCTGAACAGTGGGATAATCAACTCGCTACTGCCAATATTGCGATATTTTGATCGTAGTGTATCGTAGAAATGAAAGCCATCATCAGGATATACGTTACGCATTATAACACGCTGACGTGCATACTCAATTGCACTCGAGCTACCAGATCGAGCGTAGTGCGGCGACATGCGCTTCCAACGGTAAACAAATCTCCCTAACACAGTCATCATCATCTTCTTCTTCCCCCACACCCAACAAACATTCAAATTAGTGTGTACATTTGGGGTGCGTTTTGGCGGGACGAGAAGATTTTGGGTCGTAAAGCGGTAACATAACATGGGGTGCTCAAATAGCAAAGAGGTCAAGACTGAGGCAGAAGTAATAGCGCCATCGGCAGCGGCGCCATCGTCATCGAGGGTAGTGGCAGCAGCAGCATCACCAGTTAGTGAAATATCCAGCAATTCTCCTTCATCCGATTATTTTCCACTAATCACTAAATCTCCAACACCCCAATCTCCAACCAACAGCGGCAAGAAGTCTGCAAAAAATAATGCATCATCATCATCACTGTATCATCATCTTCTTGGTGGTCTAACCCCATTAACACCATCATCTACATCTTCGAATGAAAAAACGTCACTTACTGTACGTGCGTCACAAACTTTATTTTGGAAGGAGGCAACTAATCTCTGTGTCACGCGACCAAGTGTGGCATCGTATATTGATCCCAATACACATGGTACTCCACTACATGTGGCATGTTCGTTAGGATCTACACATATAGTAGACAATGATAATGATGATTCAACACTTGTATTGGGGAATGTGATATTAAAATTCTTACAAACACTTATTACGACAAATCCATCTGCTATTAGTCAACGTGATAAAAGGTATCATTTGCCATTAGATGGGGTTATTGCAGGTCTATCAACATCAAAGTATAGCCGTGGTAGTAGTAGTAGTAGTAGTAGTAATGGTGTTTTGTCGGCATCATTTATATGTCGAATGAAAGCTGTTAAATTATTATTGGAACACTATAACTATACTACTACTACTACACAATCAACTTCAACTGCACTGTTGGACGGGAAAGTATTATATCAAATAATCTACAGTTTACCAGATGATGTTGAGACACCATTAGGTTCGACTGTTGAATTTGTCGAATTCATTGCAAGGAAAGCAGCCACACAGGACACGAATAATATAATGATACTTTCCAATACAACAATGGATGATGATATATTGGCACTGCTCTATCGACGATTCGTGCGTCAATTTGATCAAAGTGAAAGATTCTTCGAGGGTGATAATTCACGAGTAGAGGTAATAAATCATCGACTATGGTATAAGAATGCTGCTGTGAATACATTCCATATAATTGAACTACTATTGAAATACAGTTGTTCAAATAATTATAATAATCATCCTAGTGATAACAAGGAGGATGATAATTTGCTTGTACATAATGCAGTACGTGCAGGCTCATGTCCACCGGACCTATTGCGATACATTGTTGAGACGAATCTTGATATGGTTGCACAACCGGATACAAGTGGCAATCTTCCATTACATTATGCAGCAGGTCTAACAACAACGACGACCAATACGCCTCCTCCACCAGAGAGTTACTCTAAATATGTTATTGATGAACTGCTATATGCCTATCCTGAGGGTGCAGCTTTAGTTAACGCTAATGGTGTACTACCCATCACAATGGCCATTGAAAGTAAAAAGAAGTGGATTGGAGGTGGGATACGTAGCTTACACGAGGCACACCCCGCTGGCATTGAACAGGTAGAGCTAGATGAGGGACATCCACTATTACGTGCCATAAGTAGCTTTCAAACACTCGAGGAGGAGGATGAGAATGAATATGATGAATCTTCTGTATTCATGGGACAATTCGGTGATGATAGGGAGGGTAGTATGATATCTGGTTTGGATGGCGGTGGTGGACGACGACGAAAACGACAACATCGAACAAAGATTAATAAAGATGAAAGTCATGATGCCATTATGCTTGTACAACGACCAGATGCCAATTTACGTGATGTTGTAATGACAATGTGGGCCAATGAAGAAGATGGTGGTGTACAAATGTTAGGATGTACGGCATTGGAAATTGCTGCCACAACTATCCTCGCTTCTATTGCAACAGCAGCTGGAGGAGAAGAAAAAGGACGAGGAGTACCGTTGTCAAAGATGTTGTCATTGAAAGTTGCATCCGTAGCATTACTGGGTGTAACTGCTGTTGTTAATGCCATGAAGAATCATCCAAATGAAGCAGCAATACAAGAGAAGGCATGCTCAGCACTCACTGCCATGGCATCTGCCGATGGTGAACGAGAGGTATCATTTGCTGCATCGGGTGCCATATCGGCAATAGTATGTGCCATGCAAGCGCATGTTAGTGATGCCACCGTCCAAAAGGAGGCTTGTCGTGCATTACATAGTATTGCTGCCAAGGGTGGGGCAGAACGTGCCACTGTCGTGGCAAGTGTGAGTGGATTAACAGCGTTGGTTAATGCATTAGCAGCACACCCGACGGATAGACATGTTCAATGTGAGGCATGTCGTGCTCTTGAAACATTAACGAGTTATCATGATGCCTACCTCCCACAATTGCATGAACAGACAGAAACGTTGCTTCAGTCGGCCGCGACTAGTTTCCCGGAGGACTGTTTTGTATCCACAGATAATATCCTTATAAATTTGAGACGAGCTCAGGTATGATGCGACGACGAGTATAAAAGTATTTTTGCGGTTTTGATAGTTCATCGTAATTTAACTTCATCATTAAAGTATCTTACATTTGAATTGCTGCCGTGTTGTTTAGATAATTAATATAATCTCAACAAACTCAGAGGCAAAACAATCTATATGATTCTATCGTGTTGGTTGTTGCTCTATTTAGTCAAACTACTTCTCAACCTCGGGTTGGTTGTTGCTTTTTTCTCTCTCTCTGTACAAGTAAGATATAATATAATCAATTGTCTATCTAATCCAACTTCTTCCCAACGTAACGCATGATAGGTACATCCCCAAAACTCTTAAAATATTGTATCCCACCCAACCCATCAATGTAATGACATTGCTTCGCAATCCTCCACATGGCCAAATACCACGGTGTTGGATCATAGTTGTACAGCCCCAATGGGTCCAAATATGATTTAATTGCTGCCGTGGCAATATCTGCCTTGTAAAATGACATTTCCGAGAAGAGATGATGCGCCACGTGCGTACTGCCAATATTGTGATGAAAAAAGTCCAATACCACACCGTACGGACGATCGATTGTGGATAATGCACCACGCATCCATGTAAATTCATCAATCCCATAATGTGGCACGGAGGGATCGGTATGCTGTAGCCAAGTGTATAGGACTAGCCATGCCTGATTCCACATTAGTGGTCCAATGTACCATAATGTGACGGGTAAAATGCCAAACTTGTATATTGATAGTCCAATAACAATCCATGCAATCACAATACCCAATGTTGATATAATCACCTTGAACCGTAATTTTGTCGGGAACATTTTGGACCAAGGTCTATAATGATCGGCAGCATCGCCATTCATCAACATCTTGCCATCATGACCAAGACGTCCGGTCGAGACGACCCCCAGTAGATATAATGGCCAACCAACTACAAGATTGGCAAGTATTTTCAATGCCCCGAATGGACCATCGCCAATGGCTTCATGTATGACCGCCCAATTACTCACACGCGTTAGTCCATATTCATCAAGACCCACTTCGGTACGTGTACCAGGCACGTGACTCTCCCCGTCCATTGTATTATTCGTACGACGATGATGCTTCGCATGCGTGTATTGCCACGAAAAGTACGGTACCAGTAGTGATTGATGCATGAGGAAGCCACAAATATCATTCAGACTTTGATTGGGCGTGAACGCGCCGTGTCCGCATTCGTGTGCTAGTACCCAATGACCGGTGATTGTACATCCTTGACAGAAGGCATAGGTAGTCCACCCTACCACCCATACCAGCACACTTGATAATGATGATGATGATGATGGAAGTTCAGTTGATAATGCATTGTACGCAATATAGACACAACCAATAGACATGGCAGTATCCCGTGTAAGATAGTACAGTGCACGTGTATATGACCGAGTAAAGCATTCATTGGGAACGATGGCACGTATTTGACCCTTGGTTGGAAGTGTGGGGGCATTGGCTTTACGTGGATCGTATGAACTTGACCAATGCTGCTGCTGGAAGTCAGACGAGGTGGATTTGTCCACCGCCATCAACGCGGTGGTCGTTGGAACACACATCGAATCTTTGTGTTGGGCATAAGATTGTGGTGGGGGTCCCGAAAAGACACGTGTCTCATTTTTTTGGCTACAAAACAAGAACTCAAAGTCGGAACAATGGTACACGCGGGCATCGTTTTTACCGGCGGCTTCCTCCTCGCGGTAGTATCATCGTCGTTCGTCATCATGCCTACCTTTGCCTCCTCCTCGTCATCTTCTGCAATCGTTGTCGATGGAACTATCCACACGGCAGTGGCTGCTGCCGCATCGTCAACTTCCTCCGGCACTTCGTCTCTCCCAACAACAGCTCAAATTGTACGTTGGATCGATGATGCAGGTAATGCACTAACCGAGGAAACACCCGACCAAGCACGTGTGGCATTACAATCTTACCTCTATGATAATATTATGCCATATGATATACCCATAGCACGGACTTTAGGTTTCCCCTCACCTCCCGCGGATGCACTAACGATTATCAGTCAACGTATTGCCAGGGCAGTTGCATTTGACTCCTCGGCCGTCGTTGATCCTGTTACTCCTGCAAAAACAAACAAAGTCGATGGTCTATCCGATGGGATACTCAATTCCACACTCTACTACTCACTCCAAGCCAAGGCACTATATCCCTGGACTGACCTAATTCCCAAATCAATATATATGGAATATGTGGTACCCTACGCCATAGTTAATGAACCACGCGTCGATCATCGTCCGCTGTTATTTGACAAATTACACGATCCATTAAGTAAATATATCCGTTCCCCGACCGATGATGCGACCAAGACGAAAGATGCACAAATATCCGACATGAAAAATGCCGTAAAGATTATTAATACCCGATTATGGAGCCTGTTGGGGAAACGCGATCGTGGGGGACATTCACAACCAATCGTGTTCGTGGCTGGACAAACGCCACGTATCTACGATCCATTGTCGGTCGTGGCATACGGTCATTCGAGCTGTACGGGACTAGCGGTATTACTCATTGCGGCATTACGTGCCGTGGGAATACCGTGTCGTATGGCAGGCACGCCTGCCTGGCATGGTAAGGTGGATGATGGGAATCATAGTTGGGTTGAAGTTTATGTACCCTCAAATGACGATAAAGGGAAAGGACAATGGATGTTTTTGGAGCCATCCCCCGGGATTAAAGAAGCTGTCACCGAGACTGCCGATGCGGACGATTTAGATCGTGATCCTAAGAAACGTTGGTTCTGTACACCGGATCACTTTGATGGCAAGACGAAGGTGTATGCTACAAAGTTTGCCAAGGGTGATGATTCACAACATTATCCCATGGCATGGTCTGATCCTGAAATTGATGTGGGTGTACCGGGGGAAGATCGAACGGCGTACTACATGAGCGTTTGTGGGGCACCACCTCCGGCAGCAGCGCCTAAACCAAACTAATACAGGATCTTCGATGGGTAGTTAATGATGCTGTGATATGACATGTGAAATTGTAAGTAGTGAAATTGTAAACAATAGGAATTATGTAGCAAGAAGTCCTATTTTAAACACTAAATACAGAAAGCTGACCACGGTCATTGAGAAATCTTCGTGCATCATCATACCCTCCTCGGAACCTTGAATAAAGCTCATCATCATCTGAGCTAAACATCATCCGTAGTGCAGCGTTCGCGTTCTTCCTATTGAACCCCAATTGACTCTTTCGACAGTGACGGAAGGTACTGGGTAGATATGGACGTAAGTAATTGAACAAGATTGAATTATTCATCTGTGTTGAGGCTGTATTGCTGGTAAATTGTTGTTGCTGCTTCTGATTATTATCATTCGTTGAGTCAGAATCGTCGCAAAGTTCCTCATCAGGCATTAGCGGACATATCGAAGGATTGGGATCAAACAAGCCATTAAGAGGCGATATCACGACAGTATGATCGTTAATGGTTGGAAATACATCAACTATACCACCATCCCAATATAATGTAGAATTATTTTCTGCATTGTTGTCTGATTCGACTTCTCTGATCCCTGTCACAGGGAGTCCAGTGCTACCATATTTAACCATTCCCAAATTGGTCATTTCATTCAAACGCAATCCAGCTCTAACAGTTGTGTCATTACGAGTTGAATTGTTTGATGCCGAACCTTCCTTCTTTGGTCCATTTTTGTTGTCGTTGTCGTTGCTTAACAATCCAGAAAGAAACGCAGGCATGTCGTCTTTCACCAACGTTCCTGTGAGTCCTGGTAAGTACGAGCTTAGCATACTACATGCAATTACGTCCTCTATATCGCGATAACTATCGACATAGCAATACGAATCCATGAATCGTTGACGTAGTGTCCCCACCGGTGTGGGCCAGAGTCCACGTTTATCTGTTAGGCCAATTCGTAATAAACCAGGATGTACCCTCCTCGCAAAGATTTCAGGATCAATGTCATGTGGTGTAATCTTACCAGTTACATCGTCCATGATACAATATCCACCCATTGCCTTCACGAGCGCCTCACGGAATGGACCCTCGACTTGATCGATTAGACTTAATCCCGGAGTTAATGCATCTAACGGTATGGTCGTTGAGAATTGTTGTGACAACTTTCTCGTACGTCGTGCTGCCTCTAGTACAATTTCCATCCCATCAACTTCGGGATCAACCCCCACGACTATGGCCGCAGATATCATACTTCCAGCCGAAACGCCTGTTAATAATGGCATCTCCGCTCCTCGCGTGTCGTCAGGATGAGGAAGAATTCCATGTTTTCGTAAACATGCTGCGACTCCGACGTGATAACACCCCAGAAATCCAGCGCCACTGAAGCCATAGGATGGACGATGACGATGCGGTTGCTGTGCCGACGTTGTCGACGAGCCACATTTCCTACTTGGGAGGAATAACGATCTTGATGGACGTCGCATCTAATCTGGCGTGGGGAAGAAGATTCTAAGATTTTTCTCTGCCTCTCTCCGATGACCCTACGTCCCCTGGTCGGACTCGCCTTCCTCAACATACGGTCATTCTCATCGAAGGCAACGACACAGAGCTGCGCCGCGATGATGAGCAGCAAGGCGATTAAATCCCTACCCAAATTGAACGCCCCCGATGGGGGTGAATTATCAGTCGATGCATTCACAAACAAGTTAAAAGACAAACGAGTGGCTTTTTACTTCGCGGCTGGATGGTGCCCAATGTGTACATCATTCGAGGATACTGCATTAACTAAATTCCGTGCGGAGAGATCTGTTTCTGGACAAGATGTTGAATTAATATATGTTCCATCGGATAAATCAGTCGAAGATACCGTGAAACGTACCATGTTGTTGGATATGATGTTTGTCCCATATGGGAAAGAGGCTGATGCAATTAAATCAAGATTTAAGATTTGGGCAGGTATAGAGAGTGTGAAGTTGGGTACTGAACGTCGTTCTGGTGTGCCTGCATTGGTGGTACTTGATTCGATAAATGGTGATGAACTGTCCTTCCTACCAACAGAAAGAGAGGGTGCAAAAGCGCTATTGTCGTGGCCACGGCCACTCGACAATTCAAATGGAATTTGGTAAATTGCATGTGTTTGATGGACAAAGATCTGTAGTGGGGAAAATCTAGAGAATGGATATTACACGTGGAATGTGGATTGAGGATTTGATCATCTATGAGGTTGATTCCCAAAATAGTATTCACATAACGCAATGAAGGGACCCAAGTTATTCCCGTAGAGTAATTGACGTGTCACTAGAAATCATTGAAGTGTGACATTTATAAGGAGGTATTTTGACTTTCTGACAACATGTGCATGCATTCTTATTTGTTATTTGACAGATATTGCGGTAGACCTTGCTTGAGGGGTTAGAGGCTGCTTCATCTGGCTGTAAAATCGCCACTTCCACATTGGGGTATTTCTCTCATCTCCTCTGGCGCCTCATGTTGTCGAATTCCGCGATTATTTTTTTGAGCTCAAACACTTGGATTGATTTGAACTTGTCGGCTGTTATTGATATTAATTATTCTTCTGGAGTTTACTCCTGAAGCCCGGCAGCCCTTATTCTTCTGGAGCTTACTCCTGAAGCCCGGCAGCCCTTATTGTCCTGTCTCCTGTCTCCTGTCTGTCTCCTGTCTGTCAATTGGTTGTCACGTGCTTACAAGTGGAACTCATGAGGATGCGGGCCATCAACGGCCAGACCTTAACGGTCCGCCGCCAAAAATATTTTCTCGCTCATTCGCCAAAAACCTTTTCTTGAAGAAAACAAGAAAGGAGGAATGGGCTCTGACATCACCAACAGAGGGGGGTCCGGGAAGGCATCCCCCCCGGCATTCACACGACGTACCACCGGCAACTCCAGAAGCCCAGGCAAAGCCGTTTTCTTTCTTCTGGAGCTTACTCCTGAAGCCCGGCAGCCCGTATTCTTTTGGAGGTATACCTCCTAAAGCCCGGCAGCCCTTAATGCTCTTCTGTCTCCTGTCCCTGTCTGTCTGCTGCTCACGTGCTTACAAGTAGAACTTTTGAGGATGGGGACCAGGCAACGGCCAGACCTTAACGGTCCCCCGCCAAAAATATTTTCCCGCTCATCACCAAAACTTTTCTGAAACGGAGGCCCATGACGTCACCAACAGAGGGCCGGCATTCACACATACCACCGGCAACTCCTGAAGCCCAGGCAAAGCCGTTCTCATAAATTGGGCATGTCGTGGACTCTTCTGCTGTGTCACAACGACACGCCATGTCGGCCAAAAATCGGTGACATATGTGCATGTCGCCGACATGTGGAGCTAAGGTGTCTCCTGTCTCCTGTCTCCTGTATCTCTCCTGTCGGTTGTCACGTGCATACAAGTGGAACTAAGCCCACCATTTGTTTGATGTGGTTTCTTGTAATTATCCTTAACGCCCTCGCCAAAAATAATATCCCGCTCATTCACCAAAATTATTTTCTTGAAGAAAACAAAGAAAGGGGGAATGGGCCCGTGACGTCACCAACAGAGGGGGGGTCCAGGGGGGCATCCCCCCCGGCATTCACCGTACCACCATCACCTCCAAAAGCCCGAGCGCGAGCAAAGCTGTTTTCATTATTAGAAAGTTAAAAGTCAAAGTAGGAATCAATACATAAAATGTTTAAACATCAACTTCAACATAGTTAAAACTCAACTTCATCTAATCCATCCGTAATAAAGAAAGTGATCTAAAATACTGGCCAAATTTTCTAGAGTTGCATCCCATTTGTTTACCGGTGGGTTTGCCGGTATCGGTACGTTACCGGCCCTCTTCGGTTGGTATATTCCGTATGGTATTGGTATTAAGGTGGAGTTGACTAACGCTGAGAATAGCATACGAAGCCCCTATCTTAGGGGTATATAGCCCGTTATTCTACATAAATATTATATAAATACCTTCCGAAGTCTTTACCGAGTTTTCGTGTGTCTATTTTACATTTCTACATCTAGTGAGTTATCTAACAATAAACCAACAATTCATCGCGAGTCAACAGGAAGTCATAGTGATCAAAGACTGGTGATGTCTGAGAATGGACAAGTTTTTTGAAGGAGTTGATGATGAGAGTGCTAAAGGCGTGAGTAATACCTAATCCTAGTTGTTGGATTGTGGTTATGGAAGGTGTTGGGGCATAATGGCTGAGTCCGTAGAATTTTTGACTGTGGTGTG
>Ga0247843_1004762_pt1 | contig 19872 bp, 17 predicted proteins | sample LaCruzMarch2017__FD_192420 | JGI IMG/M metagenome (GOLD analysis project Ga0247843, IMG submission 192420) | Freshwater microbial communities from meromictic Lake La Cruz, Castile-La Mancha, Spain - LaCruzMarch2017_8m | ecosystem: Environmental > Aquatic > Freshwater > Lake | place: Spain...
GGCTGCGTTCACGGCGACGGGAACCATTACCGAATATCGCCGCACTGGTTTTGAGCCTGCACGGTTGACACCACAACGCGCGGCCGCGCTGGACGCCTTGGAGGGCGCGCAAGGCCTTGTGCGCGAGCTAGCGGCAGAAGCTGGCGTCAGCGACGCCGTCATCCGCGGGCTGATCAAAGCTGGCGCGTTTGAACCAGTTACCATCAGCGTCGATTCGCCGCTGCCCGAACCGCTGGCGGACTTTGACACGCCAAAATTGAACGACGCGCAGCAATTGGCAGCAAACAGCATGGTTGATGCGGTTCGCAAAGGTGGCTTTGACACATTCGTCCTTGATGGCGTCACAGGATCAGGCAAAACCGAAACCTATTTTGAGGCGGTGGCCGAGGCGTTACGGCTGGGCAAACAGGTTCTGGTGCTTCTGCCCGAAATCGCGCTGACCGCGCCATTCCTTGCCCGCTTCGAAGCGCGCTTTGGCGTCGAGCCAGCTGTTTGGCACAGCAATCTGCGATCCACCCAGCGCCGCCGTGTCTGGCGTGCCGTCGCCGATGGCAGTGCAAAGGTGCTGGTGGGCGCGCGCTCGGCGCTTTTCCTTCCCTTTGCCAATTTGCGCCTGATCATCGTCGATGAGGCGCATGAGACCAGTTTTAAACAGGAAGATGGCGTGCGCTATCATGCCCGCGACGTTGCCGTCATGCGTGGCCATTTTGAAGGATTCCCTGTGGTTCTGGCATCGGCAACACCAGCGCTGGAATCGCGGCATATGGTGGCCATTGGCCGCTACAAAGGCCTTGAAATTCCGTCGCGCTTTGGCGCGGCCAAAATGCCTGAAATCAAGGCCATCGACCTGACGCTCGACGCGCCCGAATCACAGCATTGGATTGCACCGACATTGCTGAAAGCCTTGGAAGAACGCGTCGCACGCGGCGAACAGAGCTTGTTGTTCCTCAACCGTCGTGGCTATGCGCCTTTGACCTTGTGCCGGACCTGTGGCCACCGGTTCCAATGTCCCAACTGCACAAGCTGGATGGTGGAACACCGCCTCGTGCGCCGTCTCGCCTGCCATCATTGTGGTCATGTTATGCCACCGCCGGAGGATTGTCCTGAATGCGGCGAAAGCGATACATTGGTTGCCTGTGGCCCCGGCGTTGAACGCATCAGTGACGAGGTGAACCGCCTGCTACCCAATGCGCGGACCATCGTTGCGACATCGGACACTTTATGGTCGCCGGAAAAGGCGGCGGAGTTCGTGTCCCTTGTAGAAAATAAGGCGGTGGATATCATCATCGGCACGCAATTAGTGACGAAGGGCTATCATTTCCCCGAACTGACGTTGGTCGGGGTGATCGACGCCGATCTGGGGCTTGAGGGCGGGGATTTGCGCGCCGCCGAACGCACCTTTCAGCAAATTGCGCAGGCCGCTGGCCGGGCAGGGCGCGGCGAGAAGCTAGGTGAGGTGTTCATCCAGACACGCAATCCCAATCATCCCGTCATCGCCGCCTTGGTCGCCGGTGACCGCGATGCATTTTATGATGCTGAAACCGAGCAACGCAAATCGGCTGGTGCGCCACCTTTCGGGCGTTTTGCGGCCATCATTATCTCGTCCGAAGATGAACGCGAAGCCATAGAGGCCGCGCGCGCCGTGGGTGGCGCTGCACCGCAGGTGAACGGAATGCATGTCTATGGCCCCGCGCCAGCACCGCTCGCCATGTTGCGTGGGCGTTATCGACAACGCCTTTTGGTCCATGCGCAGCGCTCGGTCGAGGTGCAGAATATCATCCGTGAATGGCTTGGCGGCCTACAATTCCCGCGTGGCGTGCGGGTTGGGGTCGATGTTGATCCTTATAGTTTCCTGTGATGCGCCGTTAGAGCCGCAAATAGCGGATTTACCTAATGCGTCTAATGCTGCATCGTGCCGTCAAAATATTGGGGGAGAACAACATGCACAAAATTTTATGGGCAGCGTTATTAAGCACGGCGTCGGCAACAGGCGCGTGGGCACAAGACGCAAAGCCAGCCTCTGATGCAACGGTCACTGCGCAACGCAGCGTCGCGGCGCAGCTTCCCGCCGAAGATGGCCGTGACCTCGATTTTGCGGACAGGGGCTTTATCGGCACTTTGTCCGACCCCGTCATCACCAACAAGGATGGCAAGCCTGTCTGGAACCTTGGCGCTTATGACTGGATGGTGGATGGCCAATCACCCGATACGGTGAACCCAAGCCTGTGGCGGCATATGGGCCTGTTGCGCAAACATGGGCTATATGCGCTGACGGACAATGTCTGGCAAGTGCGCGGCTTTGACGTGTCGAACATGACGGTGATCAAAGGCCAAACGGGTTGGATCATCATCGACCCGCTGACCAGCCGGGATACCGCAGCGGCAGCGCTGAAACTGGTGAATGAAAAGCTTGGAGCACGGCCAGTCACTGCGGTGATCTATAGCCATAGCCATGCCGACCATTTCGGCGGTGTGCGCGGAATCATCAATGAGGCCGACGTAAAAGCGGGCAAGGTTGAGATCATTGCGCCGGAGCATTTTTTGGCCGAGACGGCGTCTGAAAATGTTATGGCCGGTCCTGCGATGGGCAGGCGCGCGACGTTTCAATTTGGCAATAACCTGACGCCTGGCCCGCAGGGGCAGATGGGCAGTGGCATCGGCAAAGGCATTGGCGGGGGTGATATCACGCTGATCCCGCCTACAATCGACATTCGCAAAACGGGCGAACAGCGCGAAGTCGATGGCGTGACGTTGGAGTTCCAAATGGTGCCGCAGACCGAAGCACCGGCCGAAATGAACGTCTATATGCCTGCGGCGCGCACGTTTCTGGCCGCTGAAATTGCGACCTGCAGTCTGCATAACATCCTAACTCCGCGCGGTGCGAAAGTACGTGATACGTTGGGCTGGTCCGGGTTTCTGAACGAAGCCGTCAACCTATATGGCGAGCGGAGCGACGTCATCGCCTCAAGCCACTGCTGGCCGCGCTTTGGCCAGTCGGAGGTCAAGGGCTGGCTAGCGGGGCAGCGCGACAATTATCGGTATATGCACGACCAAACGGTGCGCATGATGAACAAGGGCATGACTCAGGCCGAGATCGCAGAAGTTTTGAAGGCACCGCCAGCTATTGGCGACAAATGGTTTAACAAGGGCTATTACGGCACCTACAGCCATAATTCGAAGGCGATCTATCAATATTATCTGGGTTGGTATGATGCCGTCCCCGCCAATCTTAACCCGCATCCGCCGGAGGTGCGCGCAGGCAAAATGGTCGCGGCGATGGGCGGCGCGAAGAAGGTCTTGGCAGAGGCGAAAAAGGCAATGAAAGCGGGGGATTATCGCTGGTCATCCGACCTGTTGAACCAACTCATCTTTGCGGAACCCAAAAATGTTGAGGGGCGGGCCTTGCTTGCTGACAGCTATGAACAGCAAGGCTATCAGTCGGAATCCGCGATCTGGCGCAACATGTTCCTGTCTGGCGCGCACGACCTGCGTGAGGGCATGAAGGCGGGCATTAACGCGCAAAGCATCGACATGATTTCGGCGATACCAACTGGTTTGTTGTTGGATTCGGTGTCGACCCGGCTGGACCCGAATATCATTGGCAATGCCACACTGGCGCTGAATTTCGTCATTTCGGACCGAAAAGAGACCGCGAAAGTCACCGTTGGCAATTCGGTGATGTTCAGCGAAATGGGGAAGGTCCACGCCGCGCCTGCCGTGACGGTCACTGGCCCGCGCCAATTGTTTCTGGCGTTATTGTTCCTGAAAATGCCGGCGGCACAGCTACAGTTCGCTGGACTGAAAATCGAGGGTGACAGGGCGGCGATTGAAAAGCTTCAGGCCGCGCTTGACCCCATGCCGGGTGCCTTCAACATTGTAGAGCCGTAAAGGGGCTACATCTCCCCGCGTTGGCGGCGCAGGGCATACCATTTTGCGACATTGGCATTATGCTGTTTCAACGTGTCGGCGAAGATATGCCCGCCCCTGCCATCAGCAACAAAGTATAAAGCGGTCGTCTTTTGCGGGTTCAGCACGGCGGCAATGGCGGCGCGTGACGGGTTGGCGATTGGTCCTTTGGGAAGGCCAGCCATGGCGTAAGTATTATAGTCGTTCACGTCCCGGATTTCGGATTTGCGAATGCGCCGGCCAAGCGACTTCCCCTTTGTGATGGGGTAAATGATCGTTGGGTCGGCCTGCAGCCGCATTCCAATGCGCAAGCGATTGGAATACACGCCGGAGACCATACGCAATTCCGATTTGAGCGCCGTTTCCTTTTCGACAATCGACGCAAGCGTCAGCGCCTCTAATGGTGTTTTGACCATCGTGTTAGGGCTGCGCTCTCGCCACAACTCGGCCATTGTTTTTGCTCTGGCATCCTGCATGCGTTTCAGGACAGCAGCGCGCGGTTCGTTTTTGTCAAAGGCGTAGCTGTCAGGCAAAACCGAACCCTCGGCTGGTATGGAAATGCGTCCAGTGAGCTGGTCATTGGCCATGAGGCGTTCGTACACCATGATCGAAGGCATGCCTTCGGGAATAGTGACCATGCGTTGCACGGTTTTTCTATCTGTCAGGATGGACAATATGTCGGAATTGGAGGCCTTTGCCGGAATAACAAATTCGCCCGCCTTGATGGTGTTCGACGCGCCAAAAATCTTTGCCCGGCTCACAAATGCCTCGGCGGATTTGACCGCGCCGCTTTTCTCAAGCTGCCGTGCAGCCGACATCATGCTTGACCCCGGCTTAATGATTACAGTTGCCGCGCGCTGCAGCGGCCCGGGCGCCGTCCATCCATAGATAAAGTTACCGGCAATTACCGCCAGCAGCAGCGCCGCCGCAACGACCGCCCATTTGGCGAGGCGGCGGTTTGCCTGTTTTCCATACCGCTTCACCATAATTAGCCCTCCTCATTCCCGCAGTCAGTTCCCGCCTGCGCTGGAATGACAAAATGAGAGATATGCGGCGGTGCTATCACGTTTGTTTATTCAGCCAATTTCATGATGAGGCTGGCGTTCGTCCCGCCAAAGCCGAAGCTGTTGTTCAAAACAGCTTTCACTTCGCGTTTCTTGGCGACATGTGGGACAAGGTCAACGCCTTCGGTGCCTTCATCTGGGTTGTCGAGATTGAGCGTCGGCGGCACAATCTGGTCACGCAGCGCAAGGATGCAGAAAATGCTCTCCACCGCGCCAGCGCCGCCCAGCAAATGGCCGATGGCGGATTTGGTCGAGCTCATTGACACATTTGCCATGGCATCACCAAATAAGCGCTTTACCGCGCCTAGCTCGATCGTATCGGCCATGGTCGATGTGCCATGCGCGTTGATATAATCAATATCGGTGGGCGTCATTCCGGCCTTTTTCAGCGCCATCTGCATGGACCGAAACGCGCCGTCACCTTCGGGATGCGGCGCAGTTACGTGATATGCATCGCCCGACAAGCCATAGCCGACGACTTCGGCGTAGATCTTCGCACCGCGCGCCTTGGCATGTTCATATTCTTCCAAAACAACAACGCCTGCGCCTTCACCCATCACGAAACCGTCGCGGTCCTTGTCATAAGGGCGGCTGGCGGCCTCTGGACGGTCGTTATAGCTCATATTGAGCGCGCGAGCCTGCGCAAAGCCTGCGATACCCAACGGGTTGATGGTGCCCTCTGCACCGCCAGCGACCATGATGTCGGCATCATCATCGCGGATCATGCGGGCGGCATCGCCAATCGAGTGTGCGCCTGTGGAACAAGCGGTGACGACGGCGTGATTGGGGCCTTTTAGGCCATATTTGATGCTGACTTGGCCCGAGATCAGGTTAATCAACCGGCCATGCACGAAATGCGGGCTAACGCGGCTAGGGCCTTTCTCTGCCAGCAGCAACGCTTCGCTTTCAATGCCGGGTAAACCGCCGATCCCGGACCCGATGGAGCAGCCAGCCCGCACTTTTTGTTCTTCGGTCAAATCGGTGAGACCCGCATCTTCCAATGCTTGGCCAGCAGCATCAATGCCGAAAATGATAAAGGGATCGACCTGCCGTTGGACCTTGTGGTCCACGCGCTTATCGGGGTCAAAGCCCCATGGATGGTCCTTTGCCTTCACTTCGCACGCGATCAGGCATTTCTGGTTGCTGGCGTCGAAATGCGTAATCATGCCAGCACCGGATTTTCCGGCAATCAGGTTGGACCAAGTGGTTTCAACATCTGCACCCAAGGGTGTAACCAGACCTAATCCAGTGACCACGACACGACGCATTGCGTTATCTCCAAAATCTAATCTTTACGGCCTATTACCGCGAATAGGAGCCAAAAAGCAAACGGCTTTCCGACAGAAGCGCACTTAACGCTGGTCGGAAAGCCGTTTGAATTTTTATCTGGCCGCGCAGTATTGCGCGTAACGGCTTAGCCGTTGCTGTTGATGAAATCGATCGCGTCCTTGACGGTAGCAATCTTTTCAGCAGCATCGTCAGGAATTTCGACGTTGAATTCTTCTTCAAACGCCATAACAAGCTCAACAATATCAAGGCTATCTGCGCCAAGATCATCAATGAAGCTTGCAGCTTCTGTGACCTTATCGGCTTCAACGCCCAGATGTTCGACTACGATCTTTTTGACCCGTTCCGCGGTATCGCTCATTTTTGTGCCCCTTATTGTTTGGGATGTTGAATTTCTGCTATTGCCCTAATGTGCAGAATAGCCGCTGGCAAGTGGCAAGCGACGCTTATGCATCAAAGCATCGCCATGCCGCCATTTACATGGATTGTCTGGCCCGTAACATAACCCGCTTCTCTTGAGGCGAGATAGGCAACGGCGGCACCAATGTCGGCGCCTTCGCCCATGCGGCCCATCGGAATACGCGCATTCAGCGCCTCTTTTTGCGCGTCAGGCAGGCTTTCGGTCATCGCGGTGGCGATGAAGCCGGGTGCGACGCAATTGGCCGTCACATTGCGGCTGGCGAGTTCCTGCGCGATTGCTTTTGTCATCGCCGTAAGGCCGCCTTTGGACGCGGCATAATTGGCTTGGCCGGGGTTGCCCGTGGTACCGACGACGCTGGTGATCGCAATGATACGGCCAAAGCGCGCCTTCATCATGGGTTTCGTGGCGGCGCGCATCAGGCGAAATGTTGCCTCAAGATTGATGCGGATGACGTCATCCCATTCCTCATCCTTCATACGCATCGTCAAATTGTCGCGGGTAACGCCCGCGTTGTTCACAAGAATGTCGATCTGGCCCAGTTTCTCCAGCGCAGCGGGAACCAACGCCTCAACGCTGTCCTTGTCACCCAAGTCGCAGGGAACCGCAACATGGTCGCCACTTAAGGACGCCCGGAATGCTTCGAGCTTTTCCACGTTGGATCCTGAAACCGCAAGCCGTGCGCCTTGGCCCGCCAGCGCGTGACAGATGGCACTGCCAATCCCGCCCGAAGCGCCGGTTACCAGCGCGGTCATGCCAGTTAGATCAAACATATCATTCTCCCTTAAATTCGGGTGCGCGCTTTTCCAGAAACGCGGTGATCGCTTCGTCATTGTCCGCAGTGGCGTGGGCAAGGCTTTGCATCGCGGCGGACATTTCGAGGATATTTTTAAGGTCCGCCGTCTGCCCTTCGCGCAATAGGCGCTTCGTCATACGGACGGCATGTGGCGGGTTTGCGGCGATTTTGTCCGCAATCATGCGCGCGGCGGTCATCAGGTCGGCATCATCCACCACTTGCGTAACCAGCCCGATACGCAACGCTTCGGCAGCGTCGATGGTTTCGCCGGTTAAGGCAAGTTCGGTCGCTTTTGAAAAACCGACGATGCGCGGCAACAGCCATGCGCCGCCGTCGCCCGGCGTAATGCCGAGCCGAACGAAGCTCTCCGCAAATTTGGCCGAAGACGCTGCAATCCGAATGTCGCACATCGTGCTAAGGTCAAGCCCTGCGCCAATGGCCGCACCGTTAACCGCCGCGATGACCGGAACCTCTAGCGCTTGGAACATCAGCGGCAGACGCTGGATACCATATTTGTAGTTGCGCCGGGTTTCTGCGGGCAATCCTGCGCGCAGGCCACCACTATCCGGACGCATTTGTTTTAAGTCACCGCCGGAGGAAAACACCGTCCCTGCGCCGGTCAGGATGACGCAGCGCACCGACATATCTTGATCCGCTGCCATGAATGCATCGCACAACTGTTCGACGACAGACACATCCGAGATCGGGTTACGTTTTTCGGGCATATTCAGCGTGATGGTCAGTATGCCGCCATCGCGCGACTGGAGAATTTGGTCGTTCATTAAATCGCTTTCAACAAGGCTTCGATGTCATCCATGCTGATGACGGTTGATGTGGTGATGTCTTCATGCGTGCTGCGCTTCACCATGGGTGATAGCACTTTGCCGCCGAATTCAACGAAATGGGTAACGCCAGTCTCCGCCATCGCGATTGCGGACTCGCGCCAGCGCACGCGGCCAGTCACTTGCTGCACCAATTGCGCGGCGATGATGTAGGGATCGGATACCGGCGCTGCCGTGACGTTCGCAAAAAGGGTAACCAGCGGCGCATGAATGGTCGTCGTGCCAAGCGCGCTTTGCATCTCATCGGCGGCGGGTTGCATCAATGGACAGTGAAACGGTGCGGACACTGGCAACAATATTCCGCGCTTGATGCCATGGTCCTTTGCAAGCTCAATTGCGCGCTCAATCGCGCCTTTATGCCCTGAAATGACGACCTGCGAGGGGTCATTGTCATTTGCGACGGTGCAGGTTTCGCCCTCAGCCGCCGCCGCCGCCAATGCTTCGGCTTTCTCGATGTCTGCCCCAAGCAACGCGGCCATCGCGCCGACGCCGACGGGCACAGCCGCCTGCATCGCGCGCCCGCGCAGCTTCAGCAGCGCAGCGGTCACCGACAAAGGCAAAGCGCCTGCGGCGCAGAGCGCGGTATATTCGCCCAAGGAATGGCCAGCGACGAAATTGCATTTCTCCGATAACCGAACGCCGCCTTCCTTTTCCAAAACGCGCAAGGTGGCGATGGCATTGGCCATGATCGCGGGCTGCGCATTTTCGGTCAGTATGAGGTCGCTCTCGGGTCCTTCGCACATCAGGCGGAAAAGATGCTGGCCCAACGCCTCATCGACTTCCTCAAACACGGCGCGCGCAATCGGGCTGGCTTCGGCGAGCGCTTTGCCCATGCCAACGGCTTGGCTGCCTTGCCCGGGGAATATAAATGCGCGCATAACTGCTCCTGTTCGTCCGTGTTCTGGCAATTCGCCTATGGCGCAGCGCTGAATGTTGCAAGCCCGAACGGCACGATGCGATTGTCAGCATCATGGCCAATATCCGCGCGGCCCAGATAATTGATCCCCGTTTTTGCGCACCAGCGCCGAGCAATCTCCTCGGCATCTTCGCCAAAGGGGCGGTGATTGACAGGCACATCGCTGACGCGACCAAGCCGCAATCCGGCCAGCCCTGCGGTTTGCAAATGGCTGGTGACGTGGAAAAACGCGCGGTCGTAACCATAGAGATATTCGCTGATTTCCTCCAATAGCAACACATGGTCTTTCAGGTCCGGCATTAACGGCGTGCCGACCATCATCGCCAAGGTCATCAGATTGAACGCCGCATATTTGCCGCCTGCTTGCAGTTGTGGTTCAAGCACCTGTGGCGACGCGTGCAGCATCCAGTCGAGCGCGCGCAGGACGGCGGCCTCACCGCCCTCGCGCCGGATATCGGCTGGCATCGGCCCATGGCACACGCGGCCGATTTTTGCGGCGTACAAAGCGCCAAGCAGATTGCCGGCGTCGCTATATCCCATGTAGATTTTGTCCCCCGCCGCCGATGTGAGTGCGGCCACGGCGTCTTGTGCGATCCGGCAAGCCCCATAGCCACCACGCACAAACCAGATCGCATCAAAACTTGGGTCATTGGCAAGGTCCACAAACGCGGCGCAGCGCATATCGTCTAGCCCGGCAAAATGGCCAACCTCCGCAAAGCATTGGTCGTGAAAGATGAGTTCAGCCGTCGGGTGTGTAGTGGCGGCAAGCGCGATAACCCGCGCCGCGTCCTCCCGCGTAAATGGCGTCGATGGCGCGCAGATGGCTATCCGCATATTTCACGCGCTTCCGCAAAATTCGTCATTCCCGCGCGGGCGGGAATCCAACTCCGGGCCGTGATGTTTCTACGAGTCGGGTATTGGGCCCCCGCCTTCGCGGGGGTGACGCAGTTTTGTATATACAGGACCATTGCCAAAATCATCTTCCGGCCATAACCGCCACTGATGCACAAAAACAAATCCTATTTCTTCTGCGGCATTGGTGGATCGGGCATGTTGCCCTTGGCCAATATCGTCCATGATGCAGGCGCAAGTGTCGCCGGTTCCGACCGCGCGCTGGACCAAGGCCGGTTGGGACCGAAATTCGCATGGCTGCAAAGCCTTGGCATTGACCTGTTTTCACAAGACGGCAGCGGCCTTGTCAGCGGCGACCAGATACTCATTGCCTCTGCGGCCATTGAGGACAGCGTGCCCGATATTGCCAAAGCCATCGCGCTTGGCTGCACCCGCATGACGCGCGCGCAATTGCTCGCCGATTTGTTCAACGCTGCCCCGCGCAGCGTTGCGGTTGGCGGGACGAGCGGCAAGTCAACCGTAACGGGCATGATCGGCTGGATATTGACCGATTCTGGACATGACCCAACGATCATGAACGGCGCGGTGATGAAGAATTTCGTCGCTGATGACGCGCCCTTTGCCAGCGCGCGTGTGGGGCAGGGTGACGTGTTCGTCAGCGAAGTCGATGAAAGTGACGGCTCAATCGCCCTGTTCACGCCCGAAGTCGCGGTGCTCAACAATGTCAGCCTTGATCACAGAAGCCTAGAAGAACTGCGGCAGTTGTTCGGCGACTTTGCGCGCAAGGCAAAAGTCTGTGTCTGGAACGCCGATGATGCGGAGACTGTGGCGTTGGTCGCGCCGATGGCGTTGGCGGACGCCATTAATTTTGGCTTTTCCGCTGACGCAAATTTCCGTGCAACAGACATTACCGACCTCCCGCTCGGCAGCCGCTTTACGCTGCATGCGATGGGCGAAGCTTACCCCGTCACCTTGATCGTCCCCGGCAGGCACAATATCGCCAACGCGCTTGCTGCGATTGCTTCCAGCGTCGCACTTGGCGTGTCCGTTGCGCAAGCCGCGCACAGCATTGAAAGCTTTTGTGGCCTCGCCCGCCGTTTCGACATTGTCGGCACCGCCAATGACATAACGGTCATCGACGATTTCGGCCATAACCCCGACAAGATCGCCGCAACGCTCGCGACGATGAAGGCGTTTCCCGGCCGCATCATCGCCTTCTTCCAACCCCATGGCTACGGCCCCATCCGCGTCATGGGCGCTGAACTCGCGGACGTGTTTGCGGACATGCTTGGCGCGGACGACCATCTGATCCTCTGCGACCCCGTCTATTTCGGCGGCACCGTGGACAAAAGCATCGGCAGCCAAAGCATCACCGACGCGGTCACCGCCGCTGACCGCAACGCCGAATATATCCCCAGCCGCGAAGAATGCGGCAACCGTATTGTGGAGTTAGCGCGGCGAGGCGACCGCATCGTCATAATGGGCGCGCGGGATGATACGTTGAGCGCGTTTGCGGTAAACATATTGCAGCGACTGGTGGGCTAAGGCGTCCGACCCCATTCGCAATCCTGCGAATCGCTTGCATTCCGCACCAATTCCCCCTAAGCGCTCCGCTTTGCTCAGGCCCGCCTGACTGAAATCGAAGAAGGCCGGAGGGGCGTATGCATGGTGCTGCGTCAGCGATCGGTAGGAACAAGGAAACGCCCATGTCTCTGTACGAGCATGTATTTTTGGCGCGTCAGGACCTTTCACAGGCCCAAGTTGATGCGCTGGCTGAAAACGCCACCAAGATTGTAGAAGACAATAAAGGCAAGGTCGTAAAGACCGAAACCTGGGGTCTTCGGACATTGACATACAAAATTCAAAAGAACCGCAAAGCGCATTTCGTGATGCTCGACATTGATGCTTCGGGCGACACGATTGCTGAGCTTGAGCGTCAGACACGCATGAACGAAGATATCATTCGTTACATGACTGTCCGCGTGGACGCGCATGAAGCCGGCCCGTCGGTCATGATGCGCAAGAGCGACCGTCCAGAGCGCAGCGAACGCGGTGAGCGTGGCGGCTTTGGTGGTGGTGACCGTGATCGCGGTGCCCCTCGTCCAGATCGTGGCGACCGTCCAGACCGCGCACCGCGCGCAGAGCAGGAGGCTTAACACATGGCACGTCCGTTTTTCCGTCGCCGCAAGTCCTGCCCATTTCAGGGTAAAGACGCGCCGCAAATCGATTATAAAGATGTACGCCTGCTTCAAGGCTATATCTCAGAGCGCGGCAAGATTGTCCCATCTCGCATTACCGCCGTTTCGGCAAAGAAGCAGCGTGAGCTGGGCCAAGCTATCAAGCGCGCTCGTCACATCGGCCTTCTGCCGTACATCGTGAAGTAAGGAGCCGAAACATGGATATCATACTTCTCGAACGCGTTGAAAAGCTTGGTGCAATTGGTGACGTTGTCACCGTGAAGGATGGCTATGCCCGTAACTTCTTGCTGCCAAACAAAAAAGCGCTCCGTGCAAACGACGCGAACCGCAAGGTTTTCGAAGCCAACCGCGCAAAAATCGAAAGCGATAACGCAAGCCGCCGTGATGAAGCGCAAAAAGCTTCGGGCAGTGTCGAAGGCAAGCAGATCATTCTGATCCGTGCGGCTTCGCAAACTGGCCAGCTTTACGGTTCGGTCTCGGTCAAGGATATCGTTGACGGTCTGGTCGCCCAGGACGCCAAGGTTTCCAAGAACATGATCGTGCTTGAACGCCCAATCAAAACGCTTGGCGTATTTGGCGTCAAGGTTGTTCTGCACCCCGAAGTTACCGTCAATGTTCAGGTCAATGTGGCCCGTTCGGACGACGAAGCCGAGTTGCAGAAGGACGGCGTTAACGTTCTTGACCAGATGTTCGAAGCCGAACAGGCCGAGATCGCTGCTGAAGTCATTGAAGCGCAGGTTGAAGCCGAAGTCGCATCCGACGCAGCCGATGCTGCCGAAGCTGCTGCCAACGCAAAGCGCCGCGAAGATCAAGCTGCTGCCAAGGCTGCTGCTGAAGCCGCCGGCCTTTCAGCTGAGGCAAGCGACGACGCATAAAGTGCTCGAGTGCTGCATACAAAACGCCGCCTTGTTGCAAGACAGGGCGGCTTTTTTGTGCCTCTACTGCACGTCAACCTGCACTTGTTTCAGGATCCATTCATGCGCCTCAACCGATGGGCGATGGGGCGCGATGGACCCTGAAACAAGTTCAGGTTGACGTCTGGTTTTAATGTGCTGTTTCATTGTGAGGAACACGTGCTAGCACCCACCCCATGAACGCACCCATCATCATCACCGCCGACATGGGCAAAACGGATCAAGCATGGGCCAATGGCCTACGCCGCGCGCATTTCCCCGCGGAGCGTAATTTTGTCGATGCGCATATTACACTGTTTCACCATTTGCCGCCAAGCCATTTACCAGAGATAAAATCGCGACTTGCGGCGTTGGTTCAGGACTATCCAGCGCCTGTGGCGCATCTCAGGGATGTTATGTTGCTGGGCAAAGCCGTGGCGTTCCGCGTGGACAGCCCTGAACTGCTCGGGCTGCGCGAGGAGTTGGCCGACAGTTTTCGCGGGCTATTGATCCCGCAAGATCAGGCCCAGCCCCGATTGCACATAACGGTCCAGAACAAGGTGGAGCAAGCCACCGCCAAGGCACTGCACGCGCATCTGTTGAACAGCTTCCGTCCGCGTCCGCTCGCCATTTCGGGCCTATCTGCGCATTATTATCGCGGCGGGCCGTGGGAGCATATTGGCAGATGGTCATTTCGTGGCTGACAATGCTTGACCCCTATGACCCCCGCGCTTATAGCGCCCAGTGCTTCCCCACAAATGGTGGGGTTCACGCTTGGATGGCGAAGTAGCTCAGCTGGTTAGAGCGGTGGAATCATAATCCATAGGTCGGGGGTTCAAGTCCCTCCTTCGCTACCATCGGCAAAGTGGGTGATCTCACTGGTTGGTCGGTGGCGCCATGCCGCGCTTTGTGCGGTTGCCGCGCTTTGCAGCGTCGGCTACACTTAAGGCATGAAGGATTGCACCCAATGCATTATACGTAACCGTGCAGTTTGCGTCGGGCTCGAAACAGACGAGCTTGCGGTGCTGGGGCGGCTTGGCCGCAAGCAAAAATTTTCCAAGGGGCAAACTATATTTTGGGAAGGTGACGACGCCGTCGTCGTCGCCAATGTCATTGAAGGCGTGCTGAAGGTTTCGATGAGCATGTCCGATGGCCGGGAGCAGATTGTCGGCATCGTTTTTTCATCGGACTTTATTGGCCGGCCCTTTGGCCAGCAAAGCCTGCATAGCGTGACTGCGCTGACTGATGCCGAATTGTGCATATTTTCGCGATCCACCTTTAACAACTTCGCGCGCCAGCATCCCGAGCTGGAACACAAGCTGCTGCGCCGGACGTTGAATGAACTTGATCGTGCGCATGAATGGATGTTGCGGCTCGGAAAGAAAACCGCGACCGAACGGATCGCGACTTTGTTGCTCGAAATGTCTGTTCGGCTCGGCGAAACGGGCTGCACGGTTGACAATGGCGCATTGGACGCATTTGAATTGCCGCTTGATCGCCAGCAAATTGGCGACGTTCTAGGGCTAACGATTGAAACCGTAAGCCGTCAGCTTTCTCGATTGAAAGCCGATGGTGTTATCCATCTGCCAGATCGCCGGACCGTCGCCATACGCGACCGGGCGCGGCTCCAGTACCTGTCGGCTGCTGCCTGAACGGTAGTTTACGAACGCCTTGGGTGTGGCTTAGCCGGGAATATTATCCGCAGGGCTGCCGATGAGCACAAAATGCCGGTCGCAATAGCCGCAATCGACATAGCCTTTTTCATCGATTTGAAGCCAGACTCGCGGGTGGCCCAATGCGGCGGGAATATCTCCACTGCCGTCGCAAGCGACGCGCGGTTCGCGGACTCGGATTGTTTCGGGGTCGCTGTTTTTCATGTGCGCCGCTTAGCAAAGCCGCAACGTGGCTGCAACGGCTGAAAAATAGGGAACTAAGGATAATCGCGCGGTCACTAAATACCAGCGGATGGATTCCACGTCATTGCGCTGACACCATGCGTTCGCTATCGCACCGACATGTCTGAACAAGCTATCTCGATCCAAAACCTCTCCAAAAAATATGCAGGTGGCAAACAAGCGTTAAGCGATGTTAGTTTTGACGTTGCGCAAGGATCGATTTTCGGCCTTCTTGGCCCCAATGGCGCGGGCAAATCCACGTTGATTAACATCTTGGCCGGGCTGGTGATGAAGACATCGGGCAGCGCGTCTATATGGGGGTTCGACATCGACGCCCATCCGCGCAACGCCAAGGCGTCCATCGGCATTGTGCCGCAGGAGATTATGTTCGACCCATTTTTTACACCGAAAGAAGCGCTTGAATTGCAAGCGGGTCTGTATGGTGTGCCCAAGTCGAAACGGCGGACGATGGAATTGTTGAAAGCCGTAAGGTTGGAGGACAAAGCCGATGCCTATGCGCGGACACTGTCGGGCGGGATGAAGCGTCGCTTGCTGGTCGCCAAAGCCATGGTGCATGCGCCGCCCGTCATCGTGCTTGATGAACCGACGGCTGGTGTCGATATCGAACTGCGTCAGCAATTATGGGATTATGTGCAGGAACTGAACCGCCAAGGCGTAACGGTTGTGCTCACCACCCATTATCTCGAAGAAGCCGAGCAGTTGTGCGACCGTATTGCGATTATCAACCATGGGCAGTTGATTGCCAACAAGCCGACGCGCGAATTGGTCGGCATGGCGCGCGAGAAGGCAGTATTATTAACGCTCGACCGCGATGTAACCAGCGCGCCAACGCATGAAGCCTTTGAAAAAACGGAACTGCTTGGCGAGCGCACAATTGAGATTACGTACAACAAAGACCGCATGAATGCAGGCGAAGTGCTTTTAGTGATCCAAGGCCTTGGGTTGGGCATTGTCGACGTAACCACCAAGGAGGCCGACCTCGAAGACGTCTTCCTCCGCCTGACCAGCGCCGCTTGATGGAAGTCGATGTTCTGATCATTGGGTCGGGCGCTGCGGGCTTGACCGCGGCGTTGCAATTGGCGGCGACGCGCAAGGTTGCGGTGCTGGCCAAGGGTTCCATTTCCGACGGCGCAACAGCATGGGCGCAGGGCGGGATTGCCGCCGTGCTTGAACCCGGTGACAATTTTGCAAACCATATCGAGGATACGATGGTTGCAGGCGCAGGTCTGAATAACCGCGCCACGGTTGAATTTGTCGTGGAGAATGCGCCGCTCGCGATTGAACGGCTGGCAAAGCTTGGCGTGCCGTTCAATTTGGAGGGCAATGACTGGCACTTGACCCGCGAAGGCGGACATAGCCACCGGCGTATCGTCCATGTTGACGACGCCACCGGTTGGGCTGTCCAACAAGCGTTGGAAGCAGCCGCCAGAGCGCATCCGAACATCAGTTTGGTTCCGGACATGGTCGCCGTTGACTTGATTTTGGGCCGGCATCAGGAACGCTTTTCAACCTCAGGCCGTATTCACGGCGTTTATGCGCTCAACCGCAAAACGGGCCGCGTCGAGACCTACACTGCGCGCGCAACCATTCTTGCGAGTGGCGGCGCTGGCCGGACATATCTCTATTCCACGGCTCCGCGCGGTGCGACTGGTGACGGCATTGCCATGGCGTGGCGCGCCGGATGCCGCGTGTCGAATATGGAATTCATGCAATTCCACCCGACCTGCCTCTATAATCTTGAGGTCAAGAATTTCTTGATAACAGAGGCGGTGCGCGGAGAGGGTGGTATCCTGAAAAATCCGAAAACGGGGCATCGTTACATGCCCGATTATGACGATCGTGCAGAACTTGCGCCGCGTGACATTGTTGCCCGCGCCAATGACGCCGAAATCAAGCGCGACGGTCTGGATTATGTCCATCTGGACATCAGCCATAAGCCACCGGAATTTGTAAAAGCGCATTTCCCGAATATTTATGAAAAGCTCATGGGGCTTGGTATCGACATCACGCGCGAGCCAATTCCGGTGGTGCCAGCGCAGCATTATACCTGCGGCGGTGTGATTGTGGATCTCGACGGCCGAACCGACGCGCCTGGCCTATATGCCGCAGGCGAGGTGACGCAAAGCGGCCTGCATGGTGCAAACCGTCTGGCATCCAACTCCTTACTTGAATGCTTCGTCTTCGGGGATGCGTGCGCCCGCCATATCGACGCCAATTGGGACAGACTGCCGCCGCCGCCGCCGATTCGGCAGTGGGACGAAAGCCGGGTGACCGACAGCGACGAAGAGGTTGTGATTGCCCAATGCTGGCGCGAAATCCGGCAGTTCATGTGGAACTTTGTAGGCATTGTGCGCACGACCAAGCGGTTGGAGCGGGCGCAGCATCGCATCGATTTGCTGCGCCATGAGGTAGAGGATTATTACAGCCATTTCCGCGTCACGCCTGACTTGATTGAACTGCGCAACTTGGTCGAGGTTGCCGCCTTGATTATCCGGTCGGCGCTGGCCCGGCATGAGAGCCGGGGGCTGCACTTTACGCTCGATTTTCCCAAAATGGCCGACGAAGCGCGCGACACGATTTTGCTGCCCTAGCCACAAAACACTTTCCTACTGATAGTAACTTCAGGCGGAGTCGCTGCTGGTTATTTGGAGGCTGTTATGGACGTTCGAAATCAAGTTGCGGCTGTTCACATGGTTAAATTTTTGCACTACTCGGTGTTGGCGCTGCTGGGAGCAATAACGACACCTGCCGCCGCCGCAACGCCTGAGGAAACCGCACGCGAGGTGCTGGCCCAATCGCCTATCATCGACGGCCATAATGACACACCGCACCAGATTGCCGAGTTGTTTGACCGCGATTTTTCGAAATTCGACTTGACTGCATTACCAGCGGACGTGCTCGCCAAAACCCACACCGACATAAAAACGGCGCGCGCCGGATTTTTGGGCGGGCAATATTGGTCGGTTTATGTCGACGCTGCTTTGCCCAAGCATGAGGCGGTAACACGAACCATCCAGCAAATTGATGTCGTCCGGCAAATGATGGCGCGATATCCCGAAACATTTACGTATGCCGCAACGGCGGCAGAGGTTGAGGCGGCGATGAAAAAGGGCAAAATCGCATCGCTTGTTGGTATGGAAGGTGGCCATTCCATTGGCAGTTCGCTGGAAATCCTGCGGCAGACTTATGCGCTTGGCGCGCGTTACATGACCCTCACACATAGCCTGACCACCGATTGGGCGGACAGCTCTACCGACGCGCCAAAGCATGACGGATTGTCGCCCTTTGGCTTTGAAGTACTCGCGGAAATGAACCATTTAGGGATGATTGCCGACATCAGCCATGTGTCAGAGGCAACGATGCACGATGTGTTGGATAAGAGCACGGCGCCTGTTTTGTTCACGCACAGCAACGCCCGCGCCATCACACCGCACCCGCGCAACGTGCCCGATTCGGTCTTGAAGCGCTTGCCGGAAAATGGCGGTGTGGTGATGGTTACCTTCGTGCCGGGCTTTACCTCGGCCGAGCGGCGTCAGTGGGAATATGCACGCTCCGCCGTTGCAGGGCGCGCTAAGACTGAATTTTCTGGAAATCCAGTTGGCGAAAAGGCCACTGTTGAGGCATGGATTGCCGCCAACCCCCAACCCAAGGCAAGACTGGCGCAAGTGGCCGACCATATCGACCATATCCGCAAGGTGGCAGGGGTTGACCATATCGGCATTGGCGGTGACTTTGGCGGCGTGGACGAACTGCCAGTTGGCCTGGAAAATGTCTCAACCTATCCCGCCTTATTCGCCGAGCTCGTCCGTCGTGGCTATTCGAAGGCGGACCTCACCAGAATCGCGCAAGGAAATGTCCTTCGCGTGATGCGCGGTGTGGAGAAGGCGGCGGGTTCGTAGTTTAGGAAGCAAACCCGTCGGCCAGAAAACGTTCCGCGATGGCGGCGTGAAGGGCGGCGCCTTTTGCCATAATGCTGTCGTCGAGGACCATGCGGTTGGAGTGCAGGCCACAGCAGGTGCGCCAGTCGTCGCCTTCGTGTGACGCGCCTAAGAAGAACATCGCGCCGGGGACTTTTTCGAGGACATAGGCAAAGTCCTCTGCGCCCATGATGGGCGTGTCGAGCGTGATCCAGCTTTCGGGGCCGAACATATCCTCGACAACCGCCTTGCCGAACTGAACGGCGCGGTCGTCGCAGACGGTGACGGGGAAGCCCTGTTCGATATGCACCTCCGCGCTGCAATCATGGGCGGCGGCGATGCCGGGGGCAAGGCGGTGCAGCTCCTCGGCCACGCGTGCGCGCGATTGTGGGGACAATGTGCGGATAGTACCCAGCAAAACTGCTGTTTCGGGAATGATATTGTTGGTGGTGCCCGCTGAGATTTTGGCGATGGTGACAACGGCAGGATTGAACACCGAAATCTTGCGGGTCACCATCGTTTGGATCGCCGATACGATTTCGCAAGCGACGGGGATTGGGTCAATGGCGTCATGCGGCATGGAGGCGTGGCCGCCAGCGCCCTTCACGGTAATAGTCAGCACGTCCGAAGATGCCAGTAACGGACCACTTCGCCCACTAAACACCCCGCGCGGCGCGTTGGGCATGGTGTGCAAGGCAAAGGCGGCATCGGGTAGCGGATCAATCAAACCGTCGTCGAGCATGAAGCGTGCGCCATGATAGCCCTCTTCACCCGGTTGAAACATGAACTGGACCGTGCCCGCCAATTGGTCGCGCTTGGCGCACAGCATCTTTGCCGCGCCAACGAGCATCGCAACATGGGTATCAT
>Ga0247843_1004765_pt1 | contig 19868 bp, 9 predicted proteins | sample LaCruzMarch2017__FD_192420 | JGI IMG/M metagenome (GOLD analysis project Ga0247843, IMG submission 192420) | Freshwater microbial communities from meromictic Lake La Cruz, Castile-La Mancha, Spain - LaCruzMarch2017_8m | ecosystem: Environmental > Aquatic > Freshwater > Lake | place: Spain...
CCATTGTAAGCAACAATCTTGAGGTCGCTTTCATTGCCGATCTCCCAGTAGAAAGTGTTATTGAAATTCTCATGAGCATATCGCACCCACTGGCGCGCAGTCTCAATGAGAGTTTCCTTGGAAGGCCCGTCATCTGTATACATGCTGTCAAAGTTTACGACGATGGATACATCCCTGTCTCCTGCAACATCCATAAACTGGTCAAAGTTTAGCGCGTTGACAAACGACCCGTTGCTGATGATGGTGTTGTCACTGTTTGGCCATCTGGTAGTTGTGTTGAAAGCGGGTTTATGAGTGTCTGGTGTCCAGAATGGAGCCGTAGCCCAGAGATACGAGGACGCTTCCAGGCCTCCTGGAAAACGCAGCGACATAGGTCCGGCGTTGTCGATTGCCACCGAGAATGACAGTGCTCCTGGATTCCTTCGTTCATCAGAATCGGCATAATTGAGCGTGGACATCCCTACATTTTTTGTGGTGGGAAGACTTTTTGCTTTGGCAAAGACCAAGAGGAGAGAAAACACGAGGAACTTCATTGTCTGAAAAATGAGACAAAAAAAGTGCTTATATGTTTTCAGGTTCACCCGGGTAAAATGATAACAAGTTTTTGTCGATATACATATATATCGACAAAAGCGAGAACAATATTTTTAATTGGCATATGCCATTCCGCCCATCCCGCTCATTATACGCAGCACGTTGTAATTTGGCGCCCACACATACATTGTGCTAAGCACGTTTGATGCGGTCGTTGTCATGGTCGCCACCGTCACATTACCTGGGATAGTAGCATTGTTCACAATGGCCTGCTTTGTGCGGACACGCAGCACCGCACTGTCTATCCTGCTAAAGTTGAGCGAGCCGGTGGGATCATCAAGGCCGGATTGGATTCCAAACCCATAAGCATAAACACCAGCAGAGGTATAAGAACCGGAGAAAGTCGCCCAGGGGTTTCCGAGCGTAAAGTACGCGCCTTTCCGCGTCTGGAATCTCTCTATTCCGTTCAGCAGAAGCGTTGCAGTTTCGAGAGGAGCCAAAACTTCCTCATCCTGCTCACCTGGCTGCGACGTGTATTGGCCGTGCGTGGTGGACCCAGGTGTGCACGCCCACATGAGGGCCTTTACAGGATGGTTGAAGTTGAGATCAAAATTGTAATTGAGCTGATTGGGACCTACATTAATCGGGAATTGATTAGTCTGCACTTGCTGTATGATGTACTCATGGGGGTTTTGTGCAAACCATATGCGCTCTTGCGTGTCCAAGAACGTGTAGTCCGCAAAGCATCGCATGGTAGGTATGAAATTGGGGTTGATACCAGGGATGTTGTTGATATTATTTAGTTTAATCTTAAATTGCACGTCGTGATATTGCAATGCGATCAGAGGAAGGGCCCTTCCCGGGTCCGTAGCATTGAACCACACGGGGATAGGGAGGAAGAATGTACGTATATACCCCTCGGGTTCGTTTGTCCAGTTGCACATGGTGTTGTATGCTATTTCCTCCTCCAAACTATAGAACAGCTCCCAGTATATTCTGAACCACTCGTGGCCAAACTCATACACCTTTTGGCCTCCGATATACAACTCAACGTGCTTCAGCCATTGCTCGCACGAAAAATATGGCAATGGGTCGTTGGGCTGAGATGGACCGCGTTGGAATTCAATCTCAAACATCAGCGCGTATACCAAATCGCCAGAACGAGACAAGGTGATGGAAATATCGCCATTGGATACAATTCCTCCTACGATATCTTGCTCAATTGATTCCAGCGCAAAATTTCTATATTTCGTGAAAACAGATTTCCAGAATGTCATCTTAGGGTCCCCCGTGAGGTAAACGTCCTGGGCCCCATATGCCACAAGCTGTGTCAACGCCCCTGTCATAGTCTTATTTATGTTAAGTTAATATTTTTTATTTAAGTTTTAATCAAACGATTTGCACCTCTCCATAGGGGTATTGCGCTTATTTTGGTTTGTCATTTAATGTATATCGACATATATGTCTTTTACATAATACAGATTCTGTAAAAGTAATGGGTTTCATTTACAAGCTCACTTTTCCATCAGAAAAGAGTTACATCGGCCAAACAATTCGTGACATACACGAACGCCTCAAAGAGCATCAATATGCTAGTAGCGGATGTGTGGCAATATCGCGTGCCATTCAAAAATACGGATGGGAAAATGTGAAAAAGGAGTGGTATGAGGTTCCAGATGAGGACCTCAATTTCTACGAGGAGATGTTGGTGGCACTACTTGGGACGCTTGCTCCTGGGGGTTACAATCTGAAGGAAGGCGGCGGTGCCACTGGCAAAATGAGTGAGGAAACCAAGCAAAAAATGAAGGAAGCAAAGTCCGGTGAGAAGCATCCTATGTATGGGAAGGAACACACAGAGGAAAGCAAGCAAAAAATGAGGGAAGCAAACTCTGGTGAGAAGCATCCTATGTTTGGGAAGGAACACACAGAGGAAACCAAGAAAAAACAGAGCGACGCACTATCCGGTGAGAAGCATCCTATGTATGGGAAGACCGGTGAGAAGCATCCTATGTATGGGAAATCACTGAGTGATGAACACAAGCAAAAAATGAGTGAAGCAAAATCAGGTGAGAAAAATCCTATGTTTGGGAAATCACTGAGTGATGAACACAAGCAAAAATTAAGCGAAGCACTATCCGGTGAGAAACATCCTATGTATGGAAAGGAACACACTGAGGAATCCAAGAAAAAGATGAGCGAAGCAATGACCGGTGAGAAGAATACCTTGTCAAAGAAAGTGTATCAATACACACTCGATGGCACATATGTGGATGATTTTGCCTCAAGCGGAGAAGCGGCACGAGCTCTTGGAAAGACTGATGGGACTTTGATAAGCAAGTGTGCTCGTGGAAAAAGCAAAGGCGCATATGGTTTCAAGTGGTCCCGCGGAAAGTTGTAAATCAAACGATCGCAGAGAAACACACCATGTCATTGATAGATATGGCGTAGTTACTTTTCTTCGTTGCGAACAGCCCGCTCTGAGAAATCGCATAACATGAGTTTGCCAAGTGCCCTTTCGCGCCTAATGACTTGGACATGTCTAAATGTACTATTTGCCACGTCATTGGAAGTTTTGATACAGCATCGAGCATTTTAAGTATAAAATCATTTTTGAATACCACATTATCCTTAGATATCAGCGTTATCGCGTTGTTCTCGTCAAATGCTTTGCGCCAGGCCTTCGTATGCGAAGAAAAATCGTCGTACCCCCCTCGTATTCTTAGTATATCCATACCCGGGATGCTCTGTTTTTCCATCATCTTTCTAGCAGTTATATCTTCGTCATTGTTTATATAAAGACATGGTATATTATTTCTTCTAGTGATTAGTTTATCCACGCTATACGAGAATTCTTCAAGAAGGTTGTCCCAATCGTATTTTTGCGTTATATGTTTTTCTATACTTGCACCATCCGCCTTCAAGATGTCCCTGTTGTTGTAATAAAACAGAAGCTTATCGGCAAAGTCTTTGTAATCGCAGATAGCAAGTTCCCCATTGTGGAAATCGATATTAGCCGGTAGTGTCATATAAACCTTGGGATCCACGAGCATATTTTCAAACCCTCGGAATATGTCAGAAAGACCTCCAGTGTTTGTTACTATCTGTGGCACACCAAGATATGCACCTTCCGTATTGCACAGACCAAACCCTTCGCCGCCACACGTGTTCATCCCAATGTCAGACGCGTTGAGAGCAGTATTTATGAGCTTGTCGGACACGAGACCACCGTTTTCCGAAAGTAATTTAATGTTCTGCGTTGAAATTATGTCATAATCCACACTTTCTAGTATACACGCAGTTTTTATGATATCCTGGAAATTATACCCTGTATCTATGTCCACCCTGCAGTTTATCATCAGTTTAACCTTTTTGTTGTCCCCAGCGAGTTTCCAAAACCTAACAAATGCCTTTATTGTGATATCTAATAACTTTCTGTACGAGTTTCTGTTCGTATTAAATATCATAAAATCGTCTTCCTTCAGCCCCAGCACCTTCTTCGCACTCCCTTTTGATAATTTGGTAAACTTGTTCTTATCAACCCCGTGTGGAAAAACGGACACCTTCTTCGGTGAAATTTTGAAACAATCGGTGAGGTGTTTTTTCCAAAAATCAGAGAACACGAAAATGTGGTCAGCATATTTTGCTATGTGGTCTACGAGTTCCGACTTCTGGAACGTGTACACTATGTCCAGGTAGGAGATAAATGGACACGTTTTTGGTGAGTCCAACATCTGGTTCAAAAGAGCACACGTGACCGGCATATCATTATACACGATGATGATATCAGGGTCCACTTTCCGCACGGTATCTGCCCATATGTCAGTACCAAATGTATCCTTGGACAGTGTGTGAACATCTATGAGATGAACATTAACGGGAAGTTTCCGATCTTCCTCTATGCCATATAGTTTGTATCGTTGGAACGCAAAGTGGTGTATCTCGTGTCCCAGGTTTGACCAATGTAGCAAAATATTGTATGCTATGCGCCCGTACCCAGTTGTCTGAGTTGCGTCTGTAGAGGCAAACAGTATTCTCATTGCAGTTAACTTAAAGTTTATAATTTTTGCTCCAATTTAACAAGCCGTGCTTCGAGCTCTTCATTTTTTATCTTCATTTTCTTCATTTCTGCCACCGTGTACAAGAGGATGTTGAACCACTCGATGCCCGCGGGACTACCGTTCTGCATCCAGGCAAAGTAAGGGTCGACCTCATACACCTCCTCTGCGATCAACCCTACGTAATGCCTGTCATCCGAAATAGCATCGTATTCCACCGGTCGGATGTCATACACGTGGGCAGTATTCGCGGTAAGGTCAATAATGTTTTTCTTGATGTTCCTCGTGGACGAGTTGTACGTTATTTCTTTTGTGACAGCATTGTACACAAGCACCGGGGTGGATGCTGCGTCGCTTCTGATGGGCGCAATTGTCAACGTGCCCGCTGCAGTTGAGGTGAGGGCGCCTCCTGTCGCATTTATAATTATCGAGTTCACATGGGATACATTTGCAGTCTCTGCACCAGTTCCTATGGCAACACTATTTGCCGCCAAGTTGGTAATTCCTGTGTTTGTTCCTATCGCTATGGAATTGACACCTTGGTTGGAACTTCCAGCATTCGTTCCTATTGCCACCGAAGATGCCCCCTGGCTAGTAAGCCCCGCGTCAAACCCTAATGCCACGGATCTCGCCCCCTGCGTATTGCTTCCTGCAAATGTCCCTATTGCCACGGCATAGACCCCCTGTGCGTTACCTCCTGCACTTGATCCTATTGCCACGGAAGACGCGCCCTGGTTAGCAAACCCTGCGCCGAAACCCACAGCCACAGAAGAGGAACTTTGGGAAGTGGCTCCTGCATTCGCTCCTATCGCTACGGCATATGTAGCTTGATTAGTACTTCCTGCACCAGACCCCACTGCCACGGCAGATGCGCCTTGGGTAGACTGGCCAGCGTTAAACCCTAGCGCCACGGAAGACGTACCCTGGTTAGTCTGCCCTGCGTTGAGCCCCACCGCCAAGGCCCGTATCCCTTGTGTAGTCTGCCCTGCATTATACCCTATTGCCACGGAAGACGCGCCTTGCTGAGTACGCCCTGTATAAGCCCCCATCGCCACGGAAGATATCCCTTGGCTAGTAAGCCCTGCAAAAAGCCCGATTGCCACGGATTCTCCTCCTTGGGAAGTGGAGCCCGAGTACGCCCCTATCGCCACGGCACTCGCCCCTTGGGAAGTGCCCCCTGCCGCCAAACCTATCGCCACGGCAGATGCAGATTGAGCAGCACCTCCGGCAAGTGTTCCTATCGCCACTGAGGACGCCCCCTGTGTGTTACTTCCGGCGCTTGTTCCTATCGCCACGGAAGACGCGCCTTGGATGTTGCCTCCTGCCGCCAAACCTATTGCAACGGAAGCAATGTTCTGAGAGACATTTCCTGCAAATGACCCGATTGCCACGGAGTTCGATTGCTGGGAAGTAAACCCCGCCTCAAAACCTATCGCCACGGCAGCGTTCGCCTGTAAAAGCCTCCCCGCGCCAAAACCGATTGCCACGGCATTTCCAGCCTGGTTACTGAGCCCTGCGAACGACCCTATTGCTATGCCGCCGCCTCCCTGCAAGTTACTTCCCGCGCTTGTTCCTATTGCCACGGCGTTCACACTTTGACTGGTGCGCCCCGCATACGTCCCTATTGCCACGGCGGAAGTTTTCTGTCCCAAAAAACCGGCAGCGTACCCCAACGCCACGCCATACGCACTTTGGGAATTGGTCCCAGCACTCGTACCCACTGCTGTGCCATACAACCCTTGAGTAGAACTCCCTGCGCTGGTTCCCACGGCAACAGTCTGTGCCCCCTGGTTACTAGTTCCCGCCAATGTCCCTATTGCCACGGCAGACGCACCTTGGGCATTACTTCCCGCCAATGTCCCTATTGCCACGGCAGACGCGCCTTGGGCATTACTTCCCGCCAATGTCCCTATCGCCACGGCAGACGCGCCTTGGGTAGTAGGGCCGGTATTGTACCCTATCGCCACAGCAGCTTCGCCTTGGGTGTTACTCCCTGCATATGCTCCCAGTGCCACGGCCAGATTACCCTGACTATTAAGCCCCGCCAATGTTCCTACCGCCGTGGAATATGTCCCCTGGACAAGAGCTCCTGCATTGTACCCAGATGCCACCGAATAGTCACCTTGGGTGGTAAAACCCGCACCTGCGCCCACTGCCACGGTAAACGTGCCCTGTGTGTCATGTCCTGCATTTTGTCCCATCGCCACGGCAGATGCTCCCTGGGAAACTTCTCCCGCCCCCGTTCCCAATGCTATAAAAGCAGAGTTCAGTATGAGGTTGGACACGTTGGCGTACTCGCCGATGACATTTCCGCGAACGTCAATGCTCGCAACCGCAGGAAGCGACCCCCCTCCCGATATTCCGGTCAGCAGAGAGCCGTTGCCGATGAAGAAAGGTGCTATGACATTACCAAGGACGTTGACTTGTCCGCTCGCAGCAATGTTACCACCCACGAGGAGCACGTTACCTACGTTTCCTGCGGCCGCAATGCTATTTGTCACATTGGCGTACGAACCTATGATATTGCCGCGGACATCAAGGTTTGCGACTGCTGGGAGCGACGCTGATGAAGCAATCCCGGTCAGCAGAGAACCGTTGCCGATGAAGAAGGTTCCAACAATGTTGCCGAGGGCGTTCACTTGCCCGCTCGCGGCGATGTTGCCACCCACGAGGAGCACGTTTCCAACATTTCCAGTGGTCGCAATGCTATTTGTCACATTGGCATACAACCCCGTGACATTACCACGGATGTCAAGGCTTGCGGTTGTGGGAAGGGTGCTTGTCACGCCAGAGAGCAGAGCACCGTTGCCTATAAAAAATTGTCCAGATGTTATGTTACCTGCTACAGATAACGAGGCAAAGCTTAATCCTGGTATTACCGCATTTCCAGTGACTGTCAGATTCCCGACTGTGAGTTGGGGCATAGCAGACCCGTTGCCCAACACACGGATGTTTCCTTTCAGGTAAACCGTTCCAGTCCGAGCGTTTATCCCACCAAACTGTAAGAGATCTCTTTTGAAATCTGCACTGCTCATTTGTCCTATACTATATACCGTCGTTTTTTTGTAAACCCGGGGTGTTTGCCGGGACATGGAATTCCAACCAAAAGATATCAACAGATGACACCAACAAACAAAAAAATAATTTCAAAAAAAAAAAAAAAAAATAAGGAACTACAACTCCTAATAAAACTACACTACCGTGTCAGTTAACTACAACTCCTACAACTCCTTGTAATAACTTAACTTAATAAATTTTATTTTTATTTATGAAAGTATGAAAATCTACAACATTCTTTACTATACATGCGGTTGTGGTTACGAAACAAGCAATCCTGGTAATGCTTCAAAACACAAGAAAGTTGATTGTGGTCATACAATGACATCTCAGTCAAAAGAATTTGTCTTGAAAGAAGATCACTTATCAGCTATCAAAGAAGTATCTGGTAATGTATCAATCACCACAGGAGATGTGAATGGAACTGTGATTGGAACACAAAATAATAATAATACAATCAACATTACATTACAAGTTCCAGATAAAACAGTCATTGCTTCAATTCAAGAAGCGGTGAAGAACCAAGATTGCGTGGATGAACTACGCGGCGCCGACCCCCAACAGATACCCGCAATATTGTTCAAGTATACGCGGGGCACGAAAGCAGAACAAAAAGTAATCAAATACGACGCGGATAAGAATGTGGTACGACACGTCGACCCCATCACCGGCAAGGAAGTCGCCAAGGACCTCAAGAGATACAGAAATGAATATCTTGTCAAGAATGCTGATGTGTATGATGATGATTATTACATACCATACATGCCGTCGAGAGTTCAACGGAGCATGAAGGAAATGTCCACACCATCGTTTGACTCCGGCAAGAAGAAAGAGAAACAAATTCCTGCGGCAGACGTCATAAAGATGTGCGCGTCCGGCGACCATCGGATGTACAAATTTCCCGTAGAGACCAAGAAGTTTTACACAGACGTTGCTGAGAATGTAGACAACGAGATAAAGTCCACAGGAAAAGATGACTGATTCTGTTGCTTTCCACCACGAGGTTCCCGCGAGCGTGAAGACGCTCTAGCATATTCTTGGAGTAAACAACATTGTTTGTCCCTGGTACTGCCCATATCGACCAAGAGGACATAAGGAGGTGGTGAAATATTTTATTCAGTAAGATAAGATGGAGAAATTCACTGCTACTTTATATATTTGCGGGTGTGGTTACAAGACTCTGCACCAAGGAAACGCATCAAAACATAAGAAGAAAGTATCCTGCGGTCACAATATGTTGCCAGAAAATAAGAGTTTTGTCTTAGAGTCAGATCATCTCAAGGCTATCGAGGAGTCAAGGAGTGCCGCGGTGCAATTTGATGATGTCATCAAGGAACAAAATGATGTCATCAAACGCCAGGGCAGATCCATATCATTGTTATCAGACACAAACGTTTCCGATGATAATGATGATGATTGTGAAATTGGGGGAGGGATCATCTACTATGTCACAGACAAAGACGTGCCGTCGCGTGGGAAAATTGGTCGGACAAAGAACACCGACATGAAGAAACTGAAGAGCAGGTATTCCACGTTCTCGAAGCCAAGTTTATTTTGCTTCTTCTCAACGGACATCAAGAAGGATGAGAACGACCTTAAGGCCGTGTTGAAGAAAAATGGGTGCATGGATACCAGTATAGGGAAGGAAACGGTTCACCACTGTGCCGAAACAATGCGTATATTCCATGATTTTGTCAACAGATGACACCAACGAACGAAAATATATGAAATTTCCACAAGAATACTAATTTCATAAATTTAAACAAAAAAAATAACTACCGGTAGTTTTGACTATTGTACCGTGTTTTACCTACCGGTAGTTGTTTATTTTTTTGAAATATTTTCATAGTTATGTTTAGAAGATAATGAGTAGTATAAAAACATACAAATTAACAGTGTATCAGTGTGGGTGTGGTTATGTATCTGGAGACTGTAGCAATGCTTCTAAGCACAGGAAAGTGTCATGTGGTCATGCTATGGTAAATGACGTGAAAGAGTTCGTGTTGAAGGAAGATTATGAAAAGAAAGGTCTCATAGATATCCATGGTGATCATAACACTGCAAATATTGATAACAGCACAGACAATAGCACCAATATAACCACAAATGTCACTCTGGTGCTTCCGGAACGGACGACCAGAGAAGACTTCGTGGAGTATCTAGAAACCATGAGTCATCTAGGGTTCAGGACGCCCGACCAGGTAGTTTCAATGCCGGGGAAGATGCTGATGCTCACGCGAGACGCCAAGAAACTCCCGGGCGCGCTCATAGAGAGAAACAAGAAAATCATCGAGAAGTTACCAGACGGTTCTGAACGAGTGATGGGAAAGAAGAAGGCCGTGCGGACGTACACGCACGAAGCGGTGGATGCGTTGTGTTTGCGTCCTCCCGCCGATGGAGTTACTGATTTTCTGGATACGGACCGCGGAACGAAACGGACGAAGATGTCCGTCCAGGACGCTGCAAAACTGCGAGCCACCGATTCTGTCGCTTTCCACCACGAGGTTCCCGCGAGCGTGAAGACGCTCCAGCAGAAGATGGAGACTCACACAGAGAGCTTCCTCGACAAGATAACTACCGAGAACAAGACGAATGGTTTTCTGTAATCACCGTTGTTCCACGATGTCCAGTCGCGCCTTCAATTTCTTCATTTCCGCCACCGTGTACAAGAGGATGTTGAACCACTCGATGCCCGCGGGGTTACCGTTCTGCATCCATGCAAAGTAAGGGTCGGCCTCGTACACCTCCTCCGCAATCAACCCTACGTAATGTCTGTCATCCGAGATAGCATCGTATTCCACCGGTCGAATGTCGTACACGTGGGCAGTATTCGCGGTAAGGTCGATGATGTTTTTCTTGATGTTCCTCGTGGACGAGTTGTACGTCACTTCTTTCGTGGTGGCGTTGTATACGAGCACCGGCGTGGAAGCTGCATCGCTTCTGATGGGTGAAATCAACAATGTGTCCGTGGCAGATGTGTTGAGGGCACTTCCTGTCGCGCTGATGACAATGGAGTTCGCATGCTGGTCAGAGGCTCCAGCGTTGATCCCTATTGCCACTGCTCTTTGACCTTGGCTAGAATATCCAGCACCTGCCCCTATCGCCACGGAAGAATTGCCCTGGCTAATAACCCCTGCATTCAACCCCACCGCCACGGCAGCATTACCCTGAGCATTACTTCCAGCAACAGATCCTACTGCCACGGAAGACAAGCCCTGATTGGTAGTTCCGGCGTTTACTCCCATTGCCACGCTTTGTGCGCCTTGGGAAGTTTTCCCCGCGCCTGTTCCCACTGCCACGGCAAGTGTACCTTGCGCGTTACTTCCTGCACCAGACCCCACTGCCACGGCAGATGCGCCTTGGGTAACTTGTCCTGCGGTAAACCCTAGTGCCACGGATTCTGCTCCTTGTCTTTGACTTCCAGCGGCGTACCCTATTGCCACGGCTTGCAAGCCTTGGGTGTTGTATCCTGCGGATTGACCTATTGCCACACTTTGTGCAGCTTGGGCATTGCCTGCTGCACTCGTCCCTATCGCCACTGAAGATGCGCCTTGGCTACTAAATGCAGCATTGTACCCTATTGCCACGGCATTTCCTCCTTGTAAGTTACTTCCCGTGTTCCATCCTATTGCGATGGCTCCCCCGCCTTGGGTATTGCTTGCAGCATTCGCCCCGATTGCCACTGCACATGCCCCTTGGCTGGTACGCCCTGTGTCGGTTCCTACTGCCACTGCACACGTGCCTTGTCTAGTGCCTGCTGCACTCGACCCTATTGCCACGGAACTTGCACCTTGACTAGTAAGACCTGACTCGGGTCCTACTGCTATACTTCGCGTGCCTTGGGTACTACCTCCCGCGCCCTGACCCAACGCAACACCTAGCGAACTTTGGGCATTACTTCCCGCGCCCCACCCTACCGCCACCGCGAAATTGCCCTGGGTGTTACTTCCCGCGTTCAGCCCTACTGCCACTGCACACGTGCCTTGGGAAGATGTTCCCGCAGCTGCGCCTACTGCCACGGAAGATGCGCCTTGGGTAGTGTCACCTGCCTGTGCTCCGATTGCTATGGCATTAGCACCTTGGGCATTACATCCCGCCAATGTCCCTATCGCCACGGCAGAGACCCCCTGAGAAGTGAGGCCAGCGTTCGCGCCAACCGCCACTGAGAAATTGCCCTGCCTGGTGATGCCTGCGCTAGACCCTACTGCCACAGACAGGTTGCCTTGCCGAGTATACCCTGCGCTAGACCCTACTGCCACAGACAGGTTGCCTTGCTGAGTATACCCTGCATCAAGCCCTATTGCCACGGAAGACACCCCTTGGGTATCATATGCAGCTCTGTACCCTATTGCCACAGAAGATATACCTTGGGTAAGAGCCGCTGCACTGGCTCCTACCGCCAAAGCAGCATTTCCTTGGGTAGTATACCCTGAATTGAACCCGAGTGCCGTGGATTCTTTGCCTTGTGCAGTAAATCCTGCGAATACTCCCAATGCCACTGCAGATGCGCCTTGTAAGTTACTTCCTGATAACGCCCCTACCGCCACGGATCGTGCACCCTGGCTAGTAAGCCCCGCATTGAACCCTAGTGCCACGGCAGAGACCCCCTGAGAAGTGAGGCCAGCGTTCGCGCCGACCGCCACTGAGAAATTGCCCTGCCCGGTGATGCCTGCGCTAGACCCCACCGCCACTGACATTGTACCTTGGTTAGTAGATCCTGCAGCTTGCCCTATCGCCACAGCAGACACGCCCTGGGTATTGCTTCCCGCGCTAGATCCTAGTGCCACGGATGCCGCACCCTGCAAGTTACTTCCTGCACCAGACCCTACTGCCACAGATAGTGCGCCCTGGGAAGTAGCTCCCGCGACCCTCCCTACTGCCACGGCAGATGTACCTTGGCTAGTGAGGCCTGCAAACACACCTATTGCTACGGCTTGTGTGCCTTGTATGGTAAATCCAGCACTACTCCCCAATGCCACGGAACCTGCTCCTTGGGTGGCAACTCCTGCGTTCACCCCTATCGCCACGGAAGAGGCACCTTGGCTAGTAAGCCCTGCACCTGCCCCTATCGCCACGGCATTTATAGCTTGACCGATAAGTGCCGCATTTGCCCCTATTGCCACGGAATTACCCCCTTGGGAAGTCTGTCCTGCCTGTGGTCCTATTGCCACGGAAAAAGCGCCTTGGGTATTGCTTCCTGCACTTGCTCCTAGTGCCACGGCTCCCCCCGCCTGAGAAGTACGTCCAGCATTCAATCCCATAGATACAGCTTGTATACCTTGGTTAGTAAGGCCAGCGTTCGCCCCCACCGCCACTGCACACGCCCCCTGAGTAGTGAAGCCAGCGCTAGACCCCACCGCCACTGACATTGTACCTTGAGCATTACTTCCTGCGAATGTACCTACTGCCACTGCACACGTGCCTTGGGAAGATGTTCCCGCAGCTGCGCCTACTGCCACGGAAGATGCGCCTTGGGAAATCTGCCCGGCTAAGCTCCCTACTGCCGCGGAAGAAGTGCCTTGGGAAGTCTGCCCTGTACTTGGTCCTACTGCCACGGAAAACGTGCCTTGGGAAATCTGCCCCGCAACCACGCCTAATGCCACAGAATAGCCCCCCTGGATAGCCTGCCCAGCGTTAAACCCTACTGCCACAGAACACGTTCCCTGGGTATTGCTTCCTGCATTTTGTCCCACTGCCACGGCGGTACTGCTTTGGGCATTACCTCCTGCTCCCGTTCCCAATGCTATAAAAGCAGAGTTCAGTATGAGGTTGGACACGTTGGCGTACCCGCCGATAACATTTCCGCGGACGTCGATGTTCGCAACCGCGGGAAGCGACCCCCCTCCCGATATTCCGGTCAGCAGAGAGCCGTTGCCGATGAAGAAGTTGCCGACGACGTTTCCAAGGGCGTTGACTTGTCCGCTCGCAGCAATGTTGCCACCCACAAGGAGCACGTTACCTACGTTTCCAGAGGCTGCCAAGATATCTATGGTAGAGTTGTACGTTATTTCTTTCGTGGTGGCGTTGTACACGAGCACCGGGTTGGATGCTGTGTCGCTTCTGATGGGTGCAATCGTCAACGTGTCCGCTGCAGGCGAGTTGAGGGCGCCTCCTGTTGCATTGATGACAATGGAGTTTGCGTGCTGGTTAGTAAGGCCTGCAAATGCTCCTATCGCCACTGCACGCGCGCCCTGTATTTGACTTCCCGCACTTGTCCCTATTGCAACAGAAGAAATCCCCTGACTGATAGCTCCAGCATTCGCACCCACTGCCACTGAACATAAACCCTGGCTAGTCCACCCGGCCCACGACCCCATTGCAACAGAAGATGCCCCCTGGTTGGTGAGACCCGCGGCTGCACCTATCGCCACGGCATTGGCCCCCTGAGTCTGGCTTCCAGCAGCCACCCCTAATGCCACGGAACGGATACCTTGTAGATCCTGTCCCGCATTGAACCCTAATGCCACAGCACATGCCCCTTGGTTAGATAAACCTGTGTTGTATCCCACCGCCACGGAATGAGCCCCCTGGACACCCTGCCCTGCATTAAAACCTAACGCTACCGAATTGCCCCCCTGGTTGGTCTGTCCCGCGGCTCTTCCGATTGCCACGGAATTCAAACCGTGGTTAGTAATACCGGCATTTAACCCCAAGGATACATCGTTGGAGTTAAGTATGAGGTTGGACACGTTGGCATACTCACCAATGATGTTACCGCGTATATCCGAACTCGACACGGTGGGCGGGGTATATGCCACTCCTGTCAATAATGACCCGTTTCCAATGAAGAAGTTTCCGACGACGTTACCGAGAATGTTGACTTGTCCGCTCGCAGCAATGTTGCCACCCACTAGGAGCACGTTACCTACGTTTCCTGCAGCCGCAATGGCGTTTGTCACATTGGCATACGAACCTATTATGTTGCCACGGACATCAAGAGACTGAACACCGGAAGCAATGACGCCGGTCAACTGGGAGCCGTTTCCGATGAAGAAGGGGGCTACGACATTGCCGAGGGCGTTGACTTGTCCGCTCGCAGCAATGTTGCCACCCATGAGGAGCACGTTACCTACGTTTCCTGCAGCCGCAATGGCGTTTGTCACGTTGGCATATTCTCCTATGACATTGCCACGGACATCAAGGTTTGCAACCAAAGGAAGCGATGTCAGCAGCCCGGTCAACTGGGAGCCGTTTCCGATGAAGAAGGGGGCTACGACGTTGCCAAGGGCGTTGACTTGTCCGCTCGCAGCAATGTTGCCACCCACTAGGAGCACGTTACCTACGTTTCCTGCAGCCGCAATGGCGTTTGTCACGTTGGCATACGAACCTATTATGTTGCCACGGACATCAAGAGACTGAACACCGGAAGCAATGACGCCGGTCAACTGGGAGCCATTACCAATGAAGAAGGGGGCTACGACGTTGCCAAGGGCGTTGACTTGTCCGCTCGCAGCAATGTTGCCACCCACTAGGAGCACGTTACCTACGTTTCCTGCAGCCGCAATGGCGTTTGTCACGTTGGCATACAAACCAATGATGTTACCGCGTATATCCGAGCTCGACACGGAGGGTGGGGTATATGCTACTCCTGTCAATAGTGACCCATTTCCAACAAAGAAGTTTCCAATTACATTTCCAAGAATGTTGACTTGTCCGCTTGCGGCGATGTTGCCACCCACGAGGAGCACGTTACCTACGTTTCCTGCAGCCGCAATGGCGTTTGTCACGTTGGCATACTCGCCTATTATGTTGCCACGGACATCAAGAGATTGGACACCGGAAGCAATGACGCCGGTCAACTGGGAGCCGTTTCCGATGAAGAAGGGGGCTACGACGTTGCCGAGGGCGTTGACTTGTCCGCTCGCAGCAATGTTGCCACCCACGAGGAGCACGTTGCCCACATTTCCGGAAGATGCGATGACATTTGTCACGTTGGCATACTCGCCTATTATGTTGCCACGGACATCAAGAGATTGGACACCGGAAGCAATGACGCCGGTCAACTGAGAGCCGTTTCCGATGAAGAAGGGGGCTACGACATTGCCGAGGGCGTTGACTTGTCCGCTCGCAGCAATGTTGCCACCCACGAGGAGCACGTTACCCACGTTTCCTGCAGCCGCAATGGCGTTTGTCACGTTGGCATATTCTCCTATGACATTGCCACGGACATCAAGGTTTGCAACCAAAGGAAGCGATGTCAGCAGCCCGGTCAACTGGGAGCCGTTTCCGATGAAGAAGGGGGCTACGACGTTGCCAAGGGCGTTGACTTGTCCGCTCGCAGCAATGTTGCCACCCACTAGGAGCACGTTACCTACGTTTCCTGCAGCCGCAATGGCGTTTGTCACGTTGGCATACGAACCTATTATGTTGCCACGGACATCAAGAGACTGAACACCGGAAGCAATGACGCCGGTCAACTGGGAGCCATTACCAATGAAGAAGGGGGCTACGACGTTGCCAAGGGCGTTGACTTGTCCGCTCGCAGCAATGTTGCCACCCACTAGGAGCACGTTACCTACGTTTCCTGCAGCCGCAATGGCGTTTGTCACGTTGGCATACAAACCAATGATGTTACCGCGTATATCCGAGCTCGACACGGAGGGTGGGGTATATGCTACTCCTGTCAATAGTGACCCATTTCCAACAAAGAAGTTTCCAATTACATTTCCAAGAATGTTGACTTGTCCGCTTGCGGCGATGTTGCCACCCACGAGGAGCACGTTACCTACGTTTCCTGCAGCCGCAATGGCGTTTGTCACGTTGGCATACTCGCCTATTATGTTGCCACGGACATCAAGAGATTGGACACCGGAAGCAATGACGCCGGTCAACTGGGAGCCGTTTCCGATGAAGAAGGGGGCTACGACGTTGCCGAGGGCGTTGACTTGTCCGCTCGCAGCAATGTTGCCACCCACGAGGAGCACGTTGCCCACATTTCCGGAAGATGCGATGACATTTGTCACGTTGGCATACTCGCCTATTATGTTGCCACGGACATCAAGAGATTGGACACCGGAAGCAATGACGCCGGTCAACTGAGAGCCGTTTCCGATGAAGAAGGGGGCTACGACATTGCCGAGGGCGTTGACTTGTCCGCTCGCAGCAATGTTGCCACCCACGAGGAGCACGTTACCCACGTTTCCTGCAGCCGCAATGGCGTTTGTCACGTTGGCATATTCTCCTATGACATTGCCACGGACATCAAGGTTTGCAACCAAAGGAAGCGATGTCAGCAGCCCGGTCAACTGAGAGCCGTTTCCGATGAAGAAGGGGGCTACGACGTTGCCGAGGGCGTTGACTTGTCCGCTCGCAGCAATGTTGCCACCCGCTAGGAGCACGTTGCCCACATTTCCGGAAGATGCGATGACATTTGTCACGTTGGCATATTCGCCTATGACATTGCCACGGACATCAAGGTTTGCAACTGCTGGGAGTGAAGTTGATGCGATACCAGACAGCTGGGAGCCGTTTCCGATGAAGAAGGGTGCTACGATGTTGCCGAGGGCGTTCACTTGTCCAAAAACTGCAACATTCCCAGGGGCCGTGACATTTCCGATGATGTCGAGGTTCGCAGCGGTTGGAAGGGTGCTTGTCACACCCGAGAGCAGTGCACCATTTCCGATAAAAAATTGTCCAGATGTTATGTTACCTGCTACGGATAACGAGGCAAAGCTTATCCCAGGGATCACTGCATTTCCCGTGACTGTCAGATTCCCAACTGTGAGTTGGGGCATAGCAGACCCGTTGCCCAACATACGGATGTTTCCTTTTAGGAAAATAGTTCCATTTGTTGCATTTATCCCACCAAACTGTAAAAGATCTCTTTTGAAATCTGCACTGCTCATTTGTCCTATACTATTATACCGTCATTTTTTTTAAGTTAAAAATGATAACCAGAAGCTATATACTGTCGGAATTGAGATCTTGCAAGAAAACTTAAGACTCTCAGCTTTGATGCAACGGTGCGTAAATTTTGTTTTTAAAAATATTTATAGTGTATAAGTAATATGGAATTGTTGATTTTATCTGGAATAATCGGGTATGGTCTATACTCTTCACAAGAAGGACGAGAGCCTAGACAAGATCGGAATACGTATCGCAGCATTATGGACGGTGGCAACGGTGTAGATGAAGAGTATGACACGAAGCCAACCCAGATGGTGAAGAACTATCGCAAAAAGGCTTCGAAGCGGTGGAAAGAGGCACAGGTTCCCAAGCAGAGCGGGATAATAACCCCAAACCAGAGACCCTCGGAGGTAATGCCTTTCTTTACGTCTGGGAAGACGATGAACACCAACCCTGAGATGAACCAGCGGAGGATGGAGCTCTACACTGGTCAGGTCTTGGACGGTTTCAGCACCTCAGGAACATATAAGCACAAGCAGGAAGCTAACAACTTCTTTGGCATGACTCCCCAAGGCCGCGTTGGGTCTGACGGAACCATTGGTAATATGCCTGGCGACACTGAGTTGCTTAAGGCACGTTCCGTCAACTCTCACCAGCACAATAATGTCATGCCCGCCGAACAGCTCCGCGTTGGTCCCGGTCTTGGCGTCGGTCCCGAGGTCGCAGCAACTGGTGGTTTCCAACAGTTCTATCGCCAGCTCCCTCTCAACGTCAATGACTACAAACTCACACAGTTACCAGGTCGTCTCGTCCCTGGTTCTGGAACCGCTCTTGCAGGAGGAAAGGGAGAGGTCCAGCAGATCCAGAGTGTCAACCACAACCCAGGCGCTCTTGTGCTGCCCTATGACGAACGTCCCTCACTTCCCACAACCAATGGTGCAATCCTCGCCGCCACACAGTATGGTGACGAGCCTCGTGGTTTCTCTGGTCTCAAGCCCTTCGAAAGTTATAGTGGTGTTGGAGAGGCTGATGTGTCCGCTCCTCAGGGTCGTTATGTGGATCAGACTCGTGGGCGCCCGCGCACCGGCGATGGTCAAACAGACCCTATCATCAATCCCAATGGAACATCCGTAGCTGGTGGTGCGGTTGGTGGTTATGTGACTGAGGCTGGGCAGGAGTCATTCACTCTGGACTCTCAACGTGGTCTCATAAACAGGTATCTCATGCCCGCAGGTGTCACTGGCGTTGTCCAGTCTGCAGGTGAGGCGCGCCCAGAGTATGTACCAGAGTCTACTATTCGCGAACAGTACGAGGACACTTACTTCACGGGTCCTGCAGGTGCAACAGGTGGGCAGTTCGCTGAACGTCTAGACGTCCTTGAACTGCAACCAGAGGGGCGTACATCCAAGCGTACCACCCAGAACATGGGTTTCACTCCTGGTGCTGGTCGTGTCAACAACTTTGCCCCCGCCTCCCAGGGCAGTTACGGTCTCAAGAACCATCCAACCTACGACGGCATCCAGCGCACACAGCCGCGAAATGTCAATGCGCAAATTTTCACTGGAGTTGCCGCGGAGGGCGAAGATGACAGATTTGGTACAAAGAGCCCTGTCGAAAATCCGTGGGGAACCCCTGGCAGCCTAAACATTGCGTCAAACCAACTAGCTCATAATCGTATCAACCGCGATGTTGCCAGACCCCAGGCCCTCGAGTTCTCTGCAGGTGATCCTATGAATCAACAGAGATTTAAGCCCACCGCGTGGTCCCCCAATAATGCTGGTGCCAAGAACATATCTGATCTGCCACTTTGGAAGCAAAAACAGCTAAAGAAAAAGTAATTATCTTTTTATGTGTCGATATGATATGCTGTGCGCGCTATGTTTCCTTGTCATTTGACCCTGGTATTTTCAAGGACATAAAAGAAGGCAAATTTAGTAAATCACCAAAAACAAAACAAAATGTTCATCGCCTTACCAAATGACATTGCTCGCCACATCGCCAAGATCGCCATCAATGAGAGAAATGAGGATGTGCTCGACCAGATCAGGAACACTGTGGCGCAAGTGATGGAGTTTGCTGCCACGGACAAGTGTGGTTTTGTGGAGACCCCTCTTTTTGATGGTTCAAACAAAATTCTTCGAATCACCCAGTTTAACAAGAACACGCTGCTTGCTTCCCGTGGCATGACCACTCTGACGATTACTTTCTGGATACACACCGAGGAGTTTGAGCTCACAAAGCATATCTATGCTACACCCGACGGCAAATATGAAGAAGAAAATGACTATTCCTTGTATGTTGTTGACAAGCAAGGAAAGTATGGAGACATTGTGGCCGAAGTGTTTGGTCACATCTTTACAGATGCCATCGTGTATT
>Ga0247843_1004767_pt1 | contig 19867 bp, 15 predicted proteins | sample LaCruzMarch2017__FD_192420 | JGI IMG/M metagenome (GOLD analysis project Ga0247843, IMG submission 192420) | Freshwater microbial communities from meromictic Lake La Cruz, Castile-La Mancha, Spain - LaCruzMarch2017_8m | ecosystem: Environmental > Aquatic > Freshwater > Lake | place: Spain...
GAAGCCAGTTCCACAGCGACCGCAATAATCGTGGCAGCAATCCATCGCTTTTGAAATCTATTCATTCCGATCTTTTAATTCGTTCAATGAGCCTGAAAAGAATGATTTGCTTTACTGAATAGATATTCTATTCTATTCACATGGGTGAACTCGTTTCAAAAATCCGCCTGCAGTTTCTTTCCCGAGGGGTGCTTGGGGCTCGATATTTGGCGGAGGCTTTGAAGGTGAGCCAACCGACGATTTCGCGGGCCTTGTGCAGCATGGACGCGTCTCTTGTGCGGATCGGGCGTGGGCCAACGACGCGCTACGGATTGGCTTCGCCGATTGGCGACTTGGGGCATTCCTGGCCGCTCTACCTGATCGATCAAATTGGCGCTCCCAGAGAAATCGGCTCTTTGCATTCGCTTGCCGGTCCCGCTTGGTGGCTTGAATCGCTATCTGGCCTTCCTTGGCAGTCGCTAACAGGAAACGAGTTTTCGGATTCCATATTTCCCGGCCTCCCTTGGTTTTTCGACGATTTACGCCCTCAAGGATTTTTAGGAAGAGCCTTCGCCCGAAGGCATGGAGCCTTGCTTGGCGTCGGAAACGATCCCGTGAACTGGTCTGAACGCGCCGTTGCCGAATCCCTCTTAAGGTTCGGCTGTGACCTTCCGGGTGGTTTTGTCCTCGGACGCGAAGCCCTCGCTGGTGCACTTCAATCGTTCCATAGTGAAACGATTTCGGTGGACTCGCGAAAGGAAGACTACCCTCGTCTCGCCGCAGAGGCTCTGGCGGGTGGATTGCCAAGATCGTCCGCAGGCGGGGAACAACCGAAATTCACGGCAACTGTCAAAAAACATGATGGCCCCCATTCGGTCGTCGTGAAATTTTCTCCACCGCTCTCAACACCCGAGGGGGAACGCTGGGCGGATTTGCTCGCGGCTGAGGCGATGGCATCGAGCGTCCTTGCCGATGCAGGCTTCCATGCCGCGGAAATCGATTGGATTGATGCTGGTGGCAGGCGATTTCTTGAGGTCACACGCTTTGACCGCACGCAAAATGGAGGCCGTATTCCCTTTGTTTCCCTGACTGCGCACGACGCGGCTTTTTTTGGAGAAATGAACACGCCCTGGAGCGATGCGGCCGAGCGGCTTCACTCGGGGGGCTGGCTGCAAAGGCGGGATGCCGACCGCCTATCCTCGCTGTGGCGTTTCGGCCGTCTGATTGCGAATACGGATATGCACTATGGGAACGCGGCTCTCATCCTCTGCGAGCGGCCACCCCTCCGGCTTGCACCGGTTTACGACATGTTGCCCATGGCCTATCGCCCCGGCGCTGAAAACATGATACCCGGACTCTCCGATGACGCGCTCGCCGTGGCCCGCTCGGAGATCGCCGCGACACCGGAACGCGCACTCGCCGCAAAATTTTGGAGGCTTGTCTCGAGCGCGGCGCATGTCTCAGAATCATTTCGAAAAATTGCCACCGCCCACGCCTCTGCGCTTTCAGGTTGAGGCTTCCGATCGCAGCCCCATTCTACAAGGGCTCAGTAGGAATGATGTGAATTTGATGCCATTTGCAGTCCTTAATGAGTTTCCTTCGGATTGGAAGACTCGCGCCGAGCAAAAATGCTACGGTCAACTCACCGTGATTGTGCCCTGTGTGGCGGATCTTCTCATTTCAAAGTTGAAACGCGGAGAACCCCGCGATAAACTCCACGCACAATGGGCCAGTCAACTTCTATGAGTCCTTGGGGCAAGTATCCTGTTTACAAAGACATTGCTCGATTTGAGTATGGTCGTTTGCTTTGGAAAAACCCATCGGTGCGCCAAAGAATGCTTGCGCACTGGAGCGATTCCAAACATCCCTACCATGACAGGTTTTTGGAGAATCAAGAAACCATTGAAGAAGTGCTTGGTTCACAGTCCAGCGCTGAAGAACTGGATCGAGATTTGCGAAAAAGACACCTCAGCCTTCGGGCGGTTGTCAGGGAAATTCCACCTGTATTTGCCTCCATCTGAAGAAATGGCGAATTTCACGCTTAAGAAATATCAATAATTAATTCCTGACCCCTCAAACTAAAACTCAGAATTGCAATTCATCTCCAGCATCAGGTTCCGAACCAGGCACACGGGCAAGCAGTCTGTCGAAGTCATCCAGATTGGCGCGCTTGGCGCGCACACGAAGATAGTCAACAGTCTCCAAGGCCGATAGTTTTTCTGCAGCAGCTGTGATCAGAAATTGATTCATCGAGTAACCATCTTGCGAAGCAATCTTCTTTATTGCGCGATGGAGTGAATCGGGAATGCGGAGTGATAAGGTTGTCATGGTTTTAATATTTTGAGGGCTGCGGCCGGTGAAATCACACGAACTCCCAAGGAGTCCGAGCCGGCGAAATCGGAAAGATTGTGTGTAATGATGTAGGGGGCGGAAGCAGCGACCGCGAGTTCCAGCACAAGATCATCGTTGGAATCCGTGAGGAATGGTCGCCATGCAAAAAATACCTTCTGGTGTTCCGCCAGAAGGCAGACAGCGTCCAGAATCCGGTGAATCTCGTGTGTCGTGAAGCCGGGAACAAGGCCTGGACGGAGCAAAACGGACTCATATTCCAAAACCAGTGCCACCGATACCGAAATTTTAAGATTGCCTGCACGAATCGCCTCAATGATCTGGAAGCTGGCACCACGATTGGATCGAAGACCAGCCACCAGAACGGATGTGTCCAGAATTGCAAGCACTCAGGTATTATCAGCGATACCGGATTAATGACAACTTATTTTTTTGGGAATATTCTTCGGTTCCTCAAATCCCCTCACGAAGTAGTGAAATTGGCTCCATTAATTTTACAAGCCGGGAACGCCGAGGTCCTCCTCAGTTTTGTAGAACGGCGAATGTCTGAGGCGGGAGTTCTGCTGTGCGCAAACCGGAGTTGTGCCTTAATATCAATAATTAATGCCTGACCCCTCCAGCATGCAAAATCAGGGCTAAGGTATTACAAACAAACTCACCACGCCTTGAAGAATTTTACTGATTTTCTGCGTGTTAAGTTGCCCGGCGCGGGAAAGAAAGATTTCGCCGTTGGCCGTGAACAACTTTGTTGGCCTTGCATAACTCACCAAACGAAGACCACCCGACTCGAAGTCGGAATCTGTGACTTGAACCGCATGGGGATCGGCATACGCCTTGCTGGTAATTTGACACAAAATCCAATCCCCTCTGCCTGCACTTGCCAAGATTGCGGCAGGGCGGATTTTTGATCTGGAGAGATCGGAAAACGGAAACGGGAGCAAGACTCAGACATCCTGACCTGGCGGGAAAATGGATGACCTGATTGGGCGGTAGATGAGGCGGAGGGTGGTGCCGGGATAGCAGATTTCTGTGGCGTTGAGTTCGGTGCATAGGGCTTCGAGGGTGGCGTCGTGGATGGGGTTGGCTTGGCCGTGGATTTCGACGCGTAGTTCGTTGCGGGCGGGGTCGGGGCGCAGGTTGACGCTGGTGGCGAAGAGGGCGCGCACAAAGCTTCGAGCGTCGTCGGGGCGGCGGAGGGTTTCGCGGGCAAGTTGCACGAGGGCGGTTTCGGCTCGGTAGGCGATGAGCTTGATGGTGTCGATGAAGTGCTTTCGGCCTCCACGCAACTGGGCGACTCGCTGCTCGGGCGGGAGGTCTTTGATCTGGATGTGTTTCGCGGTGGATTTGCGCTGGGTTTTGAGGGATTCGAGTTGGGCTTGTTTGGCTTGGAGGGCCAGGAGGGCGGCTCCTTTTTTTGCTTCGTGGCGGGCTGCGGCTTCGGGTTCGTTTTCCTGCGCGCCGAGGGTGTGGGCGCCAAAGGTGGCGCGGGCTCGACTGAGCTCGGCGGCGGTGCGGCGGACTTGGCTGTCGAGGGCGCGCCAGGCGGGATTGATAAGGCGTGTGGTTTCAGGAATGGGGCTGATTCCGTGTTCGACGAGGCGGTCGAGCCCGTAGTGTTCGCGCATGTATTTGAAGAAGTTTTCCTGATTCCATCTGGCGAACATGGTGGCGGCTGAGCGTGCCAGGTCACTGCGATAGTCGGTGCTCAAGATCGCGGTTTGATGGCCGGTTTCGCTCAGGGCGCGGATTTCACGAACCCACAGGCCGTTGGTCAATCGGGTGCCGCGTTCGGCGAGTTGGAGTGTGCTTTTTTCTCCGTTGGGATGGGTGAGTGTTTGAGGGGTGAACTCACTGGGATTCCAATCGGGGCCGGGGTGTTTGTGGTAGGTGAGAATGGCGATGTGCTGGGTTTTGAGGCGGGAAAAAAGTTCGGGCGAGTAGCCTTCGCGGTCGAAGATGAGGGTGAAGCGGTGGAGGCTTGGATCTGCGACGAGTTCCTCGACTGTGGGTTGGCCGGGGATGTCGTGGAGGAGGCGGGGGACGATTTCTTCTTCGAGGGTTTTTTGGAGGCCGGGGTCGATGGCTTTTGTGACGCAGAAGAAGGGGGCTCCATCGAGGGCGTTGACCCAGTAGTCGGTGGTGCCGCGCAGGCAGAGCTTTTCGCGGCTCACATAGCGTCGGGGCAGCTTGGTGGCTTGGCCGTGATAGACGCGCACATGGCCGTCGATGAGGAGCACGCCGGCGGCTTCGACATCATGGGCCATCCAATCTTTGGCCAAATCCCCGCTCCATCGCGCGGTGCGTTCCTCGTCATCGCCGAGCACGGAGATTTTCGCGCGCAAAGTCTTGACTTCGGGAATGCGGTCGAGGCCCAGAAGTTTTCCCCATTCCCCGGGCGAGTGGTAGCGGAGTTGCTCGAGACTCGGAACGCGTCCCAGCGCCAGATAGGCGAGCAGGAGGAAAATCGATTCCATGGGATAAAATCCTTTGGGAGCGCTGAAGTGGCTTTGCGCGTGGCGCAGGAGTCCGAAGGTGAGCAGTGCGGCAAGCGCGCAAAGCACTCCGCCGTGCGCGACATCATCGGCCCGCTCAAAACGCGTTTCGGCTCCCTCCAACGCGCCGACGGCGGCGGCAACGCGTTCCATCGAGCGGGTGGTCGCCACTCCCATGGGGGCTTCTCCATCGGCGATGCTGCGAGCGGATTGGTTGCTTGGCGCGGAGGCCTCGGCGACTTGAGACGCCGGGCCGGGAACGATCACCTCGTCAGGGCTTTTTTTTTGAGCCGTCCGGCGCGGATGGCTTTGTGAATCGTGTTGGGCAGCACGCCAAGTTCCGTGCCGATGGCTGGAACTTCCATTCCCACGTCGAGACGGCTTTGACTTCCTGAAGGCGTTGCTCCGTGAGCTTGTGACCTTGCCGGGGCACAGGTGGACGAAAAAATCCTGCCGCTCCCTCGTCACGCAACTTTTTGCAGGCCCGCTTCACGCTGACCAGGGGGACTCCGAAGGCCCGTGAAATCTCGCTCTGCGAGGCGTTGCCATTGGCTATGAGCTGGCTGGTAAAAAATCGGAACGATGCGATGTCAGCGACCGGATGGCTGAAAACCGGAAGGTGCCCGTTGAAATACCAAACCACGGAGTCCCTTTCCTGAAAGGCAAGTTCGCTGGTGATCGGCGTGCTGCTGGCGGGAAAAATCGGGAGCTGGATTTGCGGCATATCGAACTATCACCACACGAGAGGAAGTCCTTCAATTCGGTTCATTGAGGTTCCTCGACTGCGGTGCGCGCCGCCGGGAGGTCAGGATGTCTGAGACTATTGATCCGACTGAAGGTGTTTCCATGCTTCGTCCTCCTCCGCTCTGTTCCAATCAAACGCCAGAGAATTTTCGCTTAAAACGGCGCACTCGCCCGCCAACCCGCTCTTCCGAACCTCAAGCCAAGCAGCCAATGCGCGGAATTCCAGTGCCGGCAACTCCTCAATCGCTTTCTCAATTTCCATCACAGTGCTCATAGGGCTTCTATCGACTGAAACAGACCGACAGACAAGATCTTTTTCACGCCCAATCTCATTCTTGTAGCGGCTGTCTGTGACTGCCGGGGTATCTTTCCGATCTGGGACCACCGAGGTCCTCCTCGGCTCTGCGGAACCGTCGATTGCCCGAGGCGGGAGTTCACCTGTGCGCAAACCGGAGTTGCGCCCAAATGTCAAGAATTAATTCCTGACCCCTAAAACAAATCCAAACGAGCCTCATAGAAATGAGTCCCGTGAAGTTGGCGAAGTCCATACCCTGTATGTAGATGCGGGTCGGCACGCAATTCTGGCAAATTAATCAAAATCTCTCCGATTCTTTGCTTTTGAGAACCAGAAAGACTCCGCCAAGTTTTTAAGAACCGCCGGGCCGCCCAGATTGGGATATGCTTGGGCATCAGTCGCGCTTGAGAGCATCCACAGCTTGCGATCCGGTATCACCAAGAAAAAGTAAAGCTCCTTCTTTCCGATCCCTTTCGATTTCTGAATCGAATTCCTCCAACCCCTTCATCGAGATTTCCGGATTAAAATGCAAATCGGCTTCCGTGACTTTCAGTAATGTCACGGCCGGGCGTGAACCGCGAAGAATCATCACCTCTTCGCCCTGCTCCGCCGCCTCAATGAGAGAACTCAAATGTGTTTTCGCTTGTGAAATATTGACCAGTTTCATAGACCAAATATGAGGTTGGGTTTTACTCTGTCAAGTTTCTATTCCCATGATTTTATTCAGCCACCCGCAACCTCGCTACAGCACCCATGTCGCTTATGAAACTACTTAAATGTCAATAACTAACGCATGAACCCTAAAACCGCGAATTGATGCTTGGCCCATTGCATGCTGGCGCTCGAATGGCAAAAATCAAGATTCTGTCAAGAATCTTTGACTGACCCCAATCCCCTTTAAAATTAGTCTTCACTTATTAACCAAGGGCGAGCGGTCCCGCCACCTAACTTAATAGTAGCGCCACCGGTCCCCGGAGAATAGGCGCTTGTTACATAGTTGCTTAGTGTTGCCTCAACACTCAAATCTACAAATCCTCTCGGTATATTTAAATCAACTACTCGAATTAAAAAGTCCTTGTCGAATGAATTGCTGGCTGGAGAACCACCGCCCTGCCGCCCATTAATTGTGAACTTATCTACCAAAACTCCTCCTAATATAATTTTAATATCAATAGTATATGTAGTCTCAACCCACCAGGCACCAACGCTCTCCCATGTAACTGGCATTTTTATTCTAAGTTTACTTAAATTTTTTGGTAGAAAAACTTGCGTTGTAAACATAGCCCATGAAAACGCTGCATTGCCTACTCCACCTGTGTAAGGTGGTGCAGCAGTTGAGATTCCAGACAAAGGAGGTTGAAATAGAACCCCATAACTTGGAAAAGATATTGCATCAGCCGAAACCGATCGCACAGCAACTTGGGCAAAAGGCACATTCAAAACCTTTTGCCTCGGGGTTTGAGCAACTCCCGCTAGGGACACTTCAATCCAAGGCTGGTTGTCTTCGGCAAGAGCACCGATAATTCCCGATCCGGGCGCTCGGAATTTTGCAGAGATGGTTTTCCCTGCGGTCGGTGCTCCGTTGTAGTAGGTAACAGTGACGCGGCGGAGGCTGGGGCTGTAGGCGACGCCAAAGTCGTTTTCGCTCGAGGAGCCGTTGGCTTGGTCCCAGGTGTAGGTGCCGTCCGTGACGGTGACCGAGCCGGCGACGACGGTGGGGGCGGCGAGGGCTTTTTGGAATGTGGAGACGGTGCCGTTGGCGATGGCGACGGTCTCGGTGGTGAGGGCATTGCTGGTGCCGTTGGCTCCGAAGGAGAAGGAGTAGATGCCGTCTTGCACGGGGACATTGCCGAGGTCTTCGCTATACAGGAGCGTGCCGCCGGTGGGGGCATCGTAGATTTTGATCTGCATGGCGCACACTCCGTTGACGGGGTTGCCGTTCTGGTCGGTGAGCACGCCTTGGTAGTTGATTTCCGTGGGCACGGCGTGGGCGATGGCTGAGAGGGCGAGCAGCGCGGTGGCGAGAAGTGCGGGTGTTTTCATGGGAAGATTATTTACACTTGTTGTTGGAGGAAAATTGAATGTTCCAATGCCATTTACAACTTGTGAGGAGGTCTTGCTCAACGGCCTTGTGATTGGCGGTTTCATAAAAGTAAAGTTGGATTTGTGAATTAGCCTCTGCTTGACAGAGTATCTCTTTGTTAATGCGGCAGTTGGTTGTTTGACCTCCCACGTAGCAATTTCTAGGGGAGATTTGACCATAGCCCGTATTGAATCTTTTGCTTAAATCTACGCATCTTCCCACATAAACATTTTCTGAATTGAGCCTTAAGACATAAACTCCTTTTTTATTTAAATTAGATGGAATTCTAAATTTACAAAAACAGTCTTTACCAAAATTATTTAAGTCAATTTTTCTTAAATTATTGTAGATACCTTGTGGTTGATGAGTAAATATAACACCATTTTCAATTACAGGTATGATATTGCAAACAAACTTAAAAGTGTAACATTTGATGACCATTTGTAAGCGAAAGTTAAAAAGGGACAGCTACTGCAGGGACATCTGCAAGGATGCTAATTCCCGTAATTTCAGCACCACTTGTTGGAGACGCTGTGTTGTTTGACGCAGAAGTTCCAGCAAAAAATTGCAAGCAAAATGTTGCACCAAATGGAATAGTCATATTTACAGGCACGGTAACAGTTTTCAAAGTTTCTTGATTAGAAAATGAAATTCCTCCCCAATCAGAGCCTGGAATTGATAAATTTACACTGCCAGAAACTCCACCATAAGCTTTTGTTCTGTATGATACTTTTATAGTTCTAATATTGCGAACATAATTTGGAATCTCCCACTGCCCATATTCAAGTGAACGATATTGATTAATAAAATACCCTCCAGTTAAAGGAAATGAGGAGTTCGGTTGACCAAAATTGCCAATTGAACTACTAGCAATAGCAAATCTTTTAACTTCAATTTCTACTGTTTTAATAGCTGAAGATATTGATTCAATATTTACTGAAGCCGCTTTTAGTGCGAAAGGCACTGTCAAAACTTTCTGCCTCGGAGTTTGGGCAACTCCTGCGAGGGAGACTTCAATCCAAGGTTGGTTGTCTTCGGCAAGAGCACCGATAATTCCCGAGCCGGGTGCACGGAATTTTGCAGTAATTGTTTTTCCAGCGGCGGGGGCGCCATTGTAGTAGGTAAGAGTAACGCGGCGGAGGTTGGGGCTGTAGGCGACGCTAAAGTCGTTTTCGTTTGAGGAGCCGTTGGTTTGATCCCAGGTGTAGGTGCCATCCGTTACGGTGACCGATCCGGCGACGACTGTGGGGGCGCTGAGGACTTTTTGGAAGGTGGAGACGGTGCCGTTGGCGATGGCGACGGTCTCGGTGGTGAGGGCGTTGCTGGTGCCGTTGGCTCCGAAGGAAAAGGAGTAAATCCCGTCCTGCACGGGGACATTGCCGAGGTCCTCGCTATACAGGAGCGTGCCGCCGGTGGGGGCGTCGTAGATTTTGATCTGCATGGCGCGCACGCCGTTGATGGGATTGCCGTTCTGGTCGGTGAGCACGCCTTGGTAGTTGATTTCCGTGGGCGCGGCGTGGGCGATGGCTGCAAAGGCGAGCAGCGCGGCGGCGAGGAGTGCGGGTATTTTCATGGTGGTTGGAGTGGATGGCGGGTTCAATTTTCGGGGGCGGTTTGGAGTTGGATGAGGGTTCTCAGGAAGCCGGGGTGGATGGTGGTGTTGCCGGACTGGGCGCGGGTGGTTTGGAAGGGGTAGCCCATGGAGGTCCAGTTGTTCAGCGTGCCGGAGGTGGTGAGACCACCGCCGGAGTCGATGCCGGAGCCGAGGATGAGCGCGGGGTTGCTGGAAGGCGTGCCGATAATGAGGGTCATTTGAAGTGTCGCTTTGTTGCCGAGGGAGTCGGTGACCTGCACGGTGAAGGTGAAGGCGCCGGACTGCAGCGGAATCCCGATGATGCGGCCATCTGCGCTCAACTCGAGGCCTTGAGGCAGTGCTCCTGAGAGGAGTTGCCATGTGAATGGCCCGAGTCCGCCGAGGACGCCAAGTTGGTAGTTGTAATAATCTCCCCACCTGCCTTGAGGAAGGCCGGAGGGCGGAACGATGATGGAGAGGGTGGCTGGCAGGGCGCCGGCGATTCGGAAGCCAGTAAATTCATCGCCAGTGACCGATGGCAGGCTGGGGCGGCTTGAGGATTTAGTAAGGTTGCTGGAGAGGGTCCATGAGCCACCGCGAAGAGTGCGGTTGCTCGTCTGGAAGATGCCATCGGTCCATTCCTGCACATTGCCGCCTTGATCGAAGGTGCCGTAGGGGCTGGGACTACCGGAGAAGGCACCAACATTTGTCAGGTAAACCTGCGTGCCGGAGAAGGTGGCGCTTTGGGTGGCTGCGTAGACCGAGTTGAAAAAGTTAGCATGATTTGCTGCAGATCCAATCGATGTTCCCGGCAAGGCGTTGCTGCGTGTGGGGTAATCCCAGTAGCCGCTGGCGGTTCCATTGCCCTTGTAGTGCGCCGCTTTGAACCATTCGTTTTCCGATGGCAGCCAGCGAAGCGGGGCTTGGCCGGTGCTGGGGTTAGCGGTGTTTTTCTGGATGATGCCTGTGGAGAGGTTATTCAGCGGGTAGGCTCCATTCTCGGTGGTGGCATTGGATTGCGCTCCGGTAGGCTGACCGTTGGCGCACCAGTTCGCAAAGCGGGCGGCGTCGAACCAGTTGATGAACGCGACGGGCTTGCTTTCCATGCCAGTCTTGGTGGCGTAGGTGTAATTCCCGGATGACCCGCTGCGGGTTATGCCGCCCTGTGCATGGGAGCCCATGCGGGTGTCGTAGAGGGCGTTCAGGTCGGTGACCGCAACGGCGTTTAAGAAGGCGGTGTAGGCTGTGTTGGTTACCTCAAATTTACCAATGAGATAAGCGTAAGCCACCGCTCCCAAGCCTGAGGTATCGGCGGTGTTTCCAGCATCGCCGACTTGGACCATGGGGATTTGGACAACTGGTTCAGGGTTGGTGATGGGTGTTGGGCTTGGCGTTGGGCTTGGCGTTGGGCTTGGTGACGGGCTTGGTGACGGGCTTGGTGACGGGCTTGGTGACGGGCTTGGTGACGGGCTTGGTGACGGGCTCGGTGACGGGCTTGGTGATGGGGTCGGTGTTGGGCTTGGGCCAGGGCCAATCGTGAGCGTGAAAGGCTTAGTTACCGCTGTGGCGTTTGAGTCGGTCACTTTAATTGTGAAGTTGGCCGTGAGGGCGGTAGCGGATTTTCCTTTGAATAGACCTGTGGTGGCGTTGATGGAGAATCCATTTGTGCCGACAGGCAAATTCCCCAGAGAAGCTATCGCCCATGTGTAGCCTCCTAGCGCGGATGGACGCCCGCCGGTGGCCAAGAAGGTTTGGGTGTAATTTCCATTTACCGTGCCAGACGGAAGCGGGCTTTCCGTGGAGATCGTCAGCGGAGGAGCAGGACTCACGCTGACAGTCACATTTTGCGAGGCGGTCTGGTTGCGACCATCGCGGAGGCTGACGAGCAGGGTGTAGTTGCCCGGCGCGGCGGTGAGGATGCCCGAGAGGTTCCCGCTGGTGGCGTTGATCGTGAGGCCAGTGGAGCTATTGACCGACCAAGTGTAATTTGCCGTGCCGCCAACCGGAGAGAACGTCGCTGGCGTAATAGCGCTGTATTGCTGGCCGCTTATGGTCAGGGGGCCGTTCACGGACATGCCATAAGGCTCCACAACAAGAGTGAATTCGCGCTCGGCGGTGTTTTGAGGGTTGGCCGAGTCACGGGCTATGATTGTGAATTTGTAGCTACCAATTAATGCTGGGCTAATTTTTCTAATTCTGTTGTTGCCGAAATCTGCAACATAAATGTTTTCACTTCCGTCCACCGCCACTCCATAGGGTGTATCAAAATTCGACAACACTCCAATACCGTCGGCAAATCCTTCAGTTCCAGAACCGGCGAGGGTTGTCACATTTCCACTTGGGGTAATCTTCCGAATCCTGTGATTTTCATCATCTGCTACATACACATTTCCGCTTTGATCCAGAGCTATTCCCACAGGCTTTTTAAAACTTGCGGCTGTTCCTTGACCGTCTGCAAACCCAAGCCTGCCAGAACCAGCAAGAGTTGTAACATTTGAATCAGTAGTGATCTTTAAGATTCGACTATTTCCCTCTTCTGCTACATAGACATTACCGATCTGATCAAGAGCCACGCCTTTTGGGTAATATAAACCGCTAACCAGCGTCGTTACATTTCCGTTAGGGGTAATTTTGCGAATTCGGCCGTTAAACATATCAGCGACATATACATTTTCAACAGTATCCAAATATAAGTCAATTGGATAAGCGAAACGTGCTACTGCTCCCAATCCATCGGAAAAAGCCATTCCGGACGCGCCAGTATCGCCTGAACCTGCCAAGGTCGTTACATTTCCGCTCGGAGTGATTTTGCGGATATGATTATTGTAACTATCTGCAACATAAATATTCCCACTGGCAGCCACCGCAATGCCATTGGGGTGAGCAAAACGAGCCAACTCTCCCGGCCCATCGGAAAAACCAAAACTACCTGATCCTGCAATTGTAGAAACACTTCCGTTCTGGGTAATTCTGCGAATTTTATTATTCCAACTATCAGCAACATAGATATTTCCAACGCTGTCTAAAGCGATTTTAGATGGTGCCGAAAAACTCGCTGCATTTCCCTGCCCATCGGCAAAAGCAGCGATTCCCGATCCCGCCAGAGTGTTGACAATCAGTGCACTGCTCAAGTTTCCACCCGCACCTGCAGTTGCAGGAATGCCGCTAATGACACCCGTCGTCGAATTCAGCGTAAGATTCCCCGGCAAGGCACTCCCGTTTTTCAGGACATAGGTGTAGCCTGGCCTGCCGCCGCTCACAGTGAGGTTGGTGGTGTAGGGCGTGGCGACCCTGCCGCCGGGTAGCGGAGGTTGGGTCACCCAAGTAAGTGAAAGCGAATTGCTTGTTATGGTGAAGTTTTTTGATGCAGTCTGGGATTTGCCATCCGTGACTGTGATGTTTGCCGTGTAATTTCCTGGTGCGGCACTGAGGTTTCCCGAGACGAGGCCTGTTGTGGCGTTGATCGAAAGCGTCGTCGGCAACCCCGTGGCTGACCAACGGAATGGGGTGGCGCCTCCGGTGGTGATGAACTGCGCTGGTGTAAGGGCGCTGTATTGCGCCGCACTTCCACTATCCGGACCGCTTACAGCCATGCCGTAAGGCTCCACGATAATCGTGAATTCGCGCTCGGCGGTGGTGTTTTTTGAGTCCTTGATGAGCATGATGAACTTAAAGGTGCCAGTGGAGGTCGGAGTGCCGGTGATTTTGCCTGCGGTGGAGAGAGTGAGGCCGGGAGGCTGGGTGCCTGCCGTTTTGAGTGTGTAGGTGTAGTTGGGCACGCCGCCTTCGGGGGTCGGGATGGTCCAGTCGTAGAGGGTGGCGACCTTGCCATTGTCGGGCGTCGGGGTTTCCGTCCAGGAGATGGGTTCTGGGTTGGCGATGCGGACGACGACGGTTTTGTTGGCGGTGATTTTGTTGGCGTCGGTGACTGTGACGGTGTGGGTGGTATTGCCAGCGGTGGCGGGAGTGCCGGTCACCAGCCCAGTGGCGCGGCCCAAGGCCAGAGGGGAGGGCAGGGCTGGCGAGATGGTCCACTGGTAGGGTTCCTTGCCGCCGGTGGCGTCAAAGAGTGCGGGAACAAGGACGAAGTGGGCGGTGGCGGTGATCTCGGCGGGCGAGTCCCCGGTGATGGCGAGGTCGCTGGGGGCGACGGTGAGAGAGCATTCCTGCGTGTAGGTGAGGCCCTTGGCGTCGGTGATCGTGACGGTGGGGGTGAACGAGCCTGCGGCAGTGGGGGTGCCGGAGAGGATGCCGGTGGTGGCGTGGAGGGTCAGACCCGGGGGCATGGTGCCGGTGGTGGTGAATTTGTAGGGCGGGGTGCCTCCGGTGATTTCAAAGCATTCGTGGGAGAAGGGCACGCCGACCATGGCGGTGGCCTCGATGGGAAGAAAAACCACCTCGAGCGGGGTGCTCTCGGTGATTGCGAGGACGCAGGATTTTTCGACGAATTGCCTGGCGGCATCGGTGACGCGGATGGTGACGGTGGAGTTGCCTGCGGCGGTGGGGGTGCCCGTGAGGACGCCTGACAAGGCGTCTATCATTAACCATGCGGGCTTGGTGCCGGTGATCGACCACGCGTAGGGTTCGCGGCCTCCGGTGGCGTTGAAGGGGCTGGGTTCGAGGCTTTGGCCCTTGATGCCGGAGATGCGCGAGGGGGAATCCTCGGTGATGGCGAGGTCGTAGGGATCGACGACGAGGGTGAAGGTGCGCTCGGCGGTGGTGCCTTTGGAATCCTTGACGATGAGGGTGAAGGTGGTGGTGCCCGCTGAGGCGGGGATGCCGGTGATGCGGTTGGCTGTGAGGGTGAGGTTGCTGGGCAGGGAGCTGCCCGCGGCGCGGCTGAAGGTGTAAGGCGCGAAGCCGCCTTGGGCGGTGAGGTTGCCGCCGGTGTAGCTGACAAGAACCTTGGCATTCGGGAGCGTGGGCGGGGTGGTCCATTCCAGCGGGCGGGCCCCGGAGACGGAGATGGTGAAATTGCCGGTGGCGTTGGTGCCGAGGGAATCAGCGGCGCGCACGCCGAGCGTGAAGTTGCCGGTGAGGTTGGCGGTGGAGGCAAGGGTGAGCGCGCCGGTGGAGGTGTTTAGAACAAACTGGGCGGGCCATGTGCCGACCTTCGACCAGGTGTATTGCGGCAGCCCTCCGGCGGCTTGGAAGACGGCGGGAGCGGGAGTGTAGGGGGTGCCGATGAAAGCGGGCGGGAGCGGACTGGTGGTGGTGATTTGGAAGGGATCGGCGGGGGCGAGGACGAGGGTGAACTCGCGGTCGAGCGTGGCGCCAGCGGCGTCGCGAAGCGTGAGTGTGAATTTGAAGGTGCCAGCGGCGCGCGGCGTGCCGGAGATTTTTCCGGCAGAGAGAATTAGTCCCAAGGGCAGTGTGCTGCCGGTTTTCAGAATGAAGGTGCGGGCGGGTCGGCCTCCCTTCCCCTCGAGGGTGGCGTTGTGGGAAACGCCGACCTTGCCGGGAGGCAGGGTGGGAGGCGTCACCCATTCCAGGGCGGCGGGAGACTGGATGGTGATGGTGCAGTTTTTGGAGGCGACCTGCGCGTTGGCATCAGTGACGCGGACGGACACGGTGTAGTTGCCCGGCGCGGCGGTGAGGTTGCCGGAGAGAAGGCCGGTGGTGGCGTTGAGGGTGACGGTGGTGGGGAGTGTAGGGATGTGGCTCCATTTGAAGGGCCCCTTGCCCCCGGTGACTTGGAACTGGGCGGGCGAGAGGGGCTCGAATTGACGACCGGAAGCGGTATTCGGACCGGCGACTTCCATGCCGTAGGGTGTGATGCGGAGGGTGAGGTTGGCGGTGGTTGTGCGCGCTGTGGGCTTGCTGGAGTCGGTAACGGTGAAGGGCAGGGTGAAATTCCCGGAGACAGAGGGCTTGCCGGTGATGCGGTTGGCAAGATGTGTCAGTCCAGCCGGGAGGATGGTGGTCGCGGGCTTGGTGAAGACGTAGGGCGGCACGCCGCCTTTGGCGGTGAGGGTGGCATTGTAGGTCGCCGCCACGGCGCCTTCGGGAAGGTTGGTGGGATCAAAGACCAGCGGGTCGGCATTGGCTATGGCGAGGGTGAGGTTTTTGGTGAAAAACTTGCTATTGGCATCGGTGACCTTGATGGAAACAGTCGGGCTGCCCGGTGCGGCGGTGATATTGCCGGTGAGAACGCCCGTGGTGGCGTTGATGGTGAGTGCGGTGGGGAATGCAACGGCGGGGCTCCAGCGGTAGGGGGCCTTGCCTCCGGAGGCGTTGATTGGCGCGCTATAGAGCGTGCCTTGTCTGGCGGATGGCAACGAGGAGGTGGTGATTTGCAGGTTATAGGCGGAGACGCGGAGAGTGAATTCTTTTTCCTTGGGTGCGACCGAAGGGGCGCTGGAATCGGCCAATCGAGCCGTGAAGGTGTAGTTGCCTGGGGTGGCGGGTGTGCCGGTGAGTGCGCCGCTGGCCCCAAGGAGGAGGGCGGCGGGAAGGGTGCCTCGGTTGGCGAGGGTCCAGGCGTAAGGCGGGCGACCGCCTTCGGCTTCGAGTTGAAACCTGTAGGCGGTGGCCACGAAGGCGGGATCGATTTCCGTGGACTTGATGGCGAGGGCGCCCTTGGAGATGGAGATGGCGAGGGTTTTGGTGTTGCCCTTGGTGTTGTCATCGGTGACGCGGAAGGCGACCCGGAACTCGCCGGAGGCTGTGGGTTTTCCAGCAAAGGTGCCGTTCTCGAGGAGCACGAGGCCGGCGGGAAGGTTGCGCGATGGATCGGTGCTGCTACCGAGCTTGCTCCAGGTGTAGGGAGGCTTGCCTCCAGTGGCGGTGAGGACCGGCGTGAAATCCGAATCCACAGAGCCGTAGAGGGTCGGGAGGTTGGTGATCTTGGGCGATGGGGCGTCGGAGACGGTCAAGCGCACGGAGGCGATGGATGATTTGTTATCCGAGCCGGTGACTTTGACGCGGAAGCGGAAGTCGCCGGCGGTGCGGGGCTTGCCGGTGACGGTGCCGTCGGGGTTGATGAGGAGGCCTGCAGGCAGCGTGGAGGCGGAGGCGAAGGTGTAGGGCGTTTTCCCGCCTGTGGCCTTGATCTCGCCGAAATATTCCTCACCGAACTCGGCGACCGGCGCGAGCGTCGTGGTGGAGATTTTCGGGGAGTCGGTGGGCAGGACGAGCAGGGAAAAAGAACGTTGCGCGAATTGATTATTGCTGCCGGTGACCTTGATCAAAAGTCGGAATTCCGCGGCGTTGATGGGCACAGCCTCATTGAGTGGCGTTCCGGAGATAACGCCGCTGGTGGCGTTTAGGGACAGGCCGCGCGGCAGGGGGGAGATGGTGCTCCAAGTGTAGGGTGGTTTGCCAACAGTGGCTTGAAATGCGTGCGAGTAAAAGACCTCGGCCTTGGCTGACGCCATCGTGCCTTTTGTGATGAGGGGGCTATCCGGAGCGACAGTGAGATTGAATGTCTTGGACCTTGAAATCGCGGGCAGAGAGGAATCGGTCACTTTGATCTGCAAGACGTATCGAGTGGGAGTGGCCGGGGTGCCACTGAGAACGCCTGAAGTGGCGTTGAGAGACATTCCGACGGGAGCCGTGCCCCTTGCGAAGGCCCACTTGTAAGGGGGAGTTCCTCCCTGTGCCTGAAAAGTGATATTCGCCGGAGATCCTGCCAGAATATTTTCCAGCGTGGCGTTGTTGCTGACCAGAAGTGCGGTTTGCGCGGAGGACGCGCTGAGGGCTGCGAGCAGGAAGAGGGCAGATACGCAGAGGGAACGGAGTAGAGAGTTTCGCATAGGTGGCTAAGAAAAGTGGCTAGGAAATGCGTCTAGGAGGAGATCAGAAAAGCGCGTTGGGAAAAGAGATATTTTGAACTATTTGGTTCCAAGGGGAAATCACTTGGAGAACAGAAAACCGGAGCGGTCTTTTTGCAGGCATTTCCTGATTTGAATACATTGCCGCCCACTTTTCGCCTTATCGGTTTTTGGAACGCGCAGGAAACGATGGCAAGGAGCCTGGGAAGTCGCAGTGCAGTTATCAATACGCTCAGCTAGAAACTGGCGGCGATGTGAGCTGAATGTTTCGTGTTGATGCCAAAGATCAGGTTGGCTCGTCATGGCGGAGCCGCGACGGGCGTCCGCATTCCGGCTAACCCAAGTTTCGCACGGCCGACCGCAAACCCCCATAAAACCTAGAGGGTCTTCCCAAAGGCACTCCGATCTCTTCACGCTGGGATTTCAGTTTTTCTTGTCGGGAAGGTGGGTTTCCAGTCGATGCCGAGCATTTGGTAGACGTGTTTTTGTTCGTCGTCGGGTTGGCTGGGTTTGCGGATGTTGATCGTGCGGCCGTCGGCGAGCGGGAGCCGGGTGGTGACGAGGCTGTGGGTGCCGAGCAGGCGGCGGATCGTTTGCCAGTCGCGTGTGTCGTTGTTTTCCTCCAGGCGTTTGCCGATCCAGCACAGAAGGTGGTAGGCGAGCACGCTGATGAAGATGTGACCGTCGACGCGGTCTTCGAGCTCATGGAAGTTCGGTCGCAGTCCGAGCGCGCCTTTGAGTTGGGCAAAGCCGGCCTCGGCTTTCAGAAGCGTCATAGAGAGCTCCCAGAGTTGCGTGGCTCCGAGGCTCTTGTCGGTCTTCAAAACATAGTCGCCGCATTGGGCGAGGACGCTTTTCATTTTCTCGTCGTCGCGGGTGATTTCGAGCCGTCCGGCGCTGTGCTTGAGTGTGTAGAATCTGGCGGTGCGGGCGTGGCGTTTTTGGAGGGCTCCGATTTTGCGTTCGATGATGGCGGCTCGCTTGAAGACGCCTTTTTCGATGCTCTTGCCGAGGGCGGTCGCGGCGGCGAGGAATCGCGTCTCGGCACTCGAAACCATGGCTTCTTCCTTGAGGCGGCGCTGGGCGCTGCGGCACAGGACCAAATGGCTCGCGGAGTCCTCGGGATCGGTGATTTTTTTCACCTCCACGCGTTGGGCATCGGAGCGTCCGGGGAGGGCTTCGAAGGTCTCTTTTTCAAAGGAGTCGGCATATTTGGAACGGCTGCCGCGCGTGATATTGACGATGTAAGAATAGCCGCGTTCCTTGAGCAGGGCGAGGTTGGCGCGCGAGGCGAATCCGGCGTCGAGGATGACCACGGGCTTGAGACCGTCCTCGTGGCGGGCGAGGCGATCGAGAATGAGGGGCAGGGTTTTTGTGTCGGCCATGTTGCCTTCGAAGGTTTCGTGAGCGAGCGGAAATCCGTGTTCGTCAAAGGCGATGCCGACGGCGACCTGGCGGCAGTCGTTGCGGTGTTGCTTGTTTTTTCCGTGTTTGGGCTTGGGGTTGGCCTTGCAGAAGCCCTCGAAATGGCTGTTGGTGACATCGTAGAGAATGACACTGCGGCTGAGAGAAAACAGGTCCCGCTCGCGCTGGCGCAGCGTGGACTCGATGTCCTTGCGGTGGGCCATGAGATCGTCGCTGGTGCGGTAGAGGCGGTCCCTGGCGCCTTTGGTGAGGCGGATATCGAGGAGTTCGGGAAGAGCGGTGCGGTGGGACCAATCGATGAGAGCCCATTTGCTCAGAGGCTCGATGAGGCGGTTGGAAACCATGAGCTGGGCTGTGGAAATGGCGCTGGGGTTCATGCCGAGGGCTTCGAGCATGGGAGTGAAACGCAGCTCCTCCCAAGCTTTGAGGGCGACGAGTTCGGGACCGAGTTCCACGACATCGGTGGTCTCAATGGAGTCGAGAATAACGCCATCAACTGTGGTTTGGGGAACGGACTTGGCGGCGTGAGAGCGGCCGGCGAGCTGAACGATGCGATCCGCCCAGGCGGATGCTTCCGGGGAAAGCGAGGGAAGGGGGTCAGTCAAAAATTCGTGACAGCTTGGCTCCTGCGGAGCCGAGGACTGATGGCTGATGTCGGAGCGCTTCGCGCAGGAAATAGAAGATAAAGCGGGGTCGAGAGACCAGTGGGGAAGGAAGGGAAGGGGGTCAGTCAAAAATTCTTGACAGGAGTGAGGATACAACGGTCTGCGGCTGCATGTATTTTCAAATTCAATCCGCGAGGGAAGGGGGTCAGTCAAAAATTCTTGACAGAAGTGAGAATCCAACGGCCTGCGGCTGCATGTATGTTCAAATCCAACCCGCGAGGGCGCGTATTGGTGCGCTCCAGGGCGAGCGCGCTCCCCGGGACCGTCGCTGCCGCGCCCATCGCAAGTTCGGCGCGAACCCTTCGTTCTCATTGGAGGGCTGACCGCCGTGTCGGCCGACTCTCGCAGCGAAGCCGCCCCCATCCCCGAGACGGCGCTTCGCGCCTGAAGTTTGGGACGGGACGGAGCCCATCCCTCCAGCAGGTTTTTCGGGAAGGGGGTCAGTCAAAAATTCGTGACAGGAGTGAGAATCCAACGGCCTGCGGCTGCA
>Ga0247843_1004768_pt1 | contig 19862 bp, 13 predicted proteins | sample LaCruzMarch2017__FD_192420 | JGI IMG/M metagenome (GOLD analysis project Ga0247843, IMG submission 192420) | Freshwater microbial communities from meromictic Lake La Cruz, Castile-La Mancha, Spain - LaCruzMarch2017_8m | ecosystem: Environmental > Aquatic > Freshwater > Lake | place: Spain...
CTCGGGACTACCAATTCCGCCACTCCAAAATAAAAAAAGGAGCTGTGCTATTGCACAACTCCTCTATAAAATCAGTGCGGGAGGGGGGACTCGAACCCCCACACCCTTACGAGCGTACGCACCTGAATCCCGAGTACTCGGGACTACCAATTCCGCCACTCCAAAATAAAAAAAGGAGCTGTGCTATTGCACAACTCCTCTATAAAATCAGTGCGGGAGGGGGGACTCGAACCCCCACACCCTTACGAGCGTACGCACCTGAAACGTATGCGTCTACCATTCCGCCACTCCCGCAAATATATTTTAATAGCACCTTGCGGCTTACGCACCTGAATCCCGAGTACTCGGGACTACCATTCCGCCACTCCCGCAAATAGATTTTTAAAACAGCCTGCAATTGGTTTTTCAAAAGAAACGCAAAGGTAAAGCGGTTTGGCTTTTTAACAACTCTTTCCCACTACTTTTGCCAAAAATTTCTCTGCGTATGAAGATCCCAGCTCGACTTTTCATTCTGCTTTCCTTTTTTGCTCTATTTACGCAAATACAGGCCCAAACTGTGACTATTGGCGAAATGCGCCCTTATCTGGATACCCTTTCAGTAGAGCAAAAAGTGGAACTGCTCGAATACATGCGCCACCTCGGATCGAGCATTGACCGGGAAGTCGCGCAATCTTACCTACAACTCGACAAAAGCAAACAAGACCTCGCGTTGCAGTACATCCGGCTGCAACTTTTGAAAAAACAAGGAGAAACGGACGACCGCACCACGGTACGCTGGGCGCAGGACACCATCCAACTGGGTCAAGTCGGCGAAAGCGATGTGATTACCGATTCGTTCTTGGTCACCAACACCGGAGCAAAACCTTATATCATCAAAGACGTAAAAGCCACCTGCGACTGTACGGTGCTGCGCCGCCCCACCTACCCGCTGATGCCAGGAGAAACTGCCGCTATACGGGTCGAATTTGACCCCCGAGGCAAAATTGGCAAGACAACGCCTGGTGTGGTAGTGTATGACAATACACGCCCCAACGGGCGGCACATCGTGTATCTCAATGCGGAAGTGGTGCCAAGGGTGAAACCGAAGAATAGCTTGGGGAATTGAGGATGTGGTTATTTGGGGATTTGGTTATTCGAGTGTCTAAGCTTGGGCACTCGAATAACCAAATCCCCAAATAACCAAATAACCAATCATCCCTCATGCCACCCAAACCTTTCCCCCAATTGTTTTTTTAACGCATTCATCTCGTCGCGGTATTGTGCCGCACTGATAAAGTCAAGGTCTTTGGCGGCGGCTTTCATTTTCTTTTCGGAATCGGCCACCATTTTTTCCAATTGACCTCGTGAGGCGTAGGCCACAATGGGCTCAGCAGCAAGGCTAACTTCTTCGTTTTCAACGTAAAACTTGGTCGGAGCAATGCCCCGCACATCCAGAATACTGCGGGTGGCCAGTATTTGCTCCTTTGTTTTTGATACGGTGGTGGGCGTGATGCCGTGCTTCTCGTTGTACGCTATTTGGATACTTCGGCGGCGCATGGTTTCGTCCATGGTGTTGCGCATGGCATCGGTGATCTTATCGGCGTAGAAGATAACGAGGCCATTGGAATTACGCGCCGCACGACCTGCTGTTTGAGTGAGGGAGCGGGCATTGCGCAAAAAGCCTTCTTTGTCGGCATCGAGGATAGCAACGAGCGAAACTTCGGGGAGGTCAAGCCCCTCGCGGAGGAGGTTCACTCCGATGAGCACGTCGAACTCGCCGAGGCGAAGGTCGCGGAGGATTTCGACCCGTTCCAAGGTCTCCACTTCGGAATGGATATAGCGGCATTTGATGCCGATATTGTCAAAGTAATTGGCCAGTTCTTCGGCCATCCGTTTGGTCAGGGTGGTCACCAAGGCGCGCTCGTTCACTTCTACCCGCTGTTGGATTTCCTCGATTAAATCATCAATCTGGTTGAGCGAAGGACGTACCTGAATCGGTGGGTCCAGCAGGCCTGTCGGGCGCACAAGTTGTTCTACCACAACCCCTTCGGTTTTCTCCAACTCATAATCGGCGGGGGTGGCACTGACGAAAACGACTTGGTTGATCATACCCTCGAACTCGTCAAAATTGAGCGGGCGGTTGTCCATGGCAGAGGGCAGACGAAACCCCCAATTAACCAGTGACTGTTTGCGGGCGCGGTCTCCGCCCCACATTCCACGCACTTGAGGGATGGTGACGTGGCTCTCGTCTATAATCATCAAAAAATCATCCGGGAAATAGTCCAAAAGGCAGAAAGGGCGGGTACCCGGCTTGCGACGGTCAAAGAAGCGTGAATAGTTTTCGATGCCGGAGCAGTAGCCCAATTCACGGATCATCTCAAGGTCAAAAGAAGTGCGTTCTTTAATACGTCGCGCTTCTGCCGAGCGGCCCTCGCTGATGAAGTACCGTTCCTGCGCATTCATTTCATCCTGAATACTGTGGATGATTTCGGTCAGGCGATCTTTAGGCGCAACATAGAGGTTGGCTGGGAAAATAGCGGCTGTATCAACAGCCTCAATGCGCCGACCGGAACTGAGTTCTAAACTTTCAATGCTTTCGATTTCGTCGCCAAAAAAAATAATTCGGTAGCCAGTATCGGCATAAGGCAGGTTGATGTCCACGGTATCGCCGCGTACTCTAAAGGTTCCGCGTGTAAAATCCGTCTCGGTACGCGAATAAAGGCTGTCGGTAAGGGCGTAAAGAAACTGTGTTTTAGGCATTTTCATGCCCTTTTGCAGTCGAATGATGCCCATCTTGAAATCGTCCGGGTTCCCCATGCCGTAGATGCAAGACACCGAGGCAACGATGATGATGTCCCGCCGGCCAGAAAGTAATGTACTGGTGGCTCGAAGCCGGAGTTTATCCACCAATTCATTGATTTGCAGGTCTTTTTCAATATAGGTGTCGGATACAGAAAGGTAGGCTTCGGGCTGATAATAGTCGTAGTACGACACGAAATATTCCACCGCATTGTCCGGGAAAAAACTCTGGAACTCGCCGTACAACTGGGCTGTGAGCGTCTTGTTGTGCGTGAGCACCAGAGTAGGCCGGTTGAGTTGCGCGATGACATTAGCCATCGTGAATGTTTTGCCAGACCCGGTAACGCCTAGCAGCACCTGGGCTTGGTCGCCTTGTTTTATGCCGTTCACCAACTGTTCGATGGCCTGCGGCTGGTCGCCCGTGGGCTGATATTCGGAAGTGATTTTAAATTCCATAACAAGAGGGCAAAAATACTTCGGGGAACATTTTTTTCACACAAAAAGTTTTGGAAAAATGTGTGGCACACCTTAGAGGTGCGTCAAACCTCCCAAATAAAATGAGCCACCCCGAAAAATCGAGGTGACTCATGTTTATTCTAAAAAATCAGAACGGTGAACCGTTCAGGTTTTTAACGTTGTACGACCACGCGGCGGATAGCGGTTTCGCCATCTACCGTAACACGAAGGAAGTACGATCCTTGAGCCATGTTGCCAAGGTCAACGTTTTGGCTGAGATTGCTCAGTTTGCCAACGTTGAGGCTTTGCAGTGTTTGACCCAGGGTATTGAGCACTTCGATGCGTACTTCGGCAGCAGTTGCCAACTCAAGGTTGAGTGTCAAAATGCCAGAAGTTGGGTTCGGGCTGATGACAAACGATTGGATCGAGGCTGGGTCTACTGTGCTGCTCACCAAAATCGTTGCGGATGCCGTTTTAGGCGCCGTGCAAGGGTCTGAAACTGTCACCGTATAAGTACCGAGGGGGACATTCGTAAGGTTTTGCGTGGTGGCGCCATTGCTCCAGAGATAGGTAAAGTAAAAGTTATCGCCGATAATGTCACTGATACCACCACCCGGTGTAAGGGTAATAGAGCTCGCGCCTACGGTGGTAGTGGCCGTGATCGGAGCAGTAAGTGGGAGGAAGGCAACAGGAACAGATTCACCGACATAATAACAGCCGTTCGAAATGTCAATATTGTGCAGGAAGTTTGGCAAACCACCGTTGTCGCCATTGCCGATTACGACCGGCGTAAAGTAGTAGAGATTGCCTGCCATCATGAATGAGCTGTTGTCGTTTGGAACACCTGGCTCATAGACATCCGGAAGTACCTGGAAAGAACCCAAATAGTTTGGGTCATCCGCTGGGTACACGCCTGGATCAAGTGGCTGTGCAGAAATAGCCCAAGACAAACCTGCTACAATCCCTTCATTGGGCAACACAAACCCACTTGGGTCTACCGTGAGAATGTCGGACAAAAGGCTGTTAAAGCAGAGTACCTCACTAGCTGCTTCGAAAGTACCCACAGCACCGTCAGCGCAAAGAACACTGGCGATCTTTGTGATTTCGATGCAGAATTCGCCGGTTGCAACAATCCCCTGATTTTGAAAGCCATCAATAAGCATGTAATAGTTCTGACCGGGATCTGTTTGCAGGTCAACACCAGCACGATAATCTTGGAACAGGGTGGGGTTGAGGTCATCATTGCAGGCTATTTCTGTCAAGTCGTTGCAGTCGTCGCCAGCATAAATGGCCATTTGCGTATCGCCAGGGCCTTCGATGTAGCTGGTAGCATCACAAGGCACCGTTTCAATGTGATACTTTTGGCCATCGCCCACGAAAGTGTACCACATGGTAGTATTAAGAATGTCTACACCAGGGTCAACTTCAAGCCAGCAATCAACCGATGGGTCTGATGCAGCCACGGTCGCGGTGGTATTGTCATAAATGCCCGTGGTTTGTGCAAGCGGTTGGCCGAAGAAGAGCGTAAGGTCTACGGCAGCGTCGCATACGTCCACATTGTACACGAGGGGTGGAAGTGATACATACTCCACATCATCAATGTAGTTCGTGTGGTTGTTGTCAATGCCGAAGAAGTCAATACCACCCAGATTGTTCGGGTACGCCATTTTGTGGACGTACTGGCCATCAACCCACAGGGTCAGGAGGTTGTTGTCAAGGTCAATAATATGACGCACTTCAAACCACTCATTGCTGGGGTAAGTAAATGTTGCAAGGGTTGGGCCTGCACCAATACGAATAAGACCTGCATTGGCCGCACCAAAGAAAGCGTCCAGGTTCCAGGCGCCATCAACACCGATGGGCACCACATTTTGGATGTTGTAATAGGCTTGTTTGCCAGTTGGCACATAATACATCCACTTCAATTCGTAACGACCGGAGGTCTTGTTGCCAAGTTTAAGCACTACGTCTTGTGGGCCACCACCAGTAGCAGTGGTCAGGATTTTGAACGAATTGGGAGCTGAGTTTGCTTGCTCCGTTGTGACGATGCCGTCTTCGGTGCCTCCGTTTACAGTACCGCTCCAGGTAGTCCACCAGCTATTAGCTGCGCCATTTTGGGCGAGGTTTTGCTGCGCGAGCTTTTGCGTTGTATTGTACTGATTTATGTTGTCGCAGACAATCTTGTTTGGATTTTGTGGACAAGGCAATACGCAAGCGCTACAAGAATTGAAACAAACAGCAGCGAGGGTAATATCTTCCGTACCCACCGTCAGACTGCGGTCAAAGCCTCCCAAAGTGGGATTGGCAACGCCACAAGAGGAAAGGGGCAAACCGTTTTCTACGTTAGCCGGATTTGGGCCGTTGATGAAACGATAAAGGTAATCTCCAGAGGCCAATGGCACCGTGTAAGACCATACACCGCCGCCTTCATCGGTCATCGGTGCTGGAGTGAGGTTATTGATCGTGCCGATAATCCACATCCCTGCAGGATTAACGTTGATCAGGGCAGTGTTCACTTTAATAGTAACATCGTGAACAGGCGCTACATAATCGTACAATTCAATGTCGTCCAATTTCCAACCGTACTCCCAAAATCCTTCCCAACGGAATTGAACTAAAACCTGGGCTTGGCCATTGGCTGCCGGGATTGCCATTTCAGTCAAAATGTCGGCTGGCACAGCTGCACCTTGGCCTATACCGTAGGATGGTTGGTCGTCAAAGATGTCGTAGGCTGTCCAGGTGGTGCCCCCATTTGTGCTGACACGCACTTGGGCCGTAGATCCTTGGAAGTCAGCAAACTGACTGTGAAAGCGCAAGCCTACACTGGTGTGGCTGGAGCAGTTAATTGGGCCAGATGTCAAGGTCACATCATGGGTGTTGCCATCGCCGTTGGCATCAGAGTTGTAAAAAGCGAAGCCATTAGCGGCGGTAGGTGCTGCAAATGCGGTTGGAGCGGTAGTGAAGCCCATAGGGTCACCCGCGACGGTAGACCGGTTCCATACCTGGGCGCCCATACCGGTGCTGCCAGCAGTCCAGGCATTGAAAGCTGCCTGGCTACTAAAGGTTTCTGTGAAGAATTGCGCAGACACACTCAAAGTGCTGGCCAATAGAAGGAACACTGCAATGAGGTTCCGAAAAGTCATCGTTTTTGCCATGAGAGAAAAAAATGAGTTAGGTTAACAGTAAAACATGATTGTTGTTAGAGCCGCCAAATTTCTGGAAAAGAATCCGGACGACCTCTTTTTGTGGTGTGGAAATTTAGCAAATGACGGCTTTTAACAAAAATTAGGGATATTGTGCCGCTTTTTTATCCATTAGCCGAAACCAGAGCGGGGGCAATAGTGCCATTATTATGCTGGTCGGGTAACCGTAAGGCAATTGAGGGCTTTCGTCTAAATGCCGTAGAATTTGGTATTTTCGGGTAGACTTGAAATGGTGGTCGCTGTGGCGGGTAAGTTCGTAGAGGAAGATCCGACCCAATTCATGGTCGCTGTTCCAGGAGTGGCGCGGTGAAACGGGTTCCGGGCGACCCGTCGCCAAAATTTTGCGGCGCAAACCGTAATGCTCGATATAGTTTACCGTTTCCAAAAGCAAAAAACCGATGATCGCGACGGCAATGGCTCCAAACAAGGCTTGCCAACCCAAAGCGAAAAAAATTGCCAAAAGCCAAATCGTTTGGTACAGGGAATAGCGTACCATTACATTCCCCCAAGTACTGGCCGGCTGGCCTGATTTCGCCAATCGTTCCCGCTCCAAAGCCCATGCACTGCGCCAGCCACCCGATACGGAGCGCAGCCAAAAGCTGAATACATTTTCACCTAACCTTGCCGATGCAGGGTCTTCGTCGGTCGCCACGTTTTTGTGGTGGCCCCGGTTGTGCTCCACAAAAAAATGTTGGTATAGCGTGGGCAGGAGCATGATCTGGGCCAATAATTGCTCCATGCGCTTGGCCCGGTGGCCCAGTTCGTGCGCTACGTTGATGCCACAAGTGCCAGCCACAATTCCGACACCGAATGTAAGCCCCATGGTTTCTGAAATGCTAAGGGTTTTTGTTGATACCAACCACAGATACCAGCCCACGATGCCAAAGAGCAAGGGCGCGTTGAAATACAGCAACCAATCAAAAAAGGTCCGCCGCGACCGCTCGTTTTCTTGGGCTTCGGGCACGTTTTTGATTGATTTTGGAGTGTAAAGTTCGATCACGGGAAGTATACCAAACACCAAAGCCACCGTCATCCAGGACCATACGCCCTGCCAAGCCAAACCCAAAAGGGTGCTGGCGGGTACGAGGTAAGCGATTATATATTTCAGGTCGCGCATAATGTTTGTGGATTTGGTTAGGTGGGGATTTGGTTATTTGTTGTGCCAGAGCTTGGCATTTGTGTTATCCTAAGGCTGGCACAATCGCCAAGCTCTGGCACAACAAATAACCAAATCCCCGCCTAGCCAAATCAACTACTCATCCAGTATTTTCCATTGCAAAGCAGCCTTGACGAGGCCTGCGGTGTTGCGGGCACCCAGTTTGGCAAGCAAGGCGGCGCGGTGACTTTCCACTGTTTTTTCAGAAAGAAAAAGTTGCGAAGCAATCTCCGGGGTGGTGCGTTCGTCCATTATAAGGTGCAGCACCTCGCGCTCGCGTCGGCTGATTTTCGGAGGTTCTTTGGCAACAGCGGCACCTGCCCGATGGTGCATGAGACCACGCATGACCACATCAGTCACTTCTTTGCTAAAATAGGTTTTACCTGCTGAAAGCGTGCGAATGGCGTGGCAGAGTTCTGCTTTGCCTGTGTTTTTCAGCACATAGCCCTGCGCCCCAAGCCCGAGCATTGCGGAGATATAACTTTCCTCGCTGAGCATGGAAAGCACCAGGATTTTCAAGTCTGGAAGTTCTGTGCGAAGTTGTTTGCAAACTTCCAGACCTGATTGGTCGGGCAGATTGATGTCAAGCAGGAGTACCTCGGGCGGCTCTTGGATGACTTGCCGAAGTGTTTCGGCGGCAGTGGTTGCTTTGCCGACCAGCGCAAAATCAGGTTCGCCCACCAAAAGGCTTTCTACACCTTCGGCAAACATAACGTGGTCGTCGGCAATAAAAATACGGATCATGGGCGGGATCGAACAAATGTGGTCAATGGGATTGAATAGGGGCCAATGAGAACCCTCCTACGCCAAGGCTTCAGCGGGTAAAGTGGTCAATGGATAGAATATGCGATGTTTTCAATGCGCGGACACAAAAGTACGACAACTGAAACCTTATTGGGCTTTTTAAAACCGATAAGGTCTGACGACCGTTTTACCTTTGCCGAAATATCACTCATTCGATCACTTAGACATTCATTCAATGGAATTTCGTATAGAAAAAGACACCATGGGCAAAGTGCAAGTGCCGGCCCACGTTTATTGGGGCGCTCAAACGCAGCGCTCCATCGAGAACTTCAAAATCGCCCGCGACACCAACAAGATGCCCATTGAGATCATCCGGGCGTTCGCATTTTTGAAAAAAGCCGCCGCACTCACCAACTTTGAGGCAGGAGTATTGCCCAAAGAAAAATGTGAGCTCATCGGTCAAGTCTGCGAGGAGATTCTGGCAGGTAAGCTGGACGATCAGTTTCCGCTCGTGGTCTGGCAAACAGGCTCTGGCACCCAAAGTAATATGAATGCCAACGAGGTCATCGCCTACCGCGCCCATGTGCTGAATGGTGGCCAACTCACAGACGAACAAAAGTTTGTCCACCCCAACGACGACGTGAATAAGTCGCAGTCTTCCAACGACACATTCCCCACAGCCATGCATATCGCAGCTTACAAACTGCTCATGGAGGTAACGATCCCAGGCATTGAGCAACTCCGCGATACGCTTCAGGCCAAGTCAGAGGCCTTCATGGATGTGGTAAAGATCGGTCGCACTCACTTTATGGATGCTACCCCGCTCACCCTGGGGCAGGAATTCAGCGGCTATGTGGCTCAATTGAACCACGGACTTCGCACGGTGCGCAACTCGCTTGCCCACCTCAGCGAACTCGCCCTCGGCGGCACAGCGGTCGGCACGGGAATCAACACCCCCAAAGGTTACTCCGAAAACGTGGCGCGCCATATCGCCAACCTGACGGGACTGCCCTTTATCACTGCGCCTAACAAATTCGAGTCGCTCGCTGCCCACGACGGCATTGTAGAAGCCCACGGCGCACTCAAAACCGTGGCGGTCAGCCTGATGAAAATCGCCAACGACGTGCGGATGCTCTCTTCCGGCCCACGCTCCGGCATCGGCGAAATCCATATTCCTGACAACGAACCCGGCTCCAGCATCATGCCCGGCAAGGTAAACCCCACCCAATGCGAAGCCCTTACGATGGTGGCTGCCCAGGTGATGGGCAACGATGTAGCCATCAATATCGGCGGTTCCAACGGTCACTTCGAGCTCAACGTGTTCAAGCCGGTGATGATCTACAACTTCCTGCATTCCGCCCGACTCATCGGGGAGGCTTGTGTGAGTTTCAACGACAAATGTGCCATCGGCATCGAACCCTTGCGCGACAACATCGCCAAGCATGTGAACAACTCATTGATGCTCGTAACGGCACTGAACACGAAAATTGGCTACTACAACGCGGCAGCCATCGCGCAAAACGCGCACAAAAAAGGCATTACCTTGAAGGAATCTGCGCTTGCGTATGAATTGCAAGGGCTTGATTTCAAGCACATGACCTCAGAGCAGTTTGATGCCTGGGTGCGGCCGGAGGATATGGTGGGGAGGTGAGGTGGGTCATTGGGGTCATTGGGTCATTACGTCATTGGGTCATTACGTCATTACGTAATTGGGGTCAATGACCCCAATGACCCAGTGACCCAATGACCCAATGACCCAATGACCCCAATGACCCCAGTGACCCAATGACCCCAATGACCCCAATGACCCAATGACCCCAATGACCCAATGACCCCAATGACCCAATGACCCCAATGACCCAATGACCCCAATGACCCAACTTATCCCCCAAAAAGCCACTCCGCCGCCTTCGGAAACTCCAGGCCCCAGCGGTCTTCGGTGTGCCTGCCTTGGGGATCTGTCTCCAGTTTGACTTGCAATTGCGCAGGGTCAAATCCGCGTGTTTCCATGGATTCCTGGAAGCGGCGCACATTGGTGATTACACCCGCGCCTTCTTTGCCGCCGGCATAGAGGTAAATCTTTGTATTGGAGTAGGGTGAAAATCGAACAGGCTCAAAATAGACCTTGGGGGCGGCCCACAGAGAGGGCGAAAAAATCATAAACTTGGAAAAAACCTGTGGGTAATAAATACCCGCGTAGATGCTGATCAGCCCACCCATGCTGCTGCCTCCAATGCCCGTATGCGCCCGGTCGGGCAGGGTACGGAAATGCTCGTCAATGTGCGGCTTGAGGGTTTCGGCGAGGAATTGGGCGTATGCTTGGCCAAGCCCATCGCCCCAGCGCTGTGAATCGTAAGGGGAATATTCTCTGATGCGCTCGCTGCCTCCGTGATCAATCGCAACAACGATAAAACCGCCCGTACCACGTTCTGACAAGGCGGCCAATTGGCGGTCCACGGCCCAGGTGCCAAAAGGAGCGGTGTCTTCAAATAAATTTTGACCATCCTGAAGATACAGTACGGGGTAGCGTTTGACAGTAGTAGCATAATCCCAGGGAAGCAATACGGAAATGCGTCTTCGACGGCGGAGTTGGGGCACGTTGAACCGCCTGGACACAATCTGTATATCGGGGTAGAATTTGGGATCGTAGCCTCCAGAGTGTTGTTTCCAGCGTGGCACTACGTCATTTACTTTGCCCCGAGGGGCATCCACGCGCCGGTTGGCGGGCGGGAATCCATTGGGGGCCAGTTCTTCGGCTTCCCATCCGCCTTTCACATATTTGTACTCAAACTTCTCAATAGTGGGCGGCACTACATGAAAAGTGTATTGGTAGTGGCCTTCTTTGACTTTCAGCATCTTGTACTGCTCATCCCGGGTAGCCCAGCCATTGAAATTGCCTGTAAGAAACACAGGTCGGGCATCGTCGTTGGGCGTGAAAAGTTCGAGGATGAGCATTTTTGCTGGAATAGAGGCCGCGTTGTAGTGCGGCGCGTAAGGATGGGTGCGCATAAAGCGAAAGTGTATGGGGGCCGTCGGGAATGGCAAAACTAAGAAGCAGAAGCTTTACTCTCTAAATTTATCCAAAAGGTGCGCCAATTCCAAAGCTTCGGCTTCAGAGAGTTTGCTGCCCAAGGAACTACTACCGTCCATAAATCGTGCCTGTTCAATATCGGAGAGCAGTTTTTTGCCTATTTCAGAAATGGTAACGATGACCATGCGGCGGTCTTTTCCATGAGGCACCCGCTCCACATGGCCACTGAGGCGGAGTTTTTCCACCAGTCGGCTTACATTGCTGCTCCGATCAAGCATTCGGCTCTTGATGTCAAGTACCGAAAGTCCTTTGGGCGCGCTGCCATTAAGGATACGAAGGATGTTGTACTGCGGACTCGTGAGGCCAAAAGGCCGCAACTGGCGGGTAATGGAGCAATCGAGCCAACTGGCCGTAAAAAGTATGTTTAACATGACCTTTTGACGAACCGGCATCGGTTTCGTGCTCTTGAGTTCCAGTTCTAATTTCATGACGCAAACTTAGATGTTTTAACATTAAACAAAAAACCTTTTAAAGGGTTCTGGGTAATGAACGCCCGCCTTCGTTTTTATCCGCCAAGGCTCGGCAGGCGGAAAAACTTCGGCGGATAAACTGCAATCGAAATACTTTTGTCCTTTAATAAAGTGATGAGTGATGAAGTGATAGAGTGATTTGTGCCGTGCCTGGATTAGATCACTTTATCACTCCATCAATTCATCACTCTATAACTCCATCACCTCATCACTTCATCACCCACTCCATAGAATGCAATACGACCTTACAGTCATCGGTTCCGGGCCGGGCGGTTATGTAGCCGCCATCCGTTGCGCCCAATTGGGCCTAAAAGTTGCCATCATCGAACGTTATCCGGTATTGGGCGGCACCTGCCTCAACGTGGGCTGTATTCCTTCTAAAGCCCTACTTGATTCTTCCGAGCATTACCACAATGCCGCGCACAAATTCAGCACGCACGGCATTGATTTGAAAGATTTGAAGGTGAATATGCCACAAATGATCCGCCGCAAAAATGAAGTGGTGCAGGAAAACAACAAAGGCGTGGAGTTCCTGATGAAGAAAAATAAAATAGACGTGCTGTACGGCCACGGCTCTTTTATCTCCAAAAACCGTTTGAAAATAACAGGCAAAAGCGGCGAAGCCAAAGAAATCGAAACCGAACGGGTTATCATCGCTACCGGTTCGAAGCCTATTGTCCCGGCAAATTTCAATTATGACAAAAACCGTGTCATAACCAGTACCGAAGCGCTCAACATCGAAAAAGTACCTGCCAGCATGGTCGTCATTGGTGGCGGGGTGATCGGGCTGGAATTGGGCAGCGTGTATGCCCGTCTCGGCACTAAAGTTCATGTAGTGGAATTTCTCGACCGCATCATCGCAGGCATGGACTCCGATTGCAGCCGGGAATTGATGAAATCGCTCAAACATTTGGGCATGGAATTCCACCTGCGTTACGGAGTGACGGACGTAAAGCCTTCAAAATCTAAAGTAACGGTGACCGCCAAAAGCCGCGACGACGAATCAAAAACCCTATCCTGGGATGCCGATTATTGCCTGGTATCCATTGGCCGAAAGCCCTACACCGATAACCTGGGACTGGAGAACGCTGGCATCACACTCGACGAAAAAGGCCGTATCCCCGTGAATGACCATCTGGAAACCTCTGTGCCGGGCATCTACGCCATTGGTGACGTGGTGCGTGGCGCGATGTTGGCACACAAGGCTGAAGAAGAGGGCGTTTTTGTGGCTGAAACCATCTTGGGGCAAAAGCCACACATTCATTACAACCTCATTCCAGGCGTGGTGTACACCTGGCCGGAAGTGGCCAGCGTGGGCTATACGGAGGAACAACTCAAAGAGGCCGGTACGCCCTACAAATCAGGTAAATTTCCCTTCCGCGCCCTGGGCCGCGCCCGTGCTAGCATGGACTTGGACGGCATGGTGAAGGTATTGGCCGACAAAGAAACCGACGAAATCCTGGGCGTGCACATCGTGGGAGCCCGTGCGGCGGACATGATTGCGGAGGCCGTTGCACTCATGGAATTCCGTGCCAGCGCCGAAGATGCGGCGCGTATGAGCCATGCGCACCCGACTTATACGGAGGCGTTTAAAGAGGCTTGTTTGGCGGCTACAGGGAATCGGGCCTTGCATGTGTGATTTAAAAATCCGTGACTGCTCCGTGCACAAATGGAACACGGAGGTCGCGGATGAGACACGGATTTTTTGATATTCGATTCGCTCATTGCTGCAAGTAAGTAACCCATGTTGATCTCATTTAAGCACGCTGGCAAAATCTACGCTGCCGACTTGTCAAAGCCCATTGACCTCTCCATCCCCTTGCGCGATGGGGCAGAAAATCCAAACTGTTTTTGGGCGCCGATGCCGGAATTCTCACCCGTTCGGGCAGGTGATTTTGTGGGAAGCACAAAAGAGGGTGGGGTGGTCAACTTTTTCAACGTTCGGCTCAACCCGCACGGCAACGGCGCCCATACCGAGTGTGTGGGGCATATTGCCAAAGAGCGTTTTGTACTGCACGAATGTTTGCTGGAATCTCATTTTTTGGCCAAACTCGTCAGCCTTTACCCTCGACGTACAGAAGAAGGGGATCGTGTGATTTTTCAAGACCAGTTGGAAGAAGTTTTTTCAGAAAATGAATCGGAGGCCTTGATTATCAGGACTTTGCCGAATGACGATCTGAAACTTCGCCAAAATTATTCTGGCTCTAATCCGCCATACCTGCACCATGAAGCGGCGGAATATTTGGTCAAATGCGGGGTGCAGCACCTGCTACTCGATTTGCCTTCTGTAGACCGCGAAGAAGACGGCGGTCAGCTGCTTGCGCACCGCGCTTTTTGGCATTATCCACAGGCTACACGGGTTCATGCAACCATCACTGAGATGATTTTTGTGCCGAATTCAGTGCGCGATGGGCTTTATCTGCTCAATCTTCAAACAACTTCGCTGGATTTGGATGCAAGCCCGTCGAAGCCGATGGTATTTGAACTGACAGCGATTTAGTTTGCCACGAATTACACGAATTTACACTAAATGTTTATTCGTGAAAATTTGTGTAATTCGTGGCAAACTCAATCATTTATCATCCCCAAAAAACGCAATAATCTTATCCGCCAACTCCATTCCGATATAAGCCTGGGCCTCCATCGTGCTGGCGCCAATGTGTGGACTGCAGGATACTTTCGGGTGACGAAGCAGCGCTTCCATAGGTGTCGGCTCGTTTTCAAAAACATCGAGGCCTGCGCCGCCGATTTTTCCTGAATTCAAAGCTGCGAGCAAGGCTGTTTCGTCAATGACTCCACCACGAGCCGTGTTGATGAGGACCGCGCCAGTCTTCAATTTTTCAAGTTCTGCTGCACCAATCAGGGGTTTGTCAATACCGGGAATGTGGAAACTGATGATATCAGATTCGCGCAAAACCTTTTCAAGCGACTCAGTGGAAATGGTCAGTCCCAGTTTTAAGTCCTGATGCTCACCGAGTTGAATGCCGATTTCTGCTTCGCTCACGAAGGGGTCATGCGCCCGCACCTTCATTCCGAGTCCGAGTGCAATTTTGGCAAGCTCTTGCCCAATGCGCCCAAAACCGACAATGCCGAGCGTCTTTCCCTTGATTTGGAAGCCTGACTCCGATTCTTTTTTGAGTTTTTTGAAATCACCACCAGCCGCCAACTCACGATTGCTGCGTTGAAGCATGCGTGCGAGGGTGAAAATATGGGCCGTGGCCAGTTCCGCCACTGCACGCGACGATGCTTGTGGGGTGTTGAACACCTGAATGCCCTTGCTTTGGGCATATTCCACGTCAATATTGTCAAGGCCGACTCCACCGCGTCCGATGATTTTCAGTTTTTTAGCGCCGTCAATCACGGCTTTTGTCACCTTGGTGGCACTGCGCACGATGAGTACATCGTAATCAGCAATGCCCGCTGGGAGATCGTCTTGTGCGATTTTGTCTTCAGTGACTTGATAAGAAGCCTCTTCGAGGAGCAGGAGTCCGTCGGGATGGATGCCGTCGTTGGCGAGTATTTTGATCATGATGTTTAGGAAGCCTAAAAATGGAGCAAGAAAAGTTTGTCGGCTCAAAGGTAGGCAAGCAATTCGCGAATGAGCAACCGCATCTTTGGTTCTGCGGCTTGTGCAGTAGAAATAACATCTTCCAGTGTAGTAACCCGAATGGCCGAGCGCGGGAAAGAGACATTGCTGACCAATGAAATCATGAGAACGGGCAATCCACTATGTCTCGCTACCAGCACTTCCGGGATGGACGACATGCCCGTGCAGTCGCTGCCAAGGTTGCGCAACATGGAATATTCTGCGGGTGTTTCGAGATTAGGGCCCGACAAGGCCGAATAAACCCCTTCGAATGCGCGGATACCGTGCGTTTTGGCAATTTCCAAAGCCTGACGGCGCAATCCCTCGTCGTAGGTGTGCAGCATATCGGGGAAACGTGGGCCGAGGCGCTCGTCGTTGGTGCCCCGCAAGGGATTTTCCGGGAGTAAATTAATATGGTCATTGACAACCACGAGGTCGCCTGCAAGAAAATGCGGATTTATGCCACCGGATACATTGGTGATGATAATACGTTCAATACCAAGGGCTTTCAGCACTCGAATGGGAAAGGTAACCTGCTCCATCGTCCAGCCTTCGTACCAATGAAAACGCCCGGCCATGACGACCACGGGATGTGGGCCTAAATGGCCAAAGATCAGTTTCCCTTTGTGGCTTTCCACAGTGCTCTGGGCAAAATGGGGAATGTCTTGATAATGGATCTCCGCATCAATTCGGAGATCGTCAGTCAAATTTCCCAATCCTGTGCCAAGCACAATTCCGGTGCGGGGCTGGAAATCGGTACGGCTGCGGATGAAGGCTTCGGCTTCCTGAATTTGTTCGTAGAGCGGCATGTCAATGCTTGAATTCATGAGCCGCAAAGTTGGGGAGCGCCAAGTAAATGAGCTCAAATAGTTTTATTTAAACACATAGGCACAGTAGGACACATAGTGCTGCAAATCAAGGGACTATGTGCTCTCTGTGCCTATGTGTTAAATTTGAACTTCAACTTATGTTTATTCGGTACTTAACATAACGTGAGTTTTGGATTTCAACCGAAACTGCGTAGCAGTGACATTTTGGTATAAAAAAGAGCCGAGACATTGCTGCCCCGGCTCCATGAAAACACCTAAAACCCTATTAACTAACCTTATGAAAACTCTTGTTTGGGACTTTGGATTTTTGGATGTTGGACATTAGACTATTGTACAAGTCTAAAATCTAACCATCCAATGTCTAAAGTCTAACTGTCTAAAGTCTAACAGTCCAAAGTCTAACTGTCTAAAGTCTAACAGTCCAAAATCCAGACTTAACCGACTTGAATACTTTTCAATACCGGCTTAGCCTCTTCCTTTTTAGGAAGTGCGATATTTAAGATACCGCTTTCATAAACAGCTGCAATTGCATCTTGGTTCACTGTATTCGGCAATTTAAACGAACGTTTGAAAGATTCGTAGCGGAACTCCCGGCGAAGGAAGCGGCCTTTGTCGGCTGAACCCTCTTCTGTTTTTTCTTCGCGCTTCGCAGTAACGATCAAGTGGCCGTTTTCAACGTTGAGCGAAAAGTGCTGTTTATCAAAGCCTGGAGCGGCTAAATCTATTTTGAAAGCATCTTCGGTTTCGGTAACGTTTACCGCTGGCTGGCTGAGATGTGCGTCGTTGCCGACGAACTCCCCGATGCCACGGTTGAGCAGTTCATCAAAAAAACCGTTGGAGAAAAATTTGGTTGCGGGGAAGGGTTGAACTTTAACAATGCCTGTCATATTTTGACAAAATTTTGATAGTGAAGGTTTAGAAAGTAAATCGTCGAGAAACTTAGGATCCTGTTTCGATCGCCGACAATACCCTCTATTCAATCCATGTACCATTAGCCAAAAGCGCTCGTTTTGGCAACTTTTTGATGAAAATTAATGACAAAATGGCGTATTATTTTGATTTATAATGACAAAATGGCATTATTGCAGTGCTTCGGTGTCTACAAGGCGTAGCGAAGTAGACTTCTAGTCTTTTTTGTATTGACATTATGAATGCGTGGACAAAAATTTCACGCAACGTCGCAACGTCGCAACGTTTACATTTGCCTTCAGAATTTTCGCTCCGCCCTTTCTTTCGGTATTTTTTACCCAAACCAAACAATCATGCCGCTCGCCCAACCGCTCGCCCTTGTTCGCCAGAATCTCGAAGCGCAAATCCGGGAAAACCAACTTCCCGAGGCGCTCAACGCGCTCCTTGCCCTACTGCCAGAGGGCTCAGAAACCTATCGCATCGTGTCGGCCTTGATCGCGCGGCTTAACGCGGCCAACAAGGAGCGGTACCGTGACACCATTTCCATGGAAGAATATTCCAGACTTGTGTCGCAGGTACGCGCTGATTTTTTTGACCTGACTAGCGGACTGACGGAAGATGATTTTGAGGCGAAACCCGCCTCCGCCAAGGCTACGGCGGGTAAAGCGGGCAAAGTTGGCAGCGTCCTATACCGGGTGCCGCAGGTAATGACCATTCCAAAGCCAGTGCGCTGCACCATTCGCGTGGCGGTAGACGAAGACGCAATTTTGGAGAACATAGTGCTGGACGAACATGTGCAAATGAAATCTCGCGTCGAAATATCTGACGTGATGCGTGCCGAACTCGTTGATGCAGAGGGAGGTGTCTTTCAAATCACGGCCCTCAATGCGCCCAACCAACTCGTGCGCGAAACGGGCTACACCGAGTGGAATTTCAGCGTCACGCCCCTGCGTGAAGGCGTACACCAGTTGCTCGTCAAAGTCTCCATCATGGAAATCGTGCCGGGGCATGCCGAGCCGATCCTTCGGGATGTGTCGGTGATGGAAACGGTGACGATTGTGACGGAAGGTTTACCCGCCGATTTATCCGCCGATTTATCCGCCGAAGCCTTGGCGAAGGTGGAAGCCTCAGCGAAATCAGGCAGCGCTCCAAGTGAAACGCCCTCTTCCGAATTCAAACCCAGCGGCCAATCCTTTGCCTTCCAAAGCACCGCTACGGCACAGGGCCTCTACGAAATCAGTTACTCGAAAAGCGTTGATGCCCCCAGTAGTCCACCAATCACTAGTCCACCAGTCACCAGTACCAAATCCGCCAACCGCGGCCTCCGTGCACTCGCCCTTTTTCTCGCATTCATCATTCTGGCCCCGGCCGCGACCTGGGCGGTTTCGCCCAAACTCGACCGAGAGCTTTTCCTCGCTACTTTACAAACCAAATTTAGCGGAAGTGCCGCCCCCCTGGACTACTTTATCAAAGACCATGAGCAAGACCCTGCAGCCCGTCCTTACCTCGACAAGGCCTATTTCCGCAAAGCAGAAAATACCGATTCCCTCAGCGATCTTCGGGTGTATCAACAGAAGTTTGGGGAGGATGGCAAATACCGTCTGGCGGTGCTGGAAAAAATTGGAATTCATGAAAACAACGCGGTGAGAAGCATTCTGGACCAACCCAGTATGGTGAATATTCGCCAATTCGTGGCCAAATTTCCCGAAAGCGAGCGGCTTCCGGAAATCAAGCAAGCCGTGGAAAACCGTATGGAACTCCGCACCGAACTTCTGGCCGATCTTGAAAACGCCTACATAACTTCCACGCAGCTGCAGCCCACCGAGACCAAAGTGGCCGCCTATCTCCGCGACTTTCCCAAACACGAACGGCTGAACGAAATTGCCCAGGCAGCAGCGGCCAGGCCCGAAGTGCTGGCAAAAGCCCGTATGGGTATCGAGGATGCTATTACCCGAAAAGTGGAGGCGGCCACTACGGCTGACCAGGTGCGTCAGATACTGCCCGCCCTCGAAAGTGCTGGGAGCAGCGCGGCGGCAGCGAAGATCGAAAAATTGGTAGAGGGAAAACCCAACATCCGGCAGCAAGTGCGCCAACAAGTGCGGCAAACCAGCGAGCGAGTGCGCGAGCGCGAAAAGTCAGGCGCTGACTTGAAGTTACCGGCTGACTCCTCCCCCATGAGCGAAGCCGAGCGCCTCGACTGGGAAGCCGCCCTACAAGCCAACACCGCCCGCGCTTTTGTAGATTTTGTAAATAAATACCCCAAGACCAGCCAATTCCCCGAAGCCCGTGCCAAAATATACGCACTCAGGCCCGCTCTCTCGCCCGAAGAGCAGGCCTGGGCCGACGCCACGCTGGCAAACCGCCCCGAAGCCTTTATTTATTTTGTGCAGAAATACCCAGCAGGTGGACGCAATGTTGAAGCCCGTGCCCGTATTAAAACTTTTAGTCTCAGCATAAAAGAACGAAAACGCCTGGAAGCTTTAGCCGCCGAAGCTTTAGCCGCCGAAGCTTCAGCCGCCGAAGCCTTGGCGAAGGAGGCTAAAGCGAAGGAAGCCGAACGTCAGCGCGAAAAGTCAGGCGGTGACTCCAAGTCACCGCCTGACTCCCCCAACCGCAACCGCCGCTCCGGCCTCGAAATG